>Ga0098050_1000198_pt1 | contig 23048 bp, 27 predicted proteins | sample 14_taG_FD_77070 | JGI IMG/M metagenome (GOLD analysis project Ga0098050, IMG submission 77070) | Marine viral communities from the Subarctic Pacific Ocean - 14_ETSP_OMZ_AT15311 metaG | ecosystem: Environmental > Aquatic > Marine > Oceanic | place: Pacific Ocean | collected 2015-01-18
AGTGCCGTTAAGGGTGGTTTCTGCAATTGATTTGCTTGGTACATCTCGACCGTAGTCACGGTAAATTTGGTCAATGTCAATGGTTGCCCTTCGGATTGCACTTGTGAGGCGACTCCCTGCCCTTGTTCGTTGGGTACTGTCAAGACCAAGACGAGAACCAACATCACTTGTTGAGCAGTAATACACCATCACATCATCCCCTGTACATCAACGCCAAGAGAGGCAAGCATGGCAAAGAAAGCGTATCGCAAGTATTTTGCCATAACTGAAAGTTCAAACACTGCTTGTTCAAGCAATTTGACTCTTTCATCCAAGTCTTCGACTTGTTGTTCAAGATTTTGACTCATTTTCAATCACCTCTTTCGCCTCTTTGAGTCGGGAAATAAGGTCGGCCTTTGTGCCATCAACATCAAGACCGTTTTCGTTTGCGAGTTCAATTAACTCGGCTTTCTTCATTTTCTTCATGGCGGACATTGATGGGAGGTCTTTTACAATTTCCTTAATATCTTCTGCCAAATCAATGATTTCATCCAGTGTAATTTCTCCGTCGGCCATCAATTTTTTGTACATTTTGTACCCAGCAAGTCCAAGACCCACTGCGATTGCGGCAAGTAGTATCATCATTTCAATATCCATTTCATTCACCTTTGTTGTATAGAACTTCTTTTACGGCTGATAGCGGAATGACGGTAAAGTGTCTGCTTTCGCCCACCCGATAAACCTTGTAGCCGTGGGGTGTTTCTTCAATGTTCACATTGGTGTAGCACCTTTCCGGCGGGTGATAAACAATTTTACCTTTTCTTTTGCTCATCCTTTTTCACCTTTTTCTTAAAAATACTGTTTGTCACAATTTGTTGCGCCATTATTTTTTCCACATATTTATCAAGCCATTTATTCATTTTTTCACCTCATAGTAGGAAAAGTCCAAGCCTTTGAAGGCCATCCAAAATCAAGTCTAATCGTAGAGCAAGTTCTACTTCGTTGGGACTTGGGTTGAACAGGACTGGTAGAATGGGTTGTATTGGCGCACCTTTGTCATCAATTGCGCCCGTTGGTGCGGCCCCTAAGAATCCAATTTGCTTCTGCCCCGTTGGGCTATTGTTCTCTCGCTTTAGTTCCAGCAACCGGTCATTATACGAAACCAATGCTGTGCTTAATGCACCGAAAGATATGTCAAATTGTCCTCCATCACGCTGACCAATAGACCACAAGGGACTGTCTATGGTGTTGCCGTCAACGGGGTTTGAGTTGTCGTTTTGAATGTGCAAGTGGCCGTACGCATTTATCCGAAGATTGCCTTCGTTTGCTTGTATTCGCACAGGAAAATTGCCGACCCCATCAACATGAAGCGTGTGTGCTGGCGCATTTGTCCCAACGCCGAGGCGGTTGTTTGCGTTGTCGTAGTGCAGGTTTGCATCGTCGGAGGCAAAAGCCGCACCGTCGCTGAATTGGATAGCACCGGCCACACCCGATGGCGTTCCTCCGCCCCCTCCGCCCCCACCGGATATTGTGGCCCAAGAGAGTACGCCAGCACCGTTGGTTTGTAGGACTTGACCGTTTGACCCATCAACTCTCGGTGCAGTACCGGGGAATGTTAGAATTTCTCTAATTACACCCCAACCATCTTGCACATCTTCCTCTCCACTACGGAAGAACAACGGCTCTTCATCAACAGAAGAAGAGTTGGTGGAAGAATTGGAAAATAACTGCCAAGCCCGATAATTGGCACTCCAACCTTTCATAGTCATAACTGAATCCCATTGGTTCGGTGAGCCTGTTATGTCGTCAGTAAAATCAAACGAAACAGACCTTACAGGGAAGTCGTTGGGGTGGACATCTCCATCATTCCTTGAATCACGAATCGCCAATTGGTTGATACCACCATTGCTTCTCCCGCTTTGGGTGCTTGGAACTCCACCCCCTCTCGCCCATTCCTTGACCTCGGTGAAGGTGACTTTCCTATTGGTGCCGTTAGCCCCGTCGTCTAAAAGAAGTAGGTCGGTATCACGAATCGCAGTGTTGGCAGGCAAGGCTGAAATGTCAATGTCGTTTCCATCGGCTCCCGCCGGACCCTGTGGACCCTGTGGGCCTTGTGGACCCGCAGGTCCGGTTGCACCTGCTGGTCCGGCTGGGCCTTGTGCGCCATCTGCACCATCTGCTCCGTCTGTACCATCAGTCCCGTCTGTGCCATCGGTTCCGTCGGCCCCATCTGCTCCGGCTGGACCCTGCGGCCCTGCTGGGCCTTGAGAACCCGCACCCGCACCGATTTCGCTTGAGCCAAGATACAATTTGTTGCTATCCGCACTGTTAAGCCAAAGCGTGTTAGCGGCTACGCCACCCGGATTTGAACTAACGGGGTCTAATTCTAAACCTGTTGGGTCAATCAAACCATCGACATTTAATTTTCCAGTAATGTGAACATTTCCGTTGATAAGGTCAATTGGTCCGGAAGCGTGTCGGGGACTTCGATAAATACCGGGACTAATTTGACTGTACGACCAAGACCCCCTTATTTTGGGGGGAACAATACTTCGTATGTCGGAACCTTGTGCATCCACAGTTTTTGGTCCCACAAGCATACATCCGTCTTGAATTTCAAATTCTTCCACAGAAATAAAAGTGTTATCGGCAAGTAAAATTTTATCGCCATGAGTATCTGCTTTAAGCACAATTTTTCGATAGTAGGCTTGGAATGTGGAAGAGTAACCTGTTGCGTTGTGGGTAGGTAGCACTACGCCACTACTTGACGCAGTGAACTCGGTTGTCGCAAGCCCAAAGTTCACAGTATTTATCGCTGTGGCATTAAATACTGTAAAATCAAACACCTTTAACCGGTCATTATCAACAAGGTCACCTTCCGGTTCAAAAGATGCACTTGCGGAAATCTCCATGCTAACAAATGATGCTTTGCCGGAAGTTCCGGTTGGGGTAACATAATTTGGTGCAAATTTTCCAGCGTTTAACCTAACAATGGGGTGTGAACCGTCGTCAAATTTTGTAATGGGTGTTGATGTTGAACTGTCGAAAGAAAAAATTACATTTCCTACATAGGAAGCGTTGTCACCAAGCAAAAGAAACCGTTCGTTGTAGTCTTTGTATGAGCCAAAGTAATTTGGTGCCGAACCTTGTTCAAATATGACTACGCCGGAACTACCTGCGTTTAGGATTCCTCCAAGATACATACCCTTTATTGTTGGTTGAGCATTAAGAATAACTTGAAATTCGTAATTGTCTTCTATCACAATTTCATCAACAGTTAAAGTCACTCCGCCTGTTAAAGTCCATGCACAGTCTGCAAGGCTTGAGTCATTAAAAAGAGCAACATCCCCAGCAGTGGGGATAGAGGTTGGCGACCAATTGGCCGCTGTTCCCGAATCAGTGGAAGTTCCACCTATCCATGTTATTGTTGCCATAATACTCACTTTTGTTTGGTTTTAGTAGAGCCTATTTGGATAGCGGTTCCACCTTTTTCCGAAACAAGAGCGAGCAAGTCTTGACCCCTTTTCATAAACCCTCTTAATTGGGCGGTCAAACGAATATCTTGTTCTTTTCTCTCGCTCTCGTTGACATAGGAAGGTAAGGTATCAATCATAACTTGTAGGCAATCTGCACACACAAGTGCTTTAATGGCTGATTCTTTTTGTGCTGTTGTGACCACATTGACAGAATCTTTTGCAAGAAACGCATTGTTCCTTGCTGATTTGTTGACTTGTTCAGTACGCATACTGATGTATTCGGTGATTGTGCCTTCGTTAAGACCACGAGGTCTGTTTAACAAATCTCGAATGCTGTCGGTCGTGACGGTCATTCTTCTTCACCTAATCCGCTCACAGGCCATCTGTCGTTATAGTCTTTCGGTACTGATATAACAGGGGTGCCTTTTGGTGCTTGAGCGCATCTTCCGAGAACCATTACTAATTTTGTCTTAACAATTTCGTGCGCCATGCGACTGTCCGGCAACCAATATGTTTCACGGTCGGGTAAAAGGGATGCTGGGCTGTTTGGTCTTCGACTGCTTGGGCGAACAAGTCGCACAAGCCAACCGTTTCCACTTATCCAGTGTTCTGCTCGGTGTCGCATATCAACGACCTTTGCATCTTTTGGCACCGGAATGCCTAAATCCTTTAATTGCTTTGCCAATTTGGTGCGCTCACTCATTCGTCAGCCACCTTTTTCTTGGATTGCTTTTTAGGCTTCTTGGCCTTCTTAGCAGGGGGGATAACATCGTAGTTACCATCGGCATTCAAACGGTACACTGTACCGTCTGCTTCTGTCCATTCTTTAGTCAAGTTAAACGCCTCAAACGGTGTTCATGTAACTGATGTACACATTTGCAAGACCGGATTGAAGAGCGGCACCAGCAATGGTCAATAGTACACTTGATTCAGCAAGAACAAGAGAGCCTGCGCTTGGGTGTCGGAAGTGCGAGGTTTCTCGGATAAGTGCGGCGTTATCGAAAGCGGTTGCTCCCAAAAGGGCAGTAGCGGCTCCGGTAATACCGAGAGCAATTGTTGCCGAGCCAGCAGAACCAAATGGTACTTCTGCGTCAATCATGTATGAGTGGATGATTGCGCCAGCAGGTAGCGTCAATGCGGCACCTGTTGCGTCGGTCAATGTCTTTGCACCAGTGGTTAGGCTTGTACCATCGTACACGAACTTAAGCGTGTGCATTTGTAGTCCGCCGACCTTTGCTTCGGTGACAGCGTTGTCAGCGAGATACTTTGTTTCCACAAAGTCTTGGAATTTACGGTTCTGTGCCAAGTAAATCACCTCAAACGACGCCGGTAATCTTGGCAATTCGGTTGGACTTGCCGGATGCGGCACCGTCTTGGTGTTGGTGAACAACGCTTCCCATGTAGCCAGTCAAGAGCCAGTCGAAACCAACGCCCGGAAGACGGGTAAGTTCGGTTTCTTGGTAGCCTGCACCGTTGTAGGTGAAGAACTCGGCTGTTTCTGCGCCCGGAATGAGCAAGAGAGCGTCGTCTTCGATTGCACCAGTAGCGTCGCTTGGGAGCAAGGACTTTCCACCGGTGTAGTCACGGGTGTAGTAAATGCTCATCTTTGCGATTCGCTTCATGTGGTCTTGAAGGGACTCCACGACATTGCCGTAAAGTTGGGTGTTCAAGAGCGCACTGCGGGTCGAAGCAGGGAGGACAAGAGCCATTGGCTCGTCACCGGACACACGACCGTTTGCAAAGACCAAATCCATAGTCTTCAAGAGGTCGCCTTCTTCGTCAGCCGAGCCACTACCGAAGGTTGCGGTTGCGGCTTGGGTCTGTCCAGCACCAGTGTGGAGGGTGGAGAGAATGTTGTTGTCGATAACATCGGCTCGACCACGAACGATTGCGAGTTGCTGTCGGTCAATGTTCTCAAAGGATTCGCCACGGAGTCGAACAGTGTCAAGGAAGACACATCGACCTTGACCCTTCTGCAATTTCACAGTGTAATTGGAAGTTCCAATCTTTGTAGGGTCAACGGTTGCGGCGTCGTCAAGTGGGTACGAGAATGTGCCTTGCACACCGGTGTACCACTTAAATTCGAGCCACGGGACAGTTCGGGTTCCAACGAGTTGTGTTCCGACTGCAATGCGAGTGCTTTGTAGTTGGATGAAATCACGGAGGGTTTGTTCGAGAACAGCGTCACCGGTACCAAAAGGTCCGGCGGCGGCTGATGCGTTCATAATTTGTTCAAGGGATTGGTTTGCCATCTTATTCACTTCCATTTATTTTTTTGTTATCAAGCCGTAGCACATTGTGTTGTGTTGACAGGAATTAAATCACCAGCAGTTGCAACGACTTCTCCGTCGCCAACATAAACACCGACGAGTTTGTCGGAGCCTGCGGTTCCACCGACTCGGCCAGCACCCTTTAGGTACACCAATTGTCCGGTAGTGTAGGTTTCAGCAAGAGCGGCAATCATTTGCACACCGCCCATTGGGAAGTAGGAGCAGGTTGCGCCAGTGGTTTCGAGAACTTGTTCAGCGTCACGGCTGGACTCGCCTGCCGAAACACCCAAAGGTACATCGGTTGCGGCTCCCAATTGAACCTTGTTTGCCGTTCCATCTTTTGAGAGAACGATGCCAACGCCGCTAACGGTGTTTGCGTCTTTCAAAGTTGCGTTGCGGGGGTCGTTGCTTGTAAATGCTACCATTCAAATCATCTCCTTCATTTCTGTAAAGTTAGGTGCGCTAATGCGCTCATCTCCACGCTCGTTTCCGCTTAGTGTCTTGTTCCAAGCAGAAGCCCAAGCATTCCATGCCTGTGCGTAAAGACTTTGTGGGGTTTCGACCATCTTACCGTTTAGGTAATTGGCGACAACGGGTTCAGCCTTGACTTCTTCGGAAGCCACTGCTGATTCGGATGCTGGAACTGCTGGGGACATTTCGACCACAGGTTCGGCAGGGTGGGATGCTTCCCAAGATGCGATGAGGTTGTTAAGGGTGTCCGAAGAAAGGTCTTCGTGTCCCTTTAGACCAAGTTCTGTTGCGGAGGCAACGAGGCTAAGTCGGGATTCTTCTGCTTGCGAGGCTTCGTGAGCCTTCATTTCTTCAAGTTCTGCACGAGCAAGAACCAGTTCTGCTTGTAGTGCTTCCATTTCACTTGCGGAAATGGTTTCTTCGATTTGTTCTTCGGACATATTGCTATTCCCCTTTCGGTATTCTGTCCGAGAAGCCGTTTGACTTATCAAGGTTTCTTCGGTGGAAGCGGTTTTCTTAGCACGAGGATGCCCTTTGGGAAGAAGGTCATTGTCTTGCTTGTAGTTGGGATTTGATGGTCTTCCGGTACGAAGGAGATAAATGAAGGCGTTGACTCTTGCGACTCCCCAGCCATTTCTTGACATATTGGGTGCGTGGCTTGTGCTAAAAGCACCAGCACCACGACGGAATACAGTGAGAAGTGCGCCCATAGATGCTTTACTACCTTTTCCTTTCTTGTTGTGTTCTTGCATTTTGTTTTGCAAGGTTTTTCGAGTAGCAGGGGAAACGGTAATTGACTTGTTAGGCTTTTTTGCGGAGCCGGGTGGGTTTTTCTTAGACCCCTTGCGTCGCTCGTCGGGTTTAGCGGGAGTCTTTCTTGGGTCGTTCTTTCCGGGTTTGCCATGTTGTCCACCGTGTTTTGCTTCTGCGTTTTCTTCGACTTTTTCAACCGACTCAATTGTTGCTCGGTTGTAGGCTGGCTTATGAACTATCGCCAAGTGGTCAAATGTAAAATCATTGTCAAATACCATACCGGTTTCGCTTGCGGCAATAGGAATACCATAGCCACCAATGCTAACACCGTAATCGGGCTTTAGCCACAGTCCGGACTCAAGAGCCTCAAACAGTTCTTCTCGATAAACATGAGCGGCATAGCGGACTTCATACTTTTCTTTATCGGGATAATTTATTGTTGCCGAAATAACTTTGCCAACATTTGCTTCGTTGACCCCGCCATCTGTATTTCTTTCAAAGCCCACACTCTTTGCTTTAGGGTGGTTAAGAGTTAGGTCAGCACCTATCATTTGGTCAAGTACCTTTTCGGCACCACGCTTTGTGATAGCCCAACGGTTCTTGTTGTAACCTTCGTGGAATGCAACACCTTTGATTTCAAGAATGTTCTTGCCTGTCGATGCTTCGACTTTAGCAACTATTTCGTCAACAGTAATTTCCATTGTGACATTTACGGGTTGGCATGACCCAGCCACCATTTCTTCGCCAATAGGACATGACCCAGCCGTAGCCTTTTTGTCTTCGTCTTTGTCGTATGCTTTCTTAGGAATATCTTTGCCCTTATTTTTACTCATGTACTCTTCATGGGTCTTTCCGGGCATGAATACTTTTTCGCCATCTTCTTCATGGGAATGAATACCATCTAATCCCATTTCCTTTGCTCTCTTAGAGGCTTCGGCTGGGTTATCAAACACATCTTTGCGAATCATCTTTGCTTCTGCGTGTTCTCCACAGGAGTCGCAACATGGTTCGGAAGCAACCGCTTCTTCGATACCCTCAAGAATTTCTCCTTCATTTTGCTCCCATAGTTCGTCGTAACTTCCTTGAACTTTTGTGGTTGACCATTGTCGGCAAGACCAGTAACCGGGTGTGGTGCGGTCTTTCTTTTCGGAGCATGAGTGGCGGTCACGGAATGCCTTTCGTCGCTTAGGGTCGTCACGCTTGATTTCCATGTTAGGGTCGCCAAAGCGCACAATAACGACTTTGCCACTTGAGTTCTGCACATAAACAGCGAACTTCTTAGGTCCGCCTTGTGTACGGAAGGGCTTGTTAAGCGTCACCTTCTTGCCTTGATATTCTGCGGCTTGAATGATTTGCTCATCATCTTCGACGGTTGGCATAGTGTTGCGACATACGGAGTGACTTTTAATCCATTCGCCAAATTTGTTGGGTTTCGTTTAGAATGTCTTCATACATAGAAAGTGACATTATATCTTGTACATCATAATACGAGCAGACTTTTTGATAACCAAGCGACAAAACAGTATTAACAAGAGTCTGCATTTTTATTTGCTCTATTGGATTTAATACCGTGACCTTTGGCAAATCGCAAAGAATAGGGGAATTGTTTCTTTCGCTTAGTAAGAATGGGTGATACTTATTTTTGCGGTATTTCTTTTTAACATAGGTGTTTCCAACAAAAGCAAAGTCTTCAAGGATTAGAGAACCTGTGTATGCCACTGGCTCGTCGTCAACAAATAAGACCCAATAGTCCATGTTGTCAAAGATTTGAGGATAGCCCTTTTCGCTTGGGAATGGCAGGTCTTGCCAAATTTCTTCCAGTTCTTTTCTAAGCAAACATTCCACAATCATGTGGTTCACTCTTCAAGACTTTTGAACTTAACAGCATGAACATGCTCTTGGGCTTTCTTTTCCAAGAACATCTTGTGGTCATGCTCTTCTCCGTCACGCTCACGCTCATGCTTTAGTTCTTGTGGGATGTTGTCGATTTCGATGGTTTGTTCGGATTCCCACATACGCAACACTGTTGAAAGGGCTGGGCCTGCAACGCCACCAATGATGGCAATAAGTGCAATAAAACCGTCAAGGTTTTGCAAGACTACATCGGGTTTCCAAATACCCATACCTACTACTGCACCGCTTGCAAGAAGCCATAGGTAAATTGCTGGAAGTACAGTGCGCTGTACCATTTTGTCGTTAAATGAATTTGGGTTTTTCTTACTCATCCTTCATACCCTCCTGTTGATTTGTTCTTGGAAGTTCGCCGGTTTTGCCTTTCGTACCTTCCTTTCGGATTGTGCCTTCAGACTCCGGTTGCATTCCGATAAGTTCGAGTGTTTGATTAAGTGTTAGGATGCCAGCATCATAACCAAGCACTGCTCTCTTCATAGAGTCCATTGGGGATTCTTCTGCTATTGGCTTAAAGTTAAATTCCGGCAAGTCTTTCTTTTGGTGCTTAATACCCATTAGTTCTAACTGCTTAGAGAACAATTCCATGATACCTTGCTTCACAATAGATTGAAGCCGAGAGATAGCCGTATTAGCCCACATATTTGCGTTGTAGGTAGCGGCAAAGGTCGAACCCTTTTCTTGCCCTGCGGCGACACGAGGGACATGCAGAACAGCGGCTACATTAGCACCAACCATGTCGAGGAAACCACTGTTGTCGGGAATTGTGTTTTTGAGGTCAACATGGTGTAGTGTGACATAGGAAGGAAGGATTGGCATTTGGTCGCCACGCAGACCTTCAAACAATTTGATAACTTCATCCATGATAATTCCAAGCCTTTCTTGTTGTTCGTCGGGGTCTTGGATGTGTTCAATAGCAGACTTGTCAATCGTAATGAATTGCTTTGTTAGTACATCTTCAAGGGCAATACGGTTGTTCATTGTGTTGTACTTAACACGAACTACTTGCTCAAGAGAAGAAAACCGAGATTGGCCCCACACACCATAGGTTTGACGCAATTTTGTGTCTTCGTACCAATTGCTACGGAAGTCGGTTCGGAAGTGAACAATCTCGCTACGAGGGAAAACCATAGTGTCGATACCCTGTTCTCGCAAGATGTAAAAGTCGTTTGTCATAATCGGACTGTTTTGGTCAGCGGTGAACGGTAGTCCGTTGGCTCCACGGTTGTCAACGATAGTGATTTGGCGAATAGGCAGGCTTTGGATATTGGTGATACCTACACCGGTACGACCTACTAACTTGTTAATGTCGTTGCCATACACTTGTAGGTTGCGTAGTGCGTTAATGAGAAAGTCGTCAAAGTCAACACGGTCAACCATTTCCATGATTGCGTTGCGGATAGCACTGTTCTTGGCTTTTTTGTAGTCAATCTCGTAATTGTTAGCAGTCAAAGCCACGCTTCGGACTGCACCGTTTAGTTCGGGGTCTAATTTGACCATGTTGTCGTACAAGTCGAACTTGTTGATGAAATTTGTTTCGCTTTGGAATTTCTCGGTTTCCTCAAAGATGTTTGGCAAACCTGCGGCTACTGATAGTGAAATGTTTGAACCAACACGGTGTACGACCGTTTCTTCTGCGGCAGAAGCGTTGCGTCGAAACCTATCAAAGATACCCATGTTGTCAACGAGGTCACCGTTGTTTTATGAAGGTAGCGATTTATTTTTGTTTATTCTTTCAATTTTAACAAAAATAATTAAATCGAACGCTATATTGCGGTTTTTGTTTATTCTTTTATTGTTTCATAGACCTGTAAGAAAAAGTAGTATTAACCTCTTAACTTAATCTAAGCAGTGGGGGGCATTAAACACCTATGAAGTAATAAAAGAATTAGGTGTTTGGCCTTTCAGTGTATCGTTTATTTCTTTTTGTTGTTATGAAATCAATAGAAAGATAAATGTTCATAAAGGGCTTCCACATGGCTTAGAGTAATGAGAGCGAAGCCGGACTATGGGAACGACTTGATTGCCGAACACTACGACCCTAACAGTTCTGTTCTGTCCATAGCAAGAAAATTAAATGCTTTGGATGGTAAAAAGTCAGTAAAGGGTTGGGAAATGTCCATTTATCGCTACAAAAACAACCTTAACTCACCTATGCCGGTTGAGGAAATGACTGAAATTGAACCAACCGTTGATGCGGTAAAGCAATCGTACCACTACAATGCTATTGAAGACGAGTACCATACCTTTTTGCGAGTAGCAGACCAAATGATTTGCGTTAGTGGTGACAAACACCGAGCAATGAAAGAGGCATACAGCAATATGGTAGGCAAGCCTGCGTCAATGAACGAGATTTGCAGACAATTTGGTATTCCTCGTGCATGGTTCGATGAGTACCGACGCCGACATGGGTGGACACATGACATGTCACCATACACTGATGAGCAATTGGCAAGCACAAAGGTCGAAATGCTTGTTGACGATTTGGTAACAAAAAGAAAGCATCAGTTACATCAAAAGTTCGAGAGGGCAAAGTGGAAGGCTATTGAAGAGTCTGCTGAAAAGTACAATATGTTTGAGGAAAAAATACTTAACGAGTTCATGCAAATTGTCCCTAAAGCACCTGCAAGCACACCACAAATGGCTATGGTTGAAGATTCGTTGGAGTATGCTCTTGTTATCAGTCCTACCGACTTTCATTGGGGCAAGTATGGCTGGGTTGACGAGGTTGGAGAAACCTACAATTTCGATGAGGCAAGAACTCGATTGATGGAAAAGACGCAAGAATTGATTTGTCGCCTTCCTTCTCGACCGGAAAAGATTATCTTGGCTACTGGTAGCGATTGGTTCCATGTTGATACTGATGCCGGTACAACAACAAAGGGTACGCCACAAGACATGTGTGGAAGCCCTGCCGAAATACTAATGACCGGTTGCCAAATGGCAAGAGAACACATTGAATTGCTTAGACAGGTTGCTCCTGTCGAAGTAGTGTTTATGCCGGGTAATCACGATAGAATGTCAGCAATTGCTTTGATGATGTACCTAAGTGCCGCATACGAAACCGTGGAAGACTGTGAAATCATTGTTAGCCCTTCCACTCGGCAGTATGTCCAGTATGGTAACAATTTGATGGGCTTTATTCATGGAGATGGGGCAAAGAACCTTGTCGAATTGATGAGCAATGAGAAGAGAGAACTTTGGGGTGCCTGTGAACACCACACTTGGTTCCACGGTCACTTGCATCACAGACAGGTTGTTGAAAAGGGCGGCTGTTTGATTATTCAATTACCTTCACTTGCTGGACATGACAGATACCACGCTCGACAAGGTTATACGACAAGCATTGCCGGATTGTCAGCGCACATACTTGACAAAGAAAAAGGTCTTGTCGGAACACTATTTGCTCCTGTGGAGGGTCAACATTGACTAACCCACAAGTAAAAAAATTAAGAGAATGTCAAAATTGCGGTCACCGTTGCCATTCCCGTTATACTTCACACAAAAAATGGTGTAAAGACGAGAAGAAAATGGTGTACTGCGGTTGCTTAAGGGTGGTTCGTGATGAAGCGTGAACATGTTGTCTGTACGGCTTGCGGTTGGGAAAGTAAGTACCTTTCTCAAGCAAAGGCTTTTACGAGAATCTGTCCGTATTGTGGCTTACGCGCTTTGCGACCGTGGTGAACTTATGACTTTGAAGATTGATATTTTTTGGAAATTGCCGATAAGAATGTATGTGATGCCTAATGTCAAGAATTAAATCAGCGTTGGCTTTTGAACGAGCAAGAAATGATGTATCATACTTTTACCGATGGCTTGGGTATGCTTGGGGTACTCACATTGGGGAATGGATGGATATTTACAGTGACAGGAAGGGAGCGCATGTTCACCGTGTTTGTATTATTGCTCCGAGAAGTCACTCGAAGAGTACGACGCTTGGTGTAAAGTTATTGCACATGTGTCTTTTTCAAAAGTTCAACGGAAAGCCTATGGACATTTGGTTGTTTTCTGCGAGTCAAGATACGGCAGTACGACGATTAGCAGAAATCCGAAAGGATTTGACAAGCCATAAAGAACTGGCTCGATACATTGACCCTAAGAAGGGTGGTAAAAAGGAACTATGGCTTAACAATGGCGCAGTCATTCGATGCTCTTCTGTTGGCAGTGCTATTCGTGGTGACCACCCTGCTGTCGTAGCACTTGACGATGTGTTGCTCGATGCTAAAAAAGAACTTAACAATGAGCAGTTAAGGCATTGGCTACGAAAGGTTGTCATGCCGATGCTCGACCCCGGTGCATTCCTATATTGTGTTGGTACGCCGATGAGCATGGCTGATTTGTACCACACTGAAATGCTTGACAATGACCAATGGAAGACTGGTGTTTGGTCTGCTATTCCCAATTGGGATGAAAAGAAACATGAACCGGAAAAGTTAGAAGCCCTTTGGCCGGAGTTCCGACCGTTGGACTTTTTGCTTGAGCAGAAGAAGGTGACAGGCGAGTTAGAATTTGCACAAGAATTTCTATGCAAAGTCATTGATGATGAGGCGGCTGTGTACCCTCGTAAATTTACACGAGCCAATATGGACTTAGAGCAGGTGTTTGACAGTGAAAAGCGTGGTGGGTGCAAGTATGTTGTTGGTTTTGACCCGTCACAAGGATTAGGGAAAGACTATTCTGTAATGGTACTGGTTCGCCAAGAATCCGATGGCTCTTTGTGTGTAGCAAACATTTGGAGAAGGAACGACTTCTCCCCCGACAGACAGGCTGACATGATTGGTGAGTGGTGTAAAAAGTACAGCGCACCTCTTGCGGCAGAAGATGTAGGATTTCAGCGATTGTTCAAGTCCTTGTTAGAGGCTAAGGGTATCGGTGTTGAGTATCGAGAGTCAAAGGTTAGCAACAAAGGCTTGAAGCAGGGATTGCTAAACCGATTAAGAGTGTGGTTTGAACGAGGCAAGATTCAATTCCCTTATGGCGACGATTCAACAAGGCGAGTCGTCAATGAAATGTTAGAAGAATTAGAGTCACATGCTTGGAAGTCCGGCGACATTGTTGATACCGGCAAACACAACGACTTGGTAATGGCTTTGGCACACGCTATCGACCAATTCTCGTTTAAATCCGATACTGTTCCATTTGCTGGCCGGTCTATGGGTAAAGGCGCATGGCAAGGTGGCAAGTCAAAAAGCCGTGGTCGTGGCGGTATTTTCCGAGCCGTCAGTAGGCGTTTATAAAGAAGGTTTTGAAAAATTTTACTGCGGAATTTTCGGGGTACTAAGCAACGCTGTGGGGGTGGCGGGCGGCGATTTTTGGAGTCAAGACGCCGCAGAATCGACCCCACCCCGAACCCATGAATGCCGTTTCTTGGTGTCATACATGGCCTCTACGGGCCGTTCGTGGGTGCTGGGCGGCATGGGTACCACCGCAGGGAAAGGCGTCGCTTGTAGGGGGGTCTATGGCGTTTTTTTGGTTCGGCGTTTGGGCCGGTCGGTGGCGGCACCTGCTCAACAGGCTCGCAGTGCATCGAATAGAACGAAAAAAATCATCCCGCTGGACTGCTCCACGACCGGCACGGGATGAGAACCGGTCGCTGTTGTCGTTTCGTTTGCTTGTCAATACCTCCGCAGTGTGTCGTTTTTCGTCTGTCAGTTCAAGCCTTGAAGCGTCGCTCAAGAGCGATGCCGAGCAGGGTCACCTGTTGGCCGTCAATGGCCACCTCAAAGGAGCATGGCACTACATCGTAGTCCATCTTTGACCACTTACCGCCTTGAATGCGGGTGCTGAATCGGCTTGCATCGCCGTCTTTTGCCAGCATGTCGGCCATCAATTGAGCGGTGGTGATTTGGCCACGGTGAGCCATCACAACACGGTTGAACAGTTGCTTGGTGATGCGGCACGACTTGAAGTGAACTCGGTGGCCGCCGTACACCTTGAGGCCGCCCTGCGTCTTGTTCAGCACTGGAAGGTGCAATGTGACGCTGTTCGGGTCGAGGTTGCGCTTGGGGTTGGCACAGTTCGGGCAACAGTTGCCACGGCTGACCTGCTGGTGTCCCCATGCCTTTTGGCACACCTTGCAATACCGTTGAGCGGCGTGGCCGTTGTTGGTCCAATCAAGCACCGTAGAGGTGTTGATGGCAAGGTGAGCCTTGAGGCAATCCACGCCATCGCCTTGAAGGGCGTATTGGTGGACAGTGGAGCCTTCAACACGGTTGCGAGTGTCAAGGGCAAGGTCCGGCTTGGTGCTGTCTTGAATCTGCTTCAAGGTGTTCATTCCGTCACGAATCAATGCCGCCGAATCGACTGGCACATATCGTACTCGGTCGCCTTCCATGAGGCCGAATGCTTGGAGCATTTCGGGGGTGGTGGTCATGAGGTCGAGTTCGACTTCAATGCTGTCCTGTCCACTCTCTTCAACGGCTTGGCGGTTGGCTTCTTGGTAGGCCTTGAGGCTGACCAAAGCGGCCAATGCTCGGCGTACTGCTGGCTTGAGAACCAAGTCTGTGGCGTCGAGTTCACCGAGGTCGTAGGTTCGTGGTTGCTGGTTTGGTCGGATGGTCTTGACCGGTCGGAATCCGGCGGACTTGATGGCCGCCATACTTGGGTTCTTGATGCCCATTTCATCGTTCAGTGCCTTGAGTACCTTTGCTGGTACGGTGTCCTTTGCTTGGTACTTGTTGACCTTCCGAGTCATTGCCCTGTTGGCGTTGCTGTGCTTTGACACAGCCTCCACCAATGTGGCCATGATAACCTCATGGGGGTTCTCGGTTCCGTTGATGAACTGCTTCATCGTGCTTGCTGGTTGTCCTTGCGTGTTTGTTTCTTCGCTTGGTTGCATTTGGTTGCCCTCCTGTATCTTAGGCCAGTCAGCCTCTACCCATAAAGGCAACGCCGACTAACCCTTGAAATTCGGCTAAATTCGGCCTTTTTGATTTCCGTCGGTCGGCTCGGCACCGGCCCGACAATCGCCCTAAACGGGCTAATTTGGGGGTTTTGATTCATGTTTGAACATGAATCTGTCATTCTCCCTGTCTAAACGCTGTACTGCGTGACCGATGACCCCTATTTGGCCACCCCAACATGAATGGTTCTTGTTATGGTATCAATTTGATACCACCCTTCGGTGTAATTGTGGAACCGAGTACCGCCGGTGATACCAAGTACCAACATTGGTACCAAGTACCAACTTTGGTACTAAGTGAGAAATTGCACACCGTTTTTTAGTCGGGACTAAAAACCGAAATCGTTCGCAGAATTTAGTCGGGTGCCAGTGCGATAAAATGCGATTTAGTCGTAGAGTTATCGAAAAAGAAACCCCTTCAAAAAATCGCTATCGAAATCAAAGAGCCGCTTCACACTTTGCGATTGTCGCCTTTAGTTCGGAAATACCGTTCATGTATGCGATTATACCAGCAGGGCTAAGTTGCCATGCTTTTCCAATTGGCGAATACTTGGCATCTTTGCCTGTGAACACCTCGGCACATATTCTCTTCGTTTTTTCATCGGAAGGGAACACTCCTGTGCTAACCCAAGTAGCGAACTCTTCCTCTTTCAATCTCAATTCTTCTTTCAATTTTTCAATCAATTTTTCAATCATGCTTTTCATCTCCGCCATTCACCGGCTAAGTACCTGTAATCGGTACAAAGGGTGTTGCCCTTTTATACCCTCCGGAGTGGCATTCTCCTTTATTTAGTCGCGACTAAATGACACTACACTAAGCAGTATTTAGTCGGCACAATTTGACCAAAAATAGGATTTTCGATTAGTCGGTATCGAAATTTTAGTCGAGGGGTGGCCCCCGCCTGCAAGCGCACAGACGAGGGCCGGAGGGTGAGCGGTGGTGGGTGCTGGTCAACCTTGTGCCTTTTCCCACGGTGAACCGACCGGTTCGGTGTAGTATGCCACCGCTTGCTCATTTCCAATCTCGTGCATCACAATGTCGGTGTGTGGACACATGATGATGAGGCGGTCAAGGGTTGCGTCGATGAGGTATCGAGGGACATAGGTCGGGACGGCGATGTCGGGTGTGGCGGTGTAGGAGGCGGCGGCGGTGGAGTAGCCATGCGAACCAAGTAGGGTTTCGATGGTGTCGCTGAATTGGTTGAGTAGGTCGTCAACACTCGGCGAGTTGTGGTCGAACACACACGAGTGGTACATCTGTACCACGGTGTCGAGAACCACAGGGTTCACGGGGTAGGTCGGAAGGCGGGCTTCGGGGGTTATGGTTTCTTGTGCCATGTTTGTACCATAGTCACTCTCCCCTTAAAGGTATCGGTGATAGGCCGTTTTAGTCGGCCACAGGTAGCCCCTAATTGGGGGCCGCAGGCCCAATAACCGACTAAAGCGAAGGGTAACTAATACCCTTTAGTCGCGACTAAATGAGAAGGTTTGTTATTTTTTTAGTCGTTATTTGAGTAATTTTAATTTTTTAGTCGAAATAAAAAAGACAAAAGATTTAGTCGAAAACCAAACCTATCGAAAAATTTAGTCGATAAAAAATTAGTCGAGAAATTAGTCGGTAAATTGTTTTAGTCGGGGTAAGAGAAAAGTATATAAGGGGTAGCCCAGCCCCCCGCCGAAGCGGGGTTCGGGCGGCTCCGGCATGATGCCGAACTTAGTCGTTGCTTTAGTCGCTCAAACAATCATTGTCCACTTGAACTGGATGAACCGGTGTTCCTTAAGGTTCGTGAACACTGTGACTGTGAAGGTTTGGAATGACTCGCCGGTGCATTCGTCATGCTCGGTGGTCAAGCGGCCTGTGGGATAGTACCTCGGAAGGTCGTTCCATTGCTCTTCGTTTTCGTCTGTCAGTGCTGTGCTAATAATCATGTAGTCCATGTTTTTGCCTCCATATGTTGCTCACCTCGCTACTATTTAAGGTTATGGAGGGGCCGACTAAACGCCGATTTTGTGTCAGCAATGATAGTCTTACTTAGTCGCGACTAATTTATTACCCTCCCGTCGGCGCATTCGGGAAGCGGCACCCCACTCCTATGAGTATGTCGGGGTATATAACCTTTGCTTTGAGGCGAATTTTTAGTCGGGACTAATTTTATGGAGCGCAGTCGTGCTTTTAGTCGGTATTTGGCTTCGTCGGCTTCCAGTAGGGGGGAGTAGCGACCCTGTTCACTTTAACCGACTAAACGCTGTACTGCGGACTGATACTTTAGTCGAAATTTAAAATCTAGTCGCGACTAAAAAAGTGGGGCGCAGTCACCTGTTTAGTCGTAATTCAGCGTTGGTATGCCACGACCTCCGACACGACGCCGGTGCCTCTAAACACCGACTAAACGAGGTACTGCGTGGCAGAAATTTAGTCGGGACTAAACAGTGATACGGGGTGCGTTTAGTAGCGACTAGAAAAATGTCTTTCAGTACAGCGTTTAGTCGAATTAAATCAGAATAAGAGTGGACTCCCCTACACAGCATCGAAAATTTTTAAGTGCGACTAAACGGTGTACTGCGTGGTGCGGGATTAGTCGGGACTAAAGGCATCACTGCGTTTTGGGGGGCGACTAAATGTTATTGACTACAAAAAAAGCGAATAACGACTAAAGTGACTAAGCATTTTCGGTCAATTTTGCAACATCGAATTTAGTCGAAAACCCAAAAGTTCAAAAATCGCCGAGAAATTTAGTCGTTATCAAATTGTTGCAAAATCGCCAAAACCACAAAAAAATTTAGTAGCGACTAACCCGCCAGCCGTTGCACCCGCTCCGCCGGTTTCTGTGGGTTTTATTTAGTCGAAATTATTTTCAGCCGAAAAATCGACAGGCCTCTCTAATAATACACTACGCACAAGATAAGCGTTTAGTCGGGGTACCGAAAGGCTTAAATAGTAGTACATGTATGGGTAACTAAGACCCGAAGGAGATACCCCCAATGAACCAACAAACCCGAACTGAAACCCTAACCGTGAAGGGCGTCGCATGTCAAAAGTGCGGTTGCCGAAAATTCCGACCGATAGGCCATTCGCTTGAGAATGTCCGATGTGTCCACTGTGGCACATTCACTTTCCTATGGGGTGCTGTGTGATGAACCAAACCTGTCAGCACTGCGACAAGTCCCACGACGACATCCGTCAAATCAAGGCCATGCACATTGTCCTCTCATGCCCTCGTTGCCTCGACATTTGGACAGGGAGGGTTCGCTGATGGTCACCGTCACTTCCCGCCTGTTCTCGCCGTACCTCCGCAGTCGTGCCGAGTCCTACCTCAAAAAGTTCGCCAAGCGAGCCAAAACCCACACGCCGGTCGAATGGCGCATTGACGAGAAGACGCTCGATGGAAAAGTATTCCGGAAATACAAATCCGGCCCCTTCGTCGCCACCGACGGCTCCCGCTACTCGCTGGCAAAAACGCCTCGCCTCACCCGACTCACCGGAACCACTCTCACGCACCAGCAACTCACCGCTCTCAAACATCGGCGACCGCTTCCACCGGAAACCTTCGACGCTCGGTATCTTCCGCACCCGATGCTTCAAATTGTCGTGGACTACGAGCCACCCAGCGATTGGTCCGTGGTCGCCGTCTGCGACCCAGCCGACCCCAACAATCCGACCGGCTCCCCTGCGATTTGGACCCCGATGTTCGGCGAAAAATTGCCCGACAAAATCGGTAGGCGGAAACGCCCCGAAAAATTCCTCGACCACTGCGACCACTGCACCAGCGGTCCACGGCGGCGAAAACGCACCCTCATCCTCCGCTCGCCGAAAGGCTCAACGAAAATCGTTGGCTCGACCTGTCTGTTTTCCTACACCGGTATCAGTCCCGAAGACCTTGAAAAATTGATGAACATCGCCACTCGCCCACCTCCCGATGAGGCCGGTGGTGGCTACTTCGGCGGTCGTGCCTACACGACCACACACCCGACCTCGGTCCTCAACGATTTGGTGGCGGCATACGCTCTCAAAAATCGGGACTATCGCTCCGGCATGGGTTCGATGCTTCTCAACGGCGTTGCCGAGTTCCACGGCGATGAAGTCGCTGTCGGCATTGTCCACATGCAAACGAAAAAGTTCACCGAATCGTTCCGCATCGCAAATGTGTGGCCGAAACGGTTCAAGGGTCGCCAAAAGATGGAAGACCTCGCTTATCTCGTGGAACACACGCCCGACTCTCAAATGCTCTCGCTCTCCTTCGCCTCGGCCATCGAAGCGATGAAAGACGACCGGCCCAGCGAATTTTCCCGAAAAGTTCTCTCGGTTGCCGAGTCCGGCATGGTGTACAAGAAGACTTGGAATGTGTACGCCGGTGCCTCATCACGATGGCTCAAGACCGTTCACGCCGAATGGTTCGATGCTGTCGAAGAGGCGAAGCCAAAGGAAACCACCAAACGCCTCCCTCATGGTGTGGGCGAGCGCATCACGGTGGAATGCCGATTCGTTGAGCAACGCATCACACGCAACGGCTACACGCTCACGGAATTTGTCACCGAAAAGAACGAGGCCATCGTATCTTTCGGCAAATTCGATTACAAACGCTATGGCCTCAAACCGAACCAGCGCATCACGCTCACGGGTACCGTCAAGCGACACGGCTCCTTCCGTGACAACGAATCCACAACCCTCAACCGGTTGACCGTGGAGGCGAAAGAGTGAACAGAATTTTACGGGAACATCAAATCGAACAGTCCAACAACCCGGATAATCCAAACCAAAACAAGTGCGCCCAAGCGGTCGCAAAATGGTTGGGTGTTGCCGACAAGGTGCGGTACCTGCACAGCATTCACGATGTAGTGCGAGCCGCTCGCACGAGATTCACAGTCCGCAGTCGCTTGAGCGAAGCCAAGAAATTATTACCGAAAAAGAAATTGACGGTTTCACAATTCCGAAAAATCGCACAGGACATTTCCGACAAGGCGTATGGCGGCGAAGTCCGCAAGGCCACATACTATTGTCCCAACACTCAAAAGTCTTGGATTGAAGAAACCCGCACCTGCTACAACCCTGCGGCGTTCATCATCCGTACCCCAAACCACGCCATCGGCCTCGACAGTACAGGCAAGGTCGTGGTTGATACCGCTCCCCGAAAGTCCGACAGGCGAACCGTCACCCATGTGTACATGGTGTGCTGGGACAAGCCAACGAAGACCGAACTCTTTGGAGGTTTTGTCGAAGAATGAGGGTAGTAGTGTTTAGTCGGGTCACCGAAACCTTTAAATAGTAGGGCGATAATCTCTATTTGTAAGCGGACAAAGCCGACAACACACTGAAACAAACAAAAAACATGGAAGGAATTATTATGACGAAAAAAATACACATACCAGCAAACATTGAAGACGAATTTTGGGAGGTCACAGACCCCACCCAATTTGTGAGAACATACAACGCCCTGCGACGACGACGGGGACAGATTGCGATGGTGCCACGGCTACACGCCACGCCTCTCAAGAACAGCGTACAAATCAACTTGGGTACCGGCTACTCCGCCGACGGCTATTGGTTTGACATGACGAACAAGCAGACCGAAGAACTGCTCACCAAACACGCCAACGCACAACCGCATCGGTTCCGTGACTGCGTTTCAACGCCAGCCGTTCGATTCAAGATTTCCCGATGGCACATTTCTGTTTGGTGCTATCACGAAACCGACAGCACACGCAACAAGGACAACAACTGGGGTGGGGAAGAATGAGCGCACCCAAAGTGTACATTGCTTGCCTCGCATCCTACAACAACGGGATTCTCCGTGGCGCATGGAGAAGTGCCGACGACTTGCAACGAGGTTGGCGACACCCCAACGGGTGGATTGAAGGCGACGGAGAATGGGCGATTCACGATTATGACGGCGTTCCCAACATCGGCGAAAATCCCGACATTGACTTCCTCATCGAAGTCATGCACTGCATCGAAGAACACGGCGACGGATTCTTCCGATGGTTTGAGAACGATTCATGGAACATGTCGCACCTCAAAGGCGAACTTTCCGAGCGGTTCCAAGAACAATACAGGGGAGAATACGATTCACCCAAAGCGTTCGCCGAAGAATTTGCCAACGAAGTCGGTTGGCTTTCAAACCACAACAACAACCCACTGTTCCGCTATGTGGACTTTGATTGGTATTGGAAAGCCGACCTGCGTCACTCTTTCACCTTCTCTCACGGCCATGTGTGGTGTTGCGAATGATTGGAATTGGAGAAGTGAAGAAAGGCGAGAGTGCGGCTATGAAAATCATGGCACTGATGTTCAACCGACCCGAAGGTGAGGGTTGGATATGGGACAGGCACACTGCTTGTTGGCAAAGGGAGGTGGTCGCATGAGTCACGAAAAATTCGTCGGCCACTCGGCCAACCGACCTTGCGAATACCCATCATGCACAGTCGCCATCTACGGAAGAAGGTTCATCATTTACAGCGACCGGACCCTCCCTCTCACGCAGGGTACCCGTCTTGAAGTGTGTCAGTCTTGCTACTCAAAGTTCTTCGGGGTGTTTGAATGATTCACATTCACGCCATCAAAACCCTCGGTCGAAACGACGAACGAGCAGAACTTCGTGCGCTTCCCGCCGATGCCGTTTGCGCCAACAAAACGCACTTCCATTCCATTGTGCGGTTGTACAACGACGAAGACCACATCATCGACCTTGAACAAGCCACAAACCAAGTTCTCGGACTCAACGACGACAAAGAAACAAAGGTGTTCTATTGGTACAAGGTTGGCCCCGAATACTGGTACAAGGCTGACCCCGAAAGCGACTTTCACTATTCCGCTTTCATCGCCGTCGATTCTTTTGGCTCCGCAAACCACGAGTGGGCCAAGCAAGAAGCAAGGCACCGAAGGTGGAGTTCCGTAGGAGTGTGTACCCGATGACAATTCTGTGTTCACTGGTTGAACGGGCCTTGAAGGTCTTGAACTCATGCCCTACGCCCGAAGAGATGAACGAAGAGGGCTTCTGTATGGCCCACTTTTACTCGGAAATGGCGTGTGCCGCCGCAGACATTTTGGAGGGGAAAGAATGAACGGAAGAAAGGACTTCACCATTGATATTATCGAAAAAGTAATATCCGAAATGATTGGCGACGAAACCAGCGGCGACGGAGTGTACCTCCAAGACCGATTGATGTGGGTTTCACAGGTCAACATGATACGCATGACATGCCAAACATGCGGCACCGAATTTGTCGGGCCGGACTACAATGTGTACCACATGCTCGCCACGCACGACTTCGGCCACCGCAAGGAATTTGAAA
>Ga0098050_1000204_pt1 | contig 22662 bp, 16 predicted proteins | sample 14_taG_FD_77070 | JGI IMG/M metagenome (GOLD analysis project Ga0098050, IMG submission 77070) | Marine viral communities from the Subarctic Pacific Ocean - 14_ETSP_OMZ_AT15311 metaG | ecosystem: Environmental > Aquatic > Marine > Oceanic | place: Pacific Ocean | collected 2015-01-18
TAAACGGCAAAAGATATTCTTCACCATCTAATATTTTCACATATAGAAGGCACAAATCATTTTCTATTGGATGTTTATTTACATCACATAATATTGGGATTAAAATACAACTCGAATCTTGATATTCTTCTAAAAAATTATCAAACTCAAGTTTCGTTTCTATTATCACTATAACCTATCTTATGTTTTACATAAGTAACTATTTGTTCTGCAACATTTGTCTTACAATATTTGTCCATTCCCTCAAAACCGGGAGATGAATTTACTTCACATATACTATACGAATCACCATCAAATAACAAGTCCACTCCTGCTATATCCAAGTTGAGTAATCTCGCAGATTCACCACCTAACCATTCTATATCATCATCAATCTGATATGGAATACCTTCACCACCTCTTGTAATGTTTGCTCTGAAATCATTATCTACTGATTGTCTCATCATACATCCAGCCACTTTACCATTTACTACTAATACCCTTAAATCTTTACCATGTGAATCTTTAATAAACTCTTGAATAATAATATTATAACTTGGTTTTGTTATTTCTGCCATTTTCAATAGTTGTTGTAATTGGTTTCTATTCTCACACAAAAATACACCTGCACCAAATGAACCACTAAGAGTTTTTATGATTGCTGGATACCCTATATTCCTCTCTACAAAATCAATATCAATTGGATGTTTAACCAATAGAGTTTTTGGTACTGGTAAACTTGATTGTCCTAAAACTTGTTGAGTATATAACTTGTCTTTTACATTATCTATGGCATCACTACCATTAATAAGTATCACTCCCAACCTCTCTAAATGACGAATAATAGCTTTAATAAAGTAAGTTGTTCCACTACCTGTTCTTGGTATTACAAAATCAGGTAAAGGTCTTGATTTACCAGCAACTAATATAGATTTTCTATCGTCTCTATCGACAAAGATATCTACATCTTGTGGATTGACTACACGAATTTTAAGTCCTTGTTTCTCAAATTCTTCTATGAGTTTTTGAGTTTCATAAGAGTCTTTTACATCTCGTTTAAATAATATCCACCCGTTCATTTTAATATTACTTCCTTTTCGTGTCCTACTATAATACTTGTGTCTACATAAGAATCAAATCCTACATCTTTAGCCCTTAACTGAAAACTTACATCCTCACCGTGAAATCCAAGTCCTTCAATAACAGGGCCAAACCAAGGATATTCTATCTTTTCAAACACACCCTTTTTAATTAACATCCATCCCATACCATTTGACCATACTTTTCTCAATTCACCATTAACTTCATTTGTATATAATCTCTTTCCATCCTCATTAAAACACGCAAATTCTATTGGTATATCATTTAAACTATCACTTCGTGGTTTTCTTAAATATAACCCAGAAACCATATCTTTATCGTGTTCCAATAACTTAAAAAAATCATTTGGTTCAAAAACTTGGTCTGAATCTATCCACATTATATAGTCGTAATCTTTCTTACCTTGCCACGGTGCTTGATATTGACCAAAGTTTTTATCTCCCCCTAATAATAATGATCTAACTTGATATACATTAGGAATATATTGACTTAAAAGTTCATATTCAATACCTCTTTTATGTAATTCTCTGGTAAGATTAGTCCAACATTTCAAAAACCTATTTGAAAAACTGTTTCCTGGAATACAAAATATAACTTTCATTTATTAATCTTTGTTATTATCTCATACCAAGGACTAAACCAATTAAGTATTTCCCTTTGACTCTCATACACTTTCAACAAATCTCTTTTCTTATTCAATATATCTTTAGGTAATCTTTCTCTACACTTATCAAATTGCCATAATATTTCTGGTCTTAAATGATTTAATATTTCGTGAAGTGCTCTATGTCTTGGATGTCCATATTCACCTACCTTATTATGTGTTACTACCTTTATCCAGTTTCGTTCTCGTAATACTCTTAATAATTCATAAATAAGTTTTTCTCTATGATAATCCTCTCCACCTTTATATCCAGTCCAATGTTCATATTCTTTTATTCCTATAAACTTCATGGACGCTTTTAATTCTTTTCTTCTAATCTTACTATGATACTCATCTACTACTACAACTTTATATTCTTTCGGGTGTGATAATAACTCGGCTCCACCAAATAGTGCTTCGTCATCAGGGTGTGCTACAATCATTATCTTATCAATCACAATAAAAAGCCTCCATATTATCATGTGTTTGTAAAATAGATGCTGGTATTTCTTCTGTTATTCTCCCAAACATCGCCTTATCTAAAATACCTTTCTTTTTCTTACCCCGTGCCATTAATACTATCCTCTTTGATTCCATAATAGTTCCTAATCCCATAGTAATTGCTTGTCTTGGAACATCTTGTTCTGTATCAAAGAACCTCGAATTGTCCTTAATAGTTTGATCTGATAAATCTACTACTCGTGTCCGTGATTCAAACGAAGTGTCTGGCTCATTAAATGCTATATGTCCATTCGTTCCAATTCCTAATATACATAAATCAATTCCACCATGTTCTTCTATTTTATCTTCGTATGCTTGTGTATTTCTATCTGGAAAATTATAACTATTTGGATAAATATTTGTCTTATCAAATAAATTCATTCTCATAAAATTATAATAACTCTGTAAATGATTTGGATTAATAATATATTCATCAAGATTAAATGTTGTAATGTTACTCCAGTCCAATTGTCGTTTTACAAGTTCTTCATATAATCCAAGTGGTGTTGAACCCGTTGGTAACGCCAATTTTGGAAATGACATTCTAAATGATTTTTTGAAAATATCTTCAATTATATCAGCAACATATTTAGACATTTTCTCATAACTAACAAATTGTGTTACTTTATTCATTCCAATATACTTCTTCCCACAGTTCAGTTGTTTCTGGAAATACATCTAACATTATTTTCTTTAATGCTCTTGCATATTCTTGTATCTCTACTTGGGCTGTAGGTTCATCTCGTAATTCTATAAAATTCATAATTGACTGAAATGATGCTGTCCACCATACTTGGGTATAAACTGTAAGTGGTAAAATACTACGAGCCTGTTCTTTAGCCATTCCCATATCTAACATTTCTCGATAACACTTAATAGCAGTAGATTGTGATTTTTTCCATAGTGCCAATGCACCCTCTTGGTCATCTACCACACCATCACTTGCTTGTTTATTATCATCCGATTGAGCTCTGTAATCATCTGGTATATAAAAATCCTCATACTCAACATAACGACCACTAATCTCATTCCAAGCGTGGTCTTTGGTTGGATGGTTAGATGTGGTTTCTATTCCCACAACATGCTTATACCATTGTCGCATAACAAACTCTGGTGCCTTGATAATCATCATCACGTGTTGATGTCTGAATGGACTAAAGTGTTTATTTTTGATTAGGAACTTGGATAATTTCCTATCTTTCTCTGTAAATTCATTACTGCGGTCGCCGAATGATACTCTGGCCGCATTAACTGGTGTCAAGTCATCACCGAGACTATCTACAACCTCAATGTAACCTTTATCTAGTACATCTATTTTCATATTACCAATAACCTTTATTTATATATATATATATCAAATTAAATTCTCAAAATGTAAATTTATTTTATGCTCCTTGTTGTCCACCGTTTGATGGTGGTGGTCCACCATCGGGTGATAGTGGTGCTGGAGTTGAATAATCATCTGGAGGTATAACGTTGAGAAATCTACTTAATTTATTAAGTTTTTCTTCTTGTGATTTTTTACCATCTCCCAAATAACCCTCATTTGGATTTAACACGAATTCTAACGACTTAAATCCTTCTCTAACCACTCTATTTATTTCATCAATGTTGTCATTTATCATCATTTGTCTATTAATATCTAAACTCCACACCATCTCTTTCTTTTTATAAAATGGAGTTTTTTTCTTAAAACTTGCCTTTGAAATTTCAAAAACGGGAGATTTTAAATCATTTCCCTGTCTTGCAAAATATCTTCTTGCACGTCCTATCTTACGATGTTTATTAGTAACTTTAAATTTATGTTTATCTAAATAATCCATTCCTTTTGATGGTTGTTTTAATTCAACATACTGACCAAAGTTGGTATTCCCTTTTACTCTATCAATTATCAAAGAAGTTTCATTGTGTTCTGTTCCAGTCATATAAATTTCTGATTTCCCCAATCTTGAATAATGAATATGATAAGGTTCTCCAACGGGAACTGTACCACCATCTTGGTATTTAAAATCACCAAACTTTTGAACCGTACCAGCATTATTTATAATTCTTTCTTCGTGTTCTTCAGAGATTACTTTATTTAAATCATGAATTAGGGGACGTATCGCACTATATTTATTAGTTCGTATTTTTTGATGTGAACTTTTTTTCTTCGATCCCACCTTAGTCAAATCTAACTTAAATTCTGTCATTATTCTTCTCCTTCCTATTCATCGAGTTACTTTTCCTTCAGTATTCCTTTTACATTCACTCTTGGCAATCCCTTTATAGTAGTAGTCCAACCACCACCAGAAACACTATGATCCACTTTTATCGCCTGAAACACACAAAACTCTTTATATCTGTCTGGAATATAATCAACATGAAATGCGTTTCCTGGAATAATACCTCCAATACCATCAATTGTTATTTCCAATTCTATTGGTATCATGGGATCTCCCGATTCTTCTATTTGTTCATCTTGATCTTGTTTAAGTCCCTGTCCGTGTATATAATCACGCATGGTTCTATGCATGAATATTGGAAATCCTGTCAATTCACTCAATTTTCCGTCCTGTCGATAGGTATAAAAAGTTTCCTTATCATCAGGCCACCAGGCAATTTCTTTAGTAAGTGTGATACTCTGCACATTGGTCGACTTATCCGATAATGGATGTAATTTATGAAAATTATCATCGGCTTCTTTTGTAGATGCCTGCAGATCTGCCGTCTTTTCTGCCGCCTGTGCGGCCTTTTCTTTATTTTCCTTTGAGTCATCTTCTGAAATAGTGCTGAGATACTCAGCAAACGTTACTGCAGTAAATGGAACACCGTGATCTGGGCCGAAGCCACCTTTATCCTTTTCACCTGATGGAACTGTGGTAGAGCCATCTTCATCACTTTTGAGCCAACCACGTCCTCCTCTTCGATCCCAAGGATTATCGGGGCCCCACGGGTTTTTACTTCCAAACACCTTATCCTTACTTATTCTGTTGGCCTGTATAAGATTTGGTTGAGACTGATCTAATCCTGATGCTCCATTTAATTTAGCAACCACTGTTCCTTTAACCGTAGAATTTTTTCTTTCTGTCCCGGGAGCCGCTGATCCCGCGTACATTGCAGATACTGCCATTGAACTTGGAAGTTTTGTTGTTAAAGTTTGAGATTTTACTATACTTTTTTCACCCCAAGACGGGAATGTAAATACTTCACTTTCAGGATTTCCAAATTCATCATTTTCGTCTTTATTCATGTATTCCTTACGCTTAGTCAACAACCCTTCAGGCTTACGACTCGATACGCCTGCATCTACTACTTTAACATTACCATCTATATAAGGATCATCAACTAATTCAAATCCCCAAAACCCATCAGTATCATTATTTAATTCATTAAATAAATTACTCATTCCTTGTTTCACAGTATCTGCGTTTTCAAATGATTTTGTTATCATATCATAATTTAATATAATATTTCTTAAATATCCTTGTTTATAATCAGTACCAGGAACGAGAAAACTTGGAAATTTATTCCCATCATTAACAATGGGACCAAGTTCTTTAAGGACATCAAGGTGATTTTCCCAACCCTCGTTCTTATTTCTATCCGTAGTTTCTATTTTAAACTGATTATTTCCTGGTAATATCCATCTAAACGCATCAGTAGTTAGTAACCATTTACTATTTTTAATTTTAACTGATTGAAATCTTGCCTCAGAAACGTTGGAAGTTTCGGTGCCATCATTCTTTAAATATACCCCCCCTTTACCATTTTTGGTGGGTTTGGGTGAATCAGGGGCTAACACAGGTTCAATACTTCTAAACGAATTAACTACCCTCTCACTATCTTTTTCATACCTACCAACAAATTTACTTAAAATATTATCTTCAAAAAATCCCCAACTGACCCAAGGACCTCCTGTTGGATTAGACCAAAAATTATCAATTTTAATGTATATGCATCCAGGAGGCTGAGTAGGTGTGTCGCCACCTGGCTTCCAGTCTTGTTTATCATGATTTGGAATAGAGTAAGCTGCGCCCATTTGAAACCAATCTTCTTTAGCACACAAACCAATAATATTTTCTCGTAATATTCCAACAAATTCACTCGGAGTTAAATCTTTTTCCCCTTCTTCATCATCACGTGAAGTCTCATTGCCAGAAATATCACCATCAATTATATTGACTCCGCGAGATACAATTTTAGTCGTACAATCAAATCCACCATCATCTCTTAATGACCATTCCCAATTAGAAATTATTCCTGCCATTGCGTCATAATTACCACCTAATTCTACTATCCTTTCCTTTATTTTAGTATATGCCTTTCCATCAATCATATCCTGTTTGCCAAATTTATCAGTTTGAGCAACTTCTGGAGTAGAGTATCCCCACTCTATCAAAACACCCTTTCCGTGTGCCATAAAATGTGGTGATAACCTTTCTATGTCATCAAACGACCAACAAGTCCAATTTATAGTTGCTGTTCTAATAGCCGATAATCCACCTTTATAGTTAATATCTATACTTCTAATGCCAGCCATTGGTCTTTTTAATCCAGCTGGATCCTCTTTCAATTCTCCCGTATTATTGGCCGTTCGGGGGGAATAAATAGAATCAAATCCAAACAATATATCTTCAGATTCACTGTCTTTTGTTTCTCCACCCAGTATGACAGCGTTTTTCATTCCAGGTTTCATGTCTGACTTGGATTCCCAAATTGGTTTTTCTGCGGTGCTGCCGGGAGACTTTACCGCAACAGCGGTACTATCTACCGCAGAAAACATTCTACACCAAACAGTTTTTGTATATGATTCTTGCAACCCACTTTTAGGATCAAGAGGTTTAGTAGATCCGAAATCTCTAGAAACTGCTTTGATTTTCCTACATAATGTATCTCTTATCTTTCTATGTATTGGTGATAAACTTATCATAACCTTTAAAAATCCTCATTTATTGACCTTAAATCACTTATTGCCTGTGAAACATTTCCCGGTATTCTTAATTTTTCATCGGGTTTCAATGCAAACGAACCATCACGGATATCATTTGCCTTTGCTATAATCCACCATAATGTAGAATCTCCATAGTGTCTATATGCTATATTTTCTAATCTATCTCCGTCTATTGGATATACAAATATATCATTATCAGTTATCTGTATTTCTGGATATAGTGTGGTTTTCATCACCCGATTGCCAGTATTCTTATCTATTTTCATTCCTGTATATTTATATCTACTCATAATTTATCTCTATGGTCACTTGGTCGTGGCGGTGCCGATATTATTATAAAACGCATCCCAACCATTTTCCCGGGTACCTAATGTTCCATTACTTTGATTATATGGTTTTAACCATCCTACATCATAATGTTTACCTTGTGATGCTAATGCATGTTGTCCGATATGAGTAAATTCACAACTTACATTTATTGCATGTGGTAATTGAAGTCCATCTTCAATTTCCCAAGGTGAATTATCATCAACTGTAACACTTAAACTACTAAAAAATCCAGGAACATCGTTGTACATATCTCCAATGGTTAATTGTATAAAAGGAGCTTCCATTCTTTTACCATCTCCAACTTTCTTCCAAGATGGGTATGTAAGTCCAACAAGATAATTCAATTTTTCCCATAGAATAGGTAATTCTTGTTTACTACTTGGAACAACCATAAATTCAAAACTCATTGATCTATCTACTCCTTGATAAACATGAACACTATCTGGACGACCAATGTATCTTTCTGAACTCCATTCTGGAGTAAGTGATTCACTTATTCCACTCAAAAATGCTCTAAATATAATATATTTACTATTAATTAAATCTTTAAATTTAAATTTAATGTAATCGGGTTTCTCACTATCGTCACCATATGGAGTCATATTAATAGAATCGGGTTCCCCAATACCAGTACCATGACCATACTTATAATTCTGTGTGTCCGTATTTTTCTTTACTAATCCTAGTTTATCTGTTGTGGGTATTACATATTGTTTTTCAGGTGGAATTACTTCATCTTTTTCTTGTCCCCTGTATTGTCCAGCCCCAGTTGTCTTTGCAGTTTTTGTATCATATCTCTCTCCATCTACGCCACTTTTTGGTATATCACCATATGCTAAAGTCTTATATCTATCAAGAGCAGCTCCTTTGCCTTTGGCCTCAGAAGTTGTTCTTGTTGAAAAGTCTGTTCCAAGATTTTTAGGTGTTTTAATAGTTTTAAAATCAGGGGTTCCTGTATCTTTAATGCCAGCTGGTGCAAATTTATGTTCATAAGCTAAAGTTTTTTGTACTTTAGGAATACCATCTGTATCTTTACCCTGTAATGTACCATCTCCCCCAAGTGGAACTATTTCAGTATACTTCTTCTTACCAAGAACTCCAAATCCGTATCTTCCAGTTAATCCAAATAAATTACCCTTTAATCCCTCCGTCTCCTTAACAAAACCTAAAGCTTGATTCTCTCCACCTAAATTACCATTTCCTGTAAGATTTATAAGTGGAAAATCTTGTAATTTTATATTTTTGAGGTCTTTATAAACTCCTTGAGTACTATATCTTGCTACATAAGGATTAGAAGTTCTATGTTTAGTCTTTATAGTTACAATAGGATCACCTGCAGCATCTATTTGTAATCTACTTTTCGTTAAAAGACTAGCTGCCGTATCTTGACTACTAATTATTACTTTAGTAGATTCTCCTTCTCCTGTCGTTTTACTATATGGTAAAGTACCATCATATAAATTAAGTGCTAATATATTTCCATCCGGACCCAAAAGATTTGTATACCTAATGCTATCTAATCCAATCTTTTTTGTGTCCTTACTAACTTTTGATGCTCCTCCACCTATTGGAAAATATTTTGGATCCATAACTCCAGCTATTGAAAAAGTTCCAATTTGTTTTATATCAGTATTAGTAGTAGATAATTGAAATCTTTCAGGATTTCTTTCATATTCCCCACCTTTACCGGCTTCATCTCCGGGATTATATTGACCAAATGTTAATGACTCATTATAAGGTAATATTGTTGTTTTACCACCACTAATACTTATAAGGGGACCACCTGAACTATCAAATTTATGAGTGAAATCATATCGTTTTTGAACTGAAATACTATTGTCTATTATACCTACTTCATTATCACTTTTTCGTCCTAATTGTATAACACTCATCGATTTATCACCAATATAAATCTTTGGAGTCTTTGCGTATGGTTTATCCTTTGAATAAAAATCACCTGCAAAAACTCCTTCTTTAAATACTCTATCACCTCTTGATAGACCCTGAGTTGTTCTTACTTTAGCTGTTCCAGGTACAACAGATTTTTTACCATAAACCTGTGTAGTATGTACATCCATACCCTCTTTCGATTCATCTGTGTAGCCAAGATATAATGGTTCATCTACAGGAGTACTATGTTTTGGAATATATTTTTCTCTTGACTTTTTAACTATTCCTTTATTTCTATTTGGACCATATAAATCACCAGCAAACGAATCATTAAGTATTCTATCACCTCTTGATAAACCACCTTTATTGAAATCACCTTCTAATGTATAAAATTTAGTGCCACCAGCTACTACTGGATCTCCTGTTATTTGATAAATTTGTTCAACTTTGGCGGCAGGTGTTTCAAGATAAGTTGTTCTCATATCCAACCCACGAGATATTAAAAGTTCATCACCATCCTGTATTAATCTATCTTTGTCCCAATATTTTTTACCAGTTGACCACTTATCTCCAGTAAATACACTTTCAATATAAATTCTTGATAAATTAGTATGTCCTCGTATCTCTCTCGATCCACCAAGTGGTACTTCACCATTTAAGGTATCTGCATAAATTCTTTTATCACTTCCTACAAATACATTTTTAATGATTGTAGGATCACCGGCTTGTTCAAAAAATCCCTCACTTACTTTTCCATCTGATTTACCAATAGTTAAATCTTTAAAATTATTAAGTGGATATTTGACATTATGTTTGTAATATTGGTCTCCGATTGTATAGATGTTACCATTCATAATTTCAGGTCGTATTACTTTAGGTCCCCTTGATATTCCACCTCTATTTCCAATCTCACCATCTGCATAAGTATCATATATAGCATAATGTCCTGCTGGTATAGATGTGTCCCCGTTATTATAAAATACTCGTTGTCTTGCAATAGGTGAACGAACCGTTTCTCCATACTCTATCTCTTCATATGGTGACATTATTGGTGGATCCCATCCACCCATCAATGAATCTATACTTTCTTCTTGTTTTATTGTCCTACTTAATATTGGAGTACGACCAAATGTTCTAACCCTATTGATGTTCTTACCCGATAATGATAATGTACCACCACTAATACCACCATCAAATGTCCAACCTTCATCATACCTCGAATCTCTACTATATGTGTTACCATCAAACCCAATTGGATTTGTCGATAATGGATAACCACTTACAAGTGAATCTATATTTCCTCTTAGTAAGTTAAATTTAATTTCAGGTAGAGCTCCAAGTGAAACTTTACCACCAGCTCCTGGTACCATAGCTGCTATATGAGCTAATGTGACTCTTTCTATCGTGGTTACTCCTAAACCTATAGCTGGTACTTTACTTACTACGGCATCACCATAATCAGTTAATATAGATTTTGTTCCTGCTGGCCCGATAGCATCTTCATATGTTCCACCACCTAAATGTCTATCTACATGAACCATCGGTGCAACTGAACCGAGTGATAATGGATTCCAAGTTCTTGTTTCTGCCCGTGGATTTAATAACTGAAGTCCAGCCTGTTTTAATCCAAACATTATACCTCTTGGTGTTAATATAAATTTACTAAGTCTAAAAACATCTGCTACCGTTCTTGCTGCTGATGTAACAAAACCACCTCTAAATAATCCTTCATCTACAGCACCTAATCCACCTGGACCCCATTTATCACCTATATCTTTAAGAATAAATGGTTGGTCAAATCCAAATACGGTATTGTCACGGGCTGGTATATTATATGGTATTCTATCATCAAATCTAAATTCTTTCTCTTCACCACCAAAAAAAGAATATTGTGTATCTACAAAATTAGAACCATATTTTTGTGGGGACCATTCAGAAAATGGTTTTAATGATTTATCGGTTTGTGTAAAAACTTTAAATTCAGGTGTAAATGGTTCAGATGCATTTTGAATATACATACCACCACGATTAAACCCAGAATCATAAATAGTATCCATTAATAATCCATCTTGGGTAGCAAATATACTACTATATGCTTCTATTGGTGTTGTTTGAAAATCACTTCCGTGTGCTCCTGATGATATCGGTGATGTATCTATTGTTGTTTCGTAAGCTTGACTTGTAGGACCACTTAATGTTATCATACTTACATTATGAGTTACAGTAGTACCAGTTGTTCCATAAGTGTCATCAGTTGCATTATATAATCTAACATCACTTCTGGATCTAACATCACTTTGATAACTATCATATCCCAACCTACTCATAAAATCATATGATGATAAGTTAGAGTCTCCTATTGGTGATTTAATATCCTGTGAACCTATGTGTATCGAGCCGTCTTTCCAAGGTTGAGTGTCTCCAGTTTCATCAAATAAATCGGATCCAAGTGTAATATGTGTGTATGGTTGAGTTAGAAAATGATTTTGATAATGTTTGTAAAGTCTATCTCTCATTAATGTATGATTAAATGCACCATCAATACCTGTAAAAGTAATACCATTAGAAGAAATACTTGGTGCACCAACTGTTTGATTTAATCCACCTTGTGATTCAATGTAAATACCATTATAACCAGTTAATCTTGAAAGTGAATCAATACTATGTGCGTCTGCTAATTTTGGTGTGTCACTAAATGCTTCTATCGTGAATTGAGTAGGTCCAGTTGAGTTGTGTTGTGATATTACATAAGGTAAATCAGTTCCAAATTCAAATGGATTAAAATTTGGTGATGTCAATCCAATTTTACCAAGTCCTACACTGCCACGAGTAAATGATTTAAATATAGGAGTGGATAATTCATCTATATTAGTAATATACATATCACTACGATTAAACCCCGATATATGAAATTGTGTTCCATAACTCGAATGTAATTTTTCTGTATCAGTATATTGTGAACTTATAATTCCTTCTACGGTATTAAACTGACTACCAAGTTCCTCATCATATCGTGAATAATCAATCGTAAATGATGGAGATGGTCCAACTTCAGGTATTGTATGTCTTAATGTATCTAAACTTAATACAGGTGGAGTACCAGGTGATAATAATGAATCGGCCATATTAAAAGAAAATCCGAGTGGTAAAGTTTCAGGTCCCCAAGAACCTTGTACACCACTTAGGAAATCAACTGGTCCCGTTTTAACTCCACTACCAAATGGAATATATGGAAATCCAACTCTATTTGTCATTATAGTAATAGCATCTTGATTAGGTCTATCAAAAGTTTTAGTTCCCGTAATTGTATATCCACGAACATCAAACGACTGTGGATTATCATTTGGTGCTACACCAAAACCTACACCATCATCAAATTTAGAATGTTCATCTGGATGTGGTGGTTGTGCTGGAGTTGGTCCTGTAGTTCCACCGTGGCGACCGGCTGTTCTACTGGTATTAATTCCAGCATTATCATAATCTGTATATTTAAAATTTGATAAATCAGTTAATAATTCTTTTAATGCCATTAGTTCTATATCTCCTAATCCGAAATGTTACTGTACAGCCTCGGATATGGTGCCCAAATTCCTGTTTGCTACTGTTAATAGACCTGGGGTTTGACTCATTACACCAATTAATTCTTCTAATTTCGTATTGGTTTGCATCAGTTGTTCCTCAACTGGATTTCTTCCTTCTGACTTTGATGATTCTTCTTCTCCGCCACCACCGAGTGAAACTCCACCAAGTAATCCCAGTTTATTCAATGCAAATAATACAGGAAGTGCAGGGAGTAACGTAAGTGCTCCAAGTGCCATAGCCCCCATACTAACTCCTAATACAGTAAAGGACTTGGCTAATAACAAAATGGGATCCGCCATTGTTGCCAATTGAGTTATTTGTTCAGTTATACCCGAAAAAGAACCTGAAATCATGTTCATTCCCGTTCCAATTAAACTTAAAGCGACTCCAAGTCCCAATAATGCAAGACTCATAATACCTAATGCCTGTGATCCCAATATAATAAGTGGTGCCATAGTTCCAAGAGCTCCAAGTGCAAGACCTAACCCTAACATTGCGGCCCCACCGGTTACAACCTGTGCAAAATCACTATCTGTAAATGATCTTAAAGCCAATGAAAATGGTATGAGTGCTATACCCATAACTGCCATAGCTGTGGCTCCCATCACAATAAGTGGTGCCATAGTTCCAAGAGCTCCAAGTGCAAGACCTAATCCTAACATTGTGGCCCCACCTAACTTAACTTGTTCAAAATCAATATCTGTAAATAATCTTAAAGCTAATGCAAATGGTACGAGTGCTATACCCATAACTGACATAGCCGCGGCTCCCATCACAATAAATGGTGCCATCATTCCAAGAGGGATGAGTGAAAGACCTAATCTTAACATTGCAATTCCACCTAACTTAACTTGCTCAAAATCAATATCTGTAAATAATCTTAAAGCTAATGCAAATGGTATAAGAGCTATACCCATAACTGCCACAGCCGCAGCTCCGGCTATAATAAATGATGCCATCATTCCAAGAGCTCCAAGTGCTAAAGCAAATCCTATCATTGTAACTCCACCCAATGCAACTTGTGCAAAATCAATTCCCGTAAACATTTGTAATGCGAATGCAAATGGGATAAGTGCAATCGACATAATTAACATTGCGGCCGCCCCTTGTATTAATTGTCCTTTCAACTGACCAAGTATGGCAAGTACAAGAGTTAATCCAAGTAAAGTTACTCCTGCCTTTGCTATTGCTGGCCAAGTAACTTTTCCAAACTCTTGAAGTGCTTTCGCGGCGACCCACATGGCAGCGGCCGCTATTAATAGTGCGGCGGCACCTTGTATCATTTTTTTACCATCAATCTTTTCCATAAATCCAAATCCACCTTTTCCACCTTTTTTACCACCTTTTGATTTTGAAGTTTTTGGTTTTTTAACCGCTTTAGTTTTATCTGCTCTCTTTCCAAATCTTTTATCTGGTTTACCACTCTTTGTCAAAGGTACATCATCACCGCCCATACCCACCTTTTCCTTTATCTTGTCTGTAATACCACCACCCATAAGTCTCTCTTTTAGACCTGTAACCATTCCTTTGGCACCTTCCATCATTCCACCAGACATTGCTTCACCAGTTAATTTTGACTTCATCCATATAGCGGTCATCAAACCTAAAATTACACCAAGTACAGTTCCTAACATTGGAACTTTTTTATTAAGTTCATTAAATAACATCCCTATACCAGTTATAACTGTCAATGCCAATGTTATTGGCCAAAATGCTACTGCAAGAGCTACTCCAAGACCTACCACAACAGGAAGTAATGCCTTTCCAACACTTAAAAATCCAGTCCATGCTTTTCCAAGCCACTCCATCACTTTTGCCATCTTATCTCGATGTGCCTTTTCTGCATCAGTCATATTATTTAATTTATCTTGGTTAGCAACCATCTTACCTAATTCAGATACACTAACACCAAATGCTGCTGCTAATGACTTTCTCTGAACTACATTTAATTTTTCAAATTCTGCAGCCGAACCAATCTGTTTAGTAACCTCTTTTTGCATTCCTTCTAAATCACCAGCTAATGCTAATTCTCGTGCTTTATCTGTATTAATTGCCCTGCCAGTTAACATACTTGCTTCCATTTGTGCTTCAATAGATGATTCAAAATCTAATAAACTATCTGCTATCTGTTCAACGGCTGCCATATCTAATCCAAGTTTTCTTGCTGCTATAGCGGCCTTAAATACATTTTCACCACCTTTTTTTGCAAATCCAGCAAATGCATCGGCTGATCCGGCAACATCATTCATAACTGCGGCTGGTGCTACACCACTGGCTCTGGCCAATAATGCGACTGATTCCATTTGTGATGTGGCCGCATCAAAACTTGATGCTCCAACTGCCATCATTTGAGCTGCCAATATACCCGTGTTTTCACCACTAATACCATATAATGCAGTTAACTGAGTCATCGCAGAAAGATTTTCAGATGTTACTGATGACAATCCACCCATATTATCACGAATACTATCTGATATTCCAGCTACATCTTCAGCACTAACTCCTAATAAAGAAAATTCCATTGCCGTGGAATTTATTGAATTTTGTAATTTTCCTGCTTCAGCGACTGTTACTCCTAATTCTTTTCTGGTATCCATCATACCACCAAAAAACATTTCTGCAACTTTAGCGGCTAACAATATAATACCCACAACCACTAAAAGTGGTCCCGCCATAGCAACTGGCATTCCAGTAAGTTTATTAAGTCCCTCTCCCATTGCACCAACAGCTTCTTTTGCAGAACCCATAATATTAGTAAATGTTGTCATTCCATCATTCAAAGTCAATACAGCTTCATCATCTCCAGCCACTAACTGACCAGTTGATAAATCTCTAAATCTTTTACCAGTTTTTTCTCCCGCTTTATCAGATTTTAATGCAAATGCCTCCATTGCTACCGTTGGTTCTGAAAACATACCTAATAGGTTTTTTTGTACAGTATCTCCAAACTTATTACCAACTCCTTCCAAATCAACTAAACTCGATACCAATCCTCCAAACGGTAATGCTTCCATTACACCTTTTAATTTATTAAATGGTCCTAAAATTAATTCAGAAGAAGCTGCTATCTGATTATTCATAATTCTCATTTGGTCTGCCGCGGCAACATTTCTTTCAGCGGTTGCAACCATTGATTCGCTGGCCGCCTCCATTTCTTCCATATCCCCCTGCATTTCTTCAATAGACGATTGCATTGTTTTATATTCATCAGATAATGGATTTATTAACTCAAGTTCTTTTAACATAAACTTTATTTTCTTCTTCATATCAGGTAATGTAACTGACTTTATCAATTTTGCCTGTTTAACAGAAGTGTCATATAATTCATTTGCCTTATCAACACTAACACTAAAACCAGATGTACCTATTTTACCATAAGATAGTGCCATTTCACCGGCGAGTCCAACACTCTGCGACTGTAGATCATTTATGTTATTAAAACCCTCTCCCATTGTCATTGTTGCCTCTTTAAATCTACTATCAAGGCCGGTATACACTTCTAACAGTTTTTCTGCTTCCTTTATGGTTTCAGGAGGAAGGGACGAATCTTCTGAAGCTTTGGCTAATTCTTCTATTTTAGATGACATAGCACTTGTTGTCGCTTCCATATTTTCACTGCCACCCTGTAAATACATTTCGGCTTTCTCAGCGTTCATTGCAATGTCATCCATTAACGAAGCAAAACCTGTGTAGGTGTCTTTCATTTCAACCCCACCTCTTACCATAGGTTGCATATTTGAAGCTGCTATCTTAAAAGCATTGGAAAGTTGAAAAACACTTCTACCATTCCTTTCAACTCTTTTACCTATATCTTCTTGAAGTGTGGAAACACGACTTGCGACTCCAAGATATGCGAGTTCAGCTTTATCTCTATCGGCCGCTGCTTTACCCTCTAACTTAGCAATACGTTTTTTACGATTTTCTAACTCTTGTAACTGTCTGAGCTCTGCATCTCCCCAGTCTTTTGTTTCTTTCTTGAGATTGGCAATATCTTGCTCAACTTTTCTTCGTTCTTTAAGTAATTTTAATGATTCTTGGGCCATAATATATTATTGGTTTATTAAAACCTACCAAATTTCTTTTTATTTTTCTTGTTAATAGCAGCTCTTTTTCTAAGTGATTTATCAAGTTTCACAGAAGCTTTTTGAAAATCGCTGGTTGCTCTGGCCAGAGCAGGATTATCATTAACAAGCATATCAATTGCTTTACTTGTTCTTCTACTTATAATTGACTGTAATATCTTAGTTAAAATACCTTCAACTAATTGATCTTCTGTTAATTTATTTTTGGACGAAGCCATTTTCTTTCTCCTACATCTGATTTTATTTTATGATTTCCTTTGGTTAAACAGGATGTTATAACTCAATAATAAATATCATATATAAGAAAAAATGTTAGCCTCGGGGGATACCTGGTCGTGAAATACCAGATTTTTTCTTAGATGATTTATCGTATTCTTTCTTTTCTTCTTCGTAGAATTTTGATGCGCTTTCGATGTAAAATCGGCGCAGATAGGTTGGCATGTTATACACTTCGGTAAAGTTAAATCCTCCTTTCCCGTGGAAGCACAGGGAGAAGACTTGTGAATGTATGGCGGGCTTATCTTCTGCCCGCAGGCCAAAAAAACTCAACATCTAATGGGATGTCCATCGTTGTATCTTCACCAGTAGAATCACTGGTAAAAGTAAACGACATATCCACATCAGGTGTGATTTCTATAAGATATTCCCTAAATGCAAGGGAATCACGAGATAGTAATTCATTCTCCACGAACTCATTAACTCGTTTTTGTGATGTGTCACCATCAACTGAAATAATTGCCTTTTTCAATCTTGTAGTAATTTCTGATGTGATGCCACTCTCTTTAGAAAATTTCTTGTATGCTTTTAATTCAGCATCAATTTCTTTTTCTTCTTTGTGTGTTAATAGACGAAACATAATTTTAATCTTGGAAGCCGGTAAATCAAATTCAAATTCATTTTTACCACCTTTGAATAACTTCTCATCAACAACTTTATCTTCAATCTGAGTTAAATCAAAAGTTTCTTCTTGTTTATCTCCTGTCGAAGGATCAGTAAGTTGAACTGTATAATCTTTACCATATCCAAGTATTCTTGTTGCAATCATAATTGCATTTTTATCACCTAACAATAAATCATTGAGTGATACACTTTCATCTATAATAACAGATTCCAACAATTTATCCAAAACAATTCCTTTCTGAATAAGATTACGAGAAGTTAGAATATCTTCCTCTTTAGCGGTCATATACTTTAACTCAATTGTTCCACCTGCCAGTGGTGAAGCCTTGGGATAAAGTAATCCCTTAGAAGGCAAATCAACTACCTCTGTTGGAAACTGGCGTTTTTCTTCTGCCATGTTTTTTCTCCTTGTATTTTTTTATTGAATAGTGTTTAGTAACCTATACAATATAACCAATTATAAAACTTTACTGGGTATCAACTAAGATACCCAGTTTAAAATATTACTTGCCGTGGAATTATGCTTTTCCAACAGCGTCACGAACTCCGTACAAACCAAATGCTGCGAGTAATGTCCAAACAACTTCAGGTACTGCTTCTACAACACCTGCTGCTTGAAGTACACCAACAACACCAGCAACTACTGATGTCCATACTGTCTTTGACTTCCACCATTGCTTATCTGCTATGACTGCCATAATTGACTCCTTTTATTATTTATTTTTATTAGAATTGTAATATTGCGTAATCGTATCTAAGTGTCAAGGTTACATCAACTGGGTCTGTTGCGTTTGCCCAATCTAAATCACCAAATGTTGCGTTGGTAATCCATGTACCTTTAAGTGTCCACTCTTCAACCTTATCACCTACTGGTCCTAATACATTAATGGTTACATCCTTCTTATAAAAGTCTGTATAACCATCTCGACCTGTTACTGATTCGTGAGATAAACGAACCCATTCCATAACTGCCTGTGCGGCAGATGGTACAACAGGATCATAAAGTGTAATTTCTAATTCTTCCCAAGAACCCTTACCTTTAACATATCGTTTTACGTTAATGTGGTCAAGTTCAATAGTTTCAAATGCAATTGTAGGTCTATTCGCCGTCTTAATAAGATAAGCGGGAATACCTTCAATATACATGATGTACCGGTTTTTAGTTTTCGGTTCAAACGGTGTGAACATTATTTCAGAAGGATCTAATAAGTCTGGCATCTTTAATCTCCAATATAAGTTTTTAATTCTTCAACTATAAATATCAAATTTCTAAAAAATCATCATATTCATTTTTCATAGTTTTTTAGAAGTTTTATTTCCATGTCATATATAAATATATCCAGCAACAAAAAACCCCTCAAAAAAGAGGGGTTTTTTATTTATTAATCTATGTGATTAAACTTACGCTGGGAAAGTTGCTCCCGTTGGAAGTACCACGAAGTCAAGTACAATAAACTCTGCGGTTCTTGTAGGTTGGATAAATATCTGACCAACAAGTTGATTTCTATCAATCACATCAGGTGTGTTATTGGAATCATCCATAACTACCTTAAATGCTGATAGACCACTATTAGATTGTACTGATTCTAAGAACGGATTCACAATGTTCAAGAAACGATTTCTTGTTGCTGCTGTGTTCTGTTCAAAGACTAAGTATCTACTTGACGAAGCGATAAACTTCTTCAGTTTAATTAACAATCTCCGTACATTAACCCTATCAAGTGCTGATGGACGACCTTGTAAGGTCTTTTGTCCCCAAACTACTACACCTTGACCTGGGAATGAAGCGATTGGATTAACTCGTGCTTCATAGAGTTCATCTCTTTCGTCATGAGTCAATCTTGTTTGTGCTTCAAGTACAGTTGTTAAACCACCACGATTTAAACCAGCTGGTGCGAACCATTCGTGTGCTACTTGGTCTGTAAATGCTATTACTCCAGGTAGTACAACTGATGGTGGGACCCAAACTGGTAATGCTGTATTCCTATCAACAATCTTTACCCAAGGATAATAGGTTGCTGCGTAGTTTGTATCAAGTGCGGCTACTGCTGCGGTAGCATCTGCTATGTTTCCACCGTGTTTACCACAATCAAATACATAGAATGCATCACCACGTTCTTCACACTTGGCTATTGCATGATTTGTAATCTTTGGATGTAAATCATGAATAATACCAGGTGTTATTAACATATTGATATCAAACTCATCAGGATTACTTACTGCGTTAATTGCTTTCTTGTAAGCTACTGCTCCAGTTGCGGTTGCACTTGAAATGTCAAACCCTTGTGTGTTTGCTGCTGAAATACTTGCTCCTGTCAATTTCGGATTTGCTGGGTTATCCCCATCGAATCCACCTTGAAATGGAACAATAAACTTCCGTTGTTTCAAGTGTGATGTAGTCAATGAAATAGACGTCGACGCCCCTGCATAATCAGTTCCTTCTGTTGTACCCAAAACTGATGCATCATCATGTCCATTCATATTTTCCAAACTCATACTTGTATTTGTTCCACCTGTAAATGCATTGGTAGGACATAAATACTGTTCTGCATCTGCATTTCCATAATCATGACCATAAAGTACATTACTATCAAACTCACCTTGTGCGTTTGATTGAGTTACTTTAAATGGCCATGCTGGCATATTAGCATCATTTAACGGTGCTTGAATTGACGCGTGTCCCATTGGAACTAATACCTTTGGAATTGAACCATCAGAAATAGCAGCGAAATCGGAAAGATAAATATATTTAGATCTATTATTCCAATCACCATTATAAGTGAGTTTTCCAGTAGCAGCAATACTTACATACCTATCTCCAATCCTACGAGCGAAGAAATTCGTACTCTTAGGATCAAAATTAAGTCCATCAAATTGTTCTACAATATTATCTGTTGTTAATCCATTATCATCCATACCAGTTTGTCTTACTTGAAGTGTAAATTGTCCATAATCACTACCTGCAATTGTTCCTGCTCTCTTTACATTCAAAATAGCAATTTTATATTTATTATTTACATTACTACCGTGTGAACGTGTATTAACCTTAAAAAGATTATACCTTGCATTATTAATCAACTGTGATTGAATATATGGAGTTGATGCATTTGCATAACTAACATCTGTAAAATCACCTATACCTCCATACGTAAGTGAACCAGTATGGTCTGCTGAAGTTCCTGTGCCCCATCCATATGAACTCTGATGATACTTAAAGTTCTTATACAAGTATACGGATACAGTTGAAGTTCCTGATTTCTGTACTAACGGATCCGAACTGATTACTTGATCAATATAATCTGCACTTGAAGTGTTAAATGATATTGTATAATTAGCTCCAGATGTACCAGAACCACTAACAGTTAATGTTTGTGAAGTATATGCAGATTCAGGTGAAGCGAGTGAGCAAGATATTAAATTAGCTGTTCCGTTTGAACCACCTCTCGATGGTGCCAATACTGCTACAGTTCTATTAATTGATGCCACTGAACTTGAAAGACCAAGTGCGACAAAATCTGGTGTGTATCCACCTGTATTAAGAACACGAACAATCGTAACTGTTCCTGCACTCTTTAAATATTGTTCTACCGCGTACGGCGTGTAATATCGAGAATCCGTAGATCCAAACATTTCTTCAAACTCTGAGAAATTACTAATTGCTGTTGGAACAAATGCGGGACCCTTAACTGTTGGTCCAACTATACATGCTCCAATGGCTGCAATTCCTGCAGGTAGAAATGATAAATCCCGTTCACGAGTAAATACACCCGGACTTACGATTCTTTCTCCCATTGTTTTTCTCCTATTATATGTTAAAGAATTAGTCTAAATAACTAAATTATATTTGTGTAATTATTTCAACTATAAATATAAAGTAACTTTCTCAAACGATATGTTTGAGGGAGACTATTTTAAACAGTTTCTGATGCTTCTGTTACTTGGGTAGTTGTTGGTGCTGGTGTAAAAACTCCCGTTGTGGGATCTAAATTACCAGGACCATACTTTTCATTCAACGACTTAACAATTTCTTGTTCTTTATCTTGTAACGCACTATAATCACTTTCCATCTGAATTTCAGTTGCATCAAGTGAATCTAATTGTTGTTGAACTAAAAGTTTCTGTACCTTTAATTGTCCAAATTGAGCTGATTTTTCAGAATAACCATCTTGTAACTCACGTAGTGATTGTAATTCTTCATCACTAAATTTAGTTTCTGATGGGGTTGTCTTTTCTTGTACCTTTTTAGCTAAATTGGATTCTTCTTTGACAGCCATAACTTTTTCTCCTTATTATTGTTTATAACTAACTATACTATAAGTATCAAGTAAATTACTCTAATTCACTTTTTTCTTTAAATTTTCTACTTCTTGTTTTAATTCTTTTATGGATTCTACTAATAATGGAATTAATCGTTTGTAATCAACTCCTAAATAACCACTTTTTCTCTTTACTACTACTTCTGGTAAAACTTTTTCTACCTCTTGTGCTATAACTCCAACATCGTGTCCTCTTTCTCGTGCCCAACCAGGTGATTTATCATTCCAATCAAACTCTACACCCCGAATGTCACCTATCTTATCCAATGAACCTTTAATAACTTGTATATTGTCTTTAAGTCTTATATCAGATGAATTATATGCTACAACATCACCATCTGCTAATACATCTTCACCAATATGTGCATCTTTAGCAATAACTAAATGACCAAACGAACCAGTTGA
>Ga0098050_1000206_pt1 | contig 22424 bp, 36 predicted proteins | sample 14_taG_FD_77070 | JGI IMG/M metagenome (GOLD analysis project Ga0098050, IMG submission 77070) | Marine viral communities from the Subarctic Pacific Ocean - 14_ETSP_OMZ_AT15311 metaG | ecosystem: Environmental > Aquatic > Marine > Oceanic | place: Pacific Ocean | collected 2015-01-18
ACTATATAAGACAAGAGCTTCGTAAACCTGTAGAAACTGCTCCTGAAGTTAAAGTAATTGTTAACGGTCATAGATATAATATATGCTAATACACTATATAGTAGGCTTTGTAGTGCTTTTGCTATACATATTTGCCGAGATTTACTATGTACAAAATCGAAACGATCGCTAACAGATAATAAATACGAATCAAATAATAAACTACTATGTCAAATTTCTGCAAATGTGGTGAGCCCGTACACCCAGTAAGACAAAAATACGGTTACAATACTTGTATGCCTTGTAGTGGTGTTGAGCGTGTGGCATCTGCCCCGATCACTAACCACAAAACAGGCAATACAATACAAATAGTATCACAAGCGCAAGCAGCGTTGATCGCTAAGGTGTCCAGGCGAAAAGGTTATGGCACGTGTTTAAAATAAAACTATGGATTTTACGTATATAACAGTACTAGACTTTGAAATGGGTAAAGTTTGTCAATATAATTTAGCAGATGTTGGTGACAACTATTTGTTTGAAGACAAAGATGAACCTCAAGCAGAAGAAGTAGAACAATTATTAACCGACCAAGGTCACAACTTAGCAAACATACAATGGATGATACACGCTGACCCAACTATAATTCAAATTAAACTATGAGTTTATACAAAGACACTACATACGAAGACAAGTCTGTACATAAGTACAGTATAAAAGCAAGTGGCGCTACTATTGGTAGTGAAGATTTAGATGAGCTTATAGAATACGTGCTGTGTTGCGGTATAGATCCTAATTCTGCATTATATATAGACGGCGAGGCTACAGAAGAATTACTAATCGACTTAATACAAGAATAATGGGTAGAAAAGCAAACGTATCAGTAAGATACAAGAACGAAAGAGTACTTAAGAACCTATTGTCACACGCTGAAAAGCAAGTTGAACACTGGAAAGACTACGGTTTTATAGGTGACACAACCTATTGGCAAGCTAAAGTAGACGATCTAAAAAGTCAATTGTATGCTTTATACCATGAACGTGAAGAGTTTGATAAACTCGCACAATTTTAAAACGATCACTAACAGATAATAAAACTGAATATTAAATTAAATTAAACTATTATGACAAAAGAAGAATTACAAGTAAAGATCGGCGCTATAGAGTCTATGATTGCTGACGCTAACACTGAAGTTACCAAGTATGGCGAACAACTAGCAGGTCTTAAAAAGCAACACGCTGATCTAAGCAAACCAAAGCTTACAATGGCACAGTTCGATCAGCTAACCGAGCTTATTGAAGAAGGTATTGAAGAGTTTGACTTCGACGATCTTGACAGCTACAGTATAGATTATGGCATTGACTACGACAACAGAGTAACGTGTGAAAGCTTTTGCTTTGATAACGTAAATGAAGTTGCTAGAGTAGTATGCGACAAGGTATATAAAATGTTTGCTGAAGCCACTGAAGACGACAGTGACAATAGCTAATTAAATATACGAGTGTGGCGCGTGAGACGTGTTCAGTAAAGTGGAAACCCCAAACAGGTGAGGCCCCAGCCTGACTGTTCTTACTCACTTGCCCACCTCGTTTTACAACAAGCCCAAGTACAAGGTGAAAAAGTAAATCTATGGTAATGTGGGAACCACGACTGGTGAGGGATCGCTATGAACTCAGTCTGTGGTGAACAAAAATAGAGCCTTGTTGCTACTGATCTGGCGTGCTAGGAAGGTAGTAAATAGGATAAGACATAATTGGTGGTTCGAATCCACCCTTGGGCACATCGCTTAGTAACATATTGGTTTTATTTAGTAGTTTTTCCAATACGGGTTATCACAAGGTTCGAGTCCTTGCTAAGCACTATAATAACTACTAATTAATAACTACTATGACACAACTACTAACACAAAATTCTAAGTTAAAAAAGACTTCAAAGCATTTTGGCAAGCGTGTATTCAACTTTGGTATACCAGCTTACAAATCAGTTACAGGCAAGATCACTTGTCCTTTCGCTGATGAATGTATTAAGTTCTGCTACGCTCGTAAAGGTGCTTACACCTGGGGTAATGTTAAACCAGCTTATGAATATCGCTACGAATTATCTAAGACAGACGAGTTTATACCTCATATAAATGCAGAGATAATACTTAAATCACCAGATTATATTCGTATACACGACAGCGGCGACTATTATTCACAAGCTTACCTTGACAAATGGCTCGCAATTGCTATACACAACCCGCAAGTACGCTTTTACAGCTACACAAATTGCGTAGAAATGCTCAAAAACGTTGAATTACCTGACAATTTTGACGTAATTTACTCAGATTCTGGCAAACAAAAGCATTTAATTGACCAAAAGCAAGATCGACACACTAAAATATTTGACACACTAGCAGATCTACTCGATCAAGGCTACAAAGACACTAGCGACTACGATCTTAACGCTACAAAATGGTTTAACGACACCAATAAAGTTGGTTTAGTAAAACACTAACACAAACACAAAACGATTACCAACAGATAATATATACGTAACCAATTAATAATCAAATACTTATGCAAACTTCACTTTACAAAAGACTCAAGCCTGAGTTCAAGCAATCATTACTAGATAATATTGAAGAATATCCTAGTATCACAACAGACGTTATAAAATCTTTAAGCAGAAATGACCATTGGTCAACATTATCTATGGGTGATGTAACTAGCTTAATAACTTTCACACATTACTCTATGGAAGAGATGACGCCTAAAGACTGGATTACAGGTATAATATTTTTTAACGAACAACAAGATTAATTATGGAAAAGACAAAGCAAGAATTACCAAAATGGTTTACAGGTCAACTTTATGAAAAAGGCGATACAGTTAGAAACCCTTACAGTGGCCAAAGCTACGAACTTACTGCTGAAGAACTAAGCATGTATGACTTTATTATGGGCGCTAATCAGCTTATGGAACTAGGCATGCACCATGATAAGATGATAACAGATATGCGCAAAGGTCTCAACTGGTTTAGAAAGAACAATGTCGAAGCATATTACGTATTACTAGACTAATGCGTAGTGCTTGCGATTCAAAGACTCCACACTGTGAGTGGTGTGAAAGACCAATGACAGAAGAAGAACACGACTTCTGCGATATATGTGGTGAATGTAGAGAAGAAAACGAAATAGATTAATTATGATAGAACTAGGATCAATGGACATCTCTGAATATATTCAAGATGATCTAAGCAGCGAACCAAGACATAACTGTGAATCATTAGCTAAAGCTATTAACGACGTATCTCGTGAGCTAGAGTTTGATTCTTTTAGAATTATGCAGTTGTTGTTAGAAAACAAGCCTATTGATGCGTTACACACGCACAGCTACGGTTTTCATACAGCTAACGGAAGAGAAATTATTAACGCAATACAAAATAAATATTATGAGTACGAGAGCACAAATTAGATTTGCTACACGCGAATCAGGACAATCATTTAGTGAAAAACCAGACATTATACACGCGCAATTTTACAGGCATCACGACGGTTATCCTGAAGGCTTAGGCGTTGATATAGCTCAATCTTTAATTAACAAATGTAGTGTAAACGGTAGATCTTGGGAAATAGAAGATCTTGACACTAAACACGGCGATCTTGAATATATATACTATATATGGCAAGCACCTGGTAAAGAGACGTTTATAAGTATATTTGCTGTAGACTTTGCTTGGTGTGATAAGTGTGATAGACCTTTAGACAAAGCAGATCAATGTATATTCGTTGGTTCTCCACGTGATCTTATAGATAAGTATAACAAATAATAATTATGGAAAACTTTAGCGACGAACAGATGAATAAGTTAGTTAATGATCTAGCAGATCAACTAATAAAGAGGATATACGGTGTACAAAATCCAGAAGAGTTAACTAAGCCTTATGAAGGAGAAGATATGGTTTGGTATGCTGATAGAGATGACGATCACGTTGTTGGTGAATTAGCAAGACTAATGACATTGATGGGTATATACGAACAGCGTGAAGAGTATGAAAAATGCCACCTCATTAATAAACACGTAGAAAGACTAACTAAAATTGTAGAGAACTTATAATGGCTAGAGCTGAAAACAAAAGTAAGCAACCACCTAAAACCAACGTAAGATTTGCAATATCATTATCTAATGAGCAGAAAGCTGCTAAGACAGAGATAATAAAACATGCTTATAGCTTTATAGTTGGCAAGGCTGGTTCAGGTAAAACATTATTAGCAGTTCAAATTGCTTTAGACATGTTTTTTAAGCGTCAATACAATAAGATAGTAATAACTAGACCTACAGTATCTACTGAAGACAATGGTTTTTTACCTGGTTCTGAAAAAGAAAAGATGGAGCCGTGGTTAGTACCTATCATGTCTAACATGCGTAAAGTCTACAATAAACCTGATAAATTAGAAAAGATGTCTAACGATGAAGATATTGAATTAGTTTCATTAGCTCATTTCAGAGGACGTACTTTTGATAATTCAATAGTTATTGTAGATGAGTTCCAAAACTTAACTAGATCACAGTTTATGATGGCTCTGAGCCGTCTAGGTAAAGACTCAATGATGATTTTTTGTGGAGATAATCAGCAAATAGATTTAAAAGATAAAAACTATTCTGCTATTCACGAGGTTCACAAAATAACTTCATCAAATCACGTATTTAAGATTACATTAGAAGATAACCACAGGCATCCTGCTTTATTCGACGTATTAGAACTGTTAAATAAAAACTAACACAAAACAGAAACGATCAAGACCAGATAATATAATAAACCAAAACAATGAATATATTTTACTTAGATAAAGACCCAAGCAAAGCGGCAAGACTACAGTATAATAAACACGTAGTCAAGATGATACTTGAGTCAGCTCAAATGTTATGCACGGCTCACCACGAAACATATCCATCAGATGATATACCTTATAAGAAAGCTCACGTAAACCACCCGTCTACAATATGGACTAGACAAAGTTTACAGCATTATTATTGGTTATACGATCACATGATGGCTCTTGGTGATGAGTATACAAAAAGATATAATAAAAAACATCTTAGTATTATTAAGTGTGCTGATATATTAGCTGATGCACCGCGAGGTATGAGAAACAAACCATTTGAACAGCCTCCACAGTGTATGCCTGATGAATACAAAGATGACTGTAGCGTGCAAGCGTACTGGAATTATTACATAGGCGCAAAAAGCGATATTGCAAACCTCAAAACCGAAACATTGTATGAAACAAGACCTAAAACAACGTATTAAGGAATTTAATAAAATTAAATTTCCCCAAAGCAAAGAGAAAAGAATTATAGTTGCAACATTAAAACCTAAGCACAGTGTGACAATAGGCTGTGAATATAAAGGAGTAGGGGGCTAATGTCACAGTTTGACAGAAATATGAACGTACTTAACAATAGACGCATCGTATATATAAGAGAACCAATAACTGATACACCATCAGAGGTTTACGACTGGGGTTCTTACTACGAAGAAGGTACATTTGAGTATTACGCATTGTTTAAAAGCAAAGCTAAGATTAATACTTATAAGTCTTTAAAATGGCATCTATTAGTATTGTGGTATTTAAACCCTCAACTAGATCAAGATGATCTTGAATCGTTAGCAGAATCTATTTGTTTAAAAGAAAACGGTTTTGTAACGTTTAAAGTATCAGATCAACTATTAAAGTCTATCATATACGATGTTAGTATGTGTGACTTAGAAGTACCACCAGTTAACAAGTCTCGTAAGATAATATTTAACTGGAACTCTATGCTATCAACAGAAGAAAAATTAAGCATTGTAGGTACTATGATTGGTCGATCTAAAAAGATCAATTCTGATGACATATACAGCGTTATGTTGCAATTACATGATGATAATAAAAAGATTACAATAGGACGCGTCTCAGCGTTATTAAACGTATCACAACGTACGATACATCGCAACATGTGCAATGAATTAAAAAAAGAAAAAGAATTATTAAATCAGCAGTTATGATAGGAGATAATATAATAGTAGTATGGCCAATAAGGTAGAAAAATATATTAACAACTTTCCGTTGATAACTTTATGGCCATCTTAACATAAAAAAACGTATATTCGTAGCATGAAAAATTATCACAGTGCAAATTATAAAAGATATAAAGCTGATTTAAAAGCAAATCAACCTGATGATAAACCTTGGAATGAATATACTAAAGATGAGCTTATAATTAAATGGTTACCTTTAGTAGAGAACATAGCAAGGAAGTTTTCAACTTCTGATTCGTCTTCTGGAATTATGAACATTACTGATTTAATAGCTATAGGTTATATAGGATTAATAAAGGCTACTGATAAAATAGTATGGCCTAAGATTATGGAGTCTAACGACCCTGAGAAAACAATTAAGTCTTTCTTAGCTAAACGTATCAGAGGCGCAATACGTCGCGGTACAGATATTAATAGATCACCAATGAGAATACCGGAACATAAGTTAAATGAAATACGTAACGGTTTTGAAGATGATAAAAATAAACAAGCAATGTTTTACAACTCAATGTTCGATAGTATAGACGAGCAAATAGGAGAAAATATGTACATGCAGATTGAAGATAAATCTGAAGATCCTTTGAAAAAGGAAGTGTTACATCAGAAGATATTTGACGTAATGCTACAGCATTTAAGTGAAAAAGAGTTTCACATAATTAGATATAGCTTTGGTTTAGGTTGTGATAAAAAGTCTGCCAAGCAAATAGCTGATATGTTAGAAATAAAGGGTAGCTCTTCTTATGTTAGAGTGTCTCAATTAAAAAAGCAAGCGATAGATAAGCTATCAAAAGTAATGGATTATTCTGCTTTTGCAGATTTTCTATAGAATTAATTATTAATTAAACCAAATACCAAATGAAAGATTTAACATTAAAGTTAGCTGATGTTCAAACAAAGATGAAAGCTAAAAAGTCTTCTTACAATAGCTTTGGAAAATACTACTTCCGTAAAGCTGAAGACATACTCGAGGCTATAAAGCCTTTTCTATTACAACATAAAGTATACGTTACAATGAACGAAGAGATGATCTCTTTCGATCCTGTACCAACAATGAAGACTACTGCTACGTTTAGCGACGGTACAAATGCTATACACGCAACTGCTATCGTTGGCGTTGACCTTAATCAAAAAGGTATGCAGACCTCACAGCAATACGGTGCAGCATCTACTTATGGTAAGAAATATGCTCTTGGTAATTTATTCTTAATTGATGACACTGAAGATGCCGATGCTACAAATCAACACGGTAAAGGCGTTGCGGCTAAAGTTGCAGCAGCTAAACCTGCTATTACAAGTGCTCAAATAGTTAAGGCTATGGAGTTCATAGCTGGCGGTGGTGATATAAGTGCTATTAAAAGTAAATATACTTTAACTCCTGCACAGGAAAAAAAATTAACTAAATAATGACAAAGGAAAATTACTACCGACTAAAGAATGACGAGGATTATTATGGTGAGTATGGACAGCAGTTTTTATCTAACTCAAACATATCAACCTTACTTAAAAATCCTTTGGCTCTAAGAGAGCCTCAGAAACCGATCCCAGCGTTCTTGGTCGGAGGTTATTTTCACACGGCAATACTAGAACCAGAAAAGCTTAAAAGCTTTAAGATTGTAGAGGCAACAAATAGAAACACTAAAGCCTATAAAGAATTATCAGGCGGAGAAATGTGCTTACTACAATCAGAAGCTGACAACGCTAGATTACTTATCGATACTGTTCTTGAAAACGACATTTGTAGAGGTTTAATACACGGTAGAGACTGTATATTTGAAGAACCAGCTGTAACAGAGTTATTCGGTAATAAATGGAAAGGTAAAGCTGATATTATTAACCACGAAGAAAAACTAATCATTGATCTTAAGACTACGGCTGATATAGAGAAATTTAGATATTCAGCATCTAAATACAACTATGATAGCCAAGCTTACATATACAGTAAGTTATTCTTTGGATACGAGATGTTATTCATGGTTATAGATAAAACAACCAAGCAAATTGGTTTGTTTGACTGTTCACCACAGTTTTATGAAAGAGGTGCAAAGAAGGTTGAGGCTGCTAATGAACAATATGATTTGTTCTTTAAAAACGAGACTTTTGATCCTAAGCAGTATTTGAAGACGCAAACGTTGTAACACAAAATCGTTACGATCACTGTCAGATAATATAAACGTAATTAATTATTAACTAATTTTATTTTATACTATGGCTAGTATTATTAAAACGTCTATTAATCTTAATGAGATTCCTAAAGACAAAATCATCACGGGTAAGAAGGGTAAGTATTTACCTATTACCATTACAATAAATGACGAACCAGATCAGTTCGGAAACCAAGGGCCAGTTGTCGTTGAGCAATCAAAAGATGAGCGCGACGCTAAGGCACCTAAAACTTACTTAGGTAATGTTAAGGTTGTTTGGACTAACGGTGACAACGTAGACGCTGCACCAAGAGACAACATGCCACCAGCTGCTGCTAAAGCTGCTGTAGCTGACAATGATCTGCCGTTCTAATTATGGAGAACAGAGAGATCAATGGATTTTTGATTGATAGTTTCAATCAATACGGTTTAGAAGCTGGTAAGTCACAAGGGGTTTGTCCTTTGTGCTCAGCTGATAGACAACCTAAGAATAAGAAAGCAAAATGTGCTTCTTATGACTGGGAACGTGGTCTCGGCACCTGTCACAATTGCAACACTAGTTTTCAACTACATACCTACCAACGTAAAGGCGCCAGCGAAAAGGTCTACGTTAGACCTACGGTTGAGTCTTTCAATGAAGTAAGTACAAAAGTTGAAGACTGGTTTGTAACAAGAGGTATTTCAAAGCAAACTCTACAGGATCTTTCGGTGACGGAAGGTTCTGAGTTTATGCCTCAAACAGGTAAGACTGAGAATACAATTCAATTTAACTACTACATGGGCGATCAACTTATCAATGTTAAGTATCGCGATGGACGTAAGAATTTTAAGCTCTACAAAGGCGCTGAAAAGATATTTTATAATATCAACAGTATTGTAGGTTATGATTCTGCTATAATAGTTGAAGGTGAAATGGATGTGCTAGCAATGCACGAAGCGGGAATTAAAAACGTAATATCAGTGCCTAATGGTGCTACGTTAAATTCAAACAACCTTGATTACTTAGATAATTGCATCGATTATTTAGAAGACAAGACTAAGATTATCTTAGCTGTTGATGCTGATGAACCTGGTCAAGCTCTTAAGCAAGAGTTTATCAGACGTTTAGGAGCTGAAGTCTGCCATTTAGTTGATTTCGAGGATTGTAAAGACGCAAACGATTATTTAGTTAAGCATGGTATCGACAGCCTTAAATCTGTTATAGATAGAGCTAGTCAAGTACCATTAGAAGGTGTATCAACATTAAGAGATATAGAAGATGAACTTGTGGACTTTGTTAAAAATGGTTTTAAACCTGGCTTTCAAATTGGGATTGAAAACTTTGATAAGATATTTTCTACATATACTGGTCAGTTTATTACTGTTACTGGCATCCCTAGTAGTGGTAAGTCTGACTTTGTCGATCAAATGTGTGTGGGCTACAATAAAAACTACAGTTGGAAAACTGCGTTTGCTAGTCCTGAAAATCAGCCGACGTATCTTCATGCCCATAAATTAATGCGTAAAGTCTGGATGGATATGCCAGATGCTAACGATATTGGTAATGATAAGTGGAATACCGTCACTGACCACGTAAACGACAACTTCTTCTTCATTGATATGGATAAGTATAGTCTTGAAGCTGTATTACGTAAAGGTGCTGAGCTTGTAAAGCGTAAGGGTATTAAATGCTTAGTTATTGATCCATTTAATAAAGTTAGAGACGTTAATGCTAACTCAGATGATGTTAACCGTTACACACTAGAATATCTACAGAAGATCGAAGTCTTTGCTAAGAAGTTTGATGTGTTAGTTATTGTTGTTGCTCACCCTACTAAAATGTACAAAGATAAAGATGGTAAGATCGAAGAGCCTACGATGTACAATATTAAAGGTGGTGGTGAATGGTACGATGCTAGTTATCATGGCTTATTAGTTCACAGAGATTATGAAGCTAAAACTGTTAAGGCTAAAGTGTTAAAAGTTAAGTTTCAAAACCTAGGTGAAAACGGCGCTGAAGCTCATTTTAAATGGGAGTATAAATCTGGTAGTTTCCTACCGATTGCTGCTGACATTGCTGAAAATGATCCAATGCCCTGGGAAAACTAATGGCAAAGAAAAACCCATTTAAACCAGGCTTTCTTGCTTGGACTAAAGATGATTACAAGATTATTTCATGGTGTATTAATAACGACATAGCTTGCTGCGTCGTTAAGTCAAGAGGCTTTGCTGAGCGAGGTCAAGACTTTTGCGTTGAAATAGTTGTAAAGGGTAAATCAAACTTTAGTCCTAACTTCAAGAAACAAGAGGTTTTAGAAAAACAATTAGAATATTATAAATACTATTATGACAAATACAACAAAAACAAACTTTAATTCTGCATCAGAAGCTTATGACTACTGGTATTGGAAGTTGTATCGAGACGGTGTTGACTTTGGAAATACAAAAGCTTTATTTAATGTAGGTTTTTATATTGATAATCCAAAGAACAATTACATTGCTAACGTTGATCGTAAATGGTCTGAAGTATATGCTGAAGCTGAATGGCAATGGTATCTATCTGGTGACCCTAACATATCAAAGCTAGGCGAGATATACGGTAAAATACCAGGCATATGGGAGCTGATGGCAGATAAATATGGTCAAGTCAACTCTAACTACGGTTACCAGTGGAAACGGTTTAACCAATTAGACAAGGTTATAGAACAGTTAAAGAACAATAAAAACACTAGACAAGCAGCTATATCAATTTACGATGGCAAAGAACAACACATGTATGACACGGACACACCGTGTACTTATGCAGTTCAATTTACGATTGTAGATAATAAGCTCAATATGGCTGTTGTAATGCGTTCTAATGACATCTGGTACGGTTTCTGTAACGATCAGTATTGTTTTTCAAAACTACAGATGTTAGTTGCAGAGGAGACAGGATATGAAATTGGTACATATTATCACTTTGCTCACAACCTACACTTATATAACGATAAATTACCAACTAAAAAAATTAGAAATTACCACTTATGATGTATCACGTATACCACATACCCGGAAAAAAAGTCGGTGTAACGTCTAACTTAGAAGATAGAGTTACAAAACAACAAGGTTACGAACCTGGAGAGTACACAGTAGTTTATTCTACTGATGAAATCAGCGTAGCCTCTATAATGGAGAGAGAACTACAAGAAGCTTATGGCTACAAAGTAGACGAAACTCTTTATCAGAACTTAACTGTAAATACTAAAAACAAAAGTAATATGAATATTAATGTAACAGAGCAGACAACTACGTTTGCTTGTCCGGTTAATAAGCTTAAGGGCCAATTAATGGACAACATAGGGATGCAATGGTCAACAACTCACGGTGAGTTTACTGTAACTGAGCATTCAATAACTTGGATATTAGCTAATGTTCACACTTCTCAATTTAGTAAAGAACGATGCTTTATATACAATAAAGCTTTCGCCAAGTACTACGACAAAGATCCGCGTAGAAATATTGTAATGGGTACGACGTTTGAAGCTGTTGTAGAAAAATCTGATTTTGATCTAATAAGAGATTGGGCTAAAAACAGAGGTATATATGATAACGGCGATGTCAAAACTCAATACATAAAGTTATCTGAAGAGTTTGGCGAAACTGGAAAAGCTATATTAAACAATGACATGCCTGAAATAATTGATGGTATTGGCGATATGGTTGTTGTACTAACTAACTTAGCTGAGTTAGCTGGTACTAGCATAGAAGAATGTATAAGTGCTGCGTATAAAGAGATAGCATTAAGAAAAGGTAAAATGATTAACGGAACATTTGTAAAAGATGAGTAAACAAGAAATAGAATTTAGAGATCCTGTAGTTAAAAGAGTAGTCAACAAGTTTATAGATAGATCGAATGAGGGTTATCGTAAGTATGGTAGAACATTACACGATGAAAGATCTGAAGGTTTAAAAGACTTAGCTGGTTATCTTAACGATGTTCAAGAAGAATTAATGGATGCGGTATTGTACATACAGTCAGCTCGTGAAGATGTTCGCGATTGGCTTGAAGAAATGGAACTTCGACGCGCAAACATTATAGGTCAGAACGGTAACTCAGGTTTACATTATGGCGAAGAAGAGTAGAAAACGCGGTCCTGTCCGCGCTAAAAAGGTTGTGTGTGATGGAATCCAGTTTGCTTCGGGGTTAGAGAAATATATGTATCTAGCCCTGAAGTCAGCTGGAATCAAAGCAGACTATGAAGGTAAAACTTACGTTTTACTAGAAGCTTTTCAGTTCGACAACGACTCGTACGAAAAACAGTCAAATGGTAAGGGCGAACTAAAGAATAGAGGTAATAAAAAGATACTTAACATTAAGTATACTCCAGACTTCGTTGCAGACAATTTTATTATTGAATGCAAAGGTAGGGCAAACGAAAGTTTCCCTATTAGGTGGAAAATGTTTAAAAACTATGTTAATGGTAACCTACCTAATGTAACTCTATATAAACCTCAAAATCAAAAAGACTGCGACGCAGTTATAGAATTAATTTTAAAACAAGATAAATGATGAATAAAGTAGATTGGGAATTAAGCTTTGGAACGTTTCCAGGTTTGTTACTTGGTATGAGAACATATCAAGAAGAAACAATGAATAATCACGTGTTGTACCTAGGTTTCGTAGACGTATGTTTAACCATTTATAAAAACTAATTAATGAAAAAGTCACACAACATTTTCGAAGCAAGGACAAATATATTGCCTTACGAATATCCACAACTGTTAGAATATAAAGATGCAATTAGGCATTCATATTGGATTGACACTGAGTTTAACTTCACTGAAGACATACAAGACTTCAAGATCAATTTAAGCAAGCAAGAAAGAGACGTTATTAAAAAGACAATGCTTTCAATTGCTCAAATAGAAGTTAGTGTTAAAACTTTTTGGGCTGATATGTATAAGCGAATGCCTATTGCTGAGGTTGGAGACGTTGGTATGACATTTGCTGAATCAGAAGTAAGACATAAAGACGCTTATGCAAGGTTGATCCGCATTTTAGGTTTAGAAAAAGAATTTGAAACTGTTGTTGACGTTCCAGCTATTGCTGGTAGAATAAAATACTTAACAAAGTATTTAGATGGTACAAGATCAAGAGACAATAAAATGTATGCTAAGTCCGTTTTATTGTTCTCCTTGTTCATTGAGCATGTTAGTTTGTTTAGTCAATTCTTAATTATGATGTCGTTCAATAAGGATAAGAATATGCTTAAGGGTATTTCAAACGTTGTTGAAGCTACTTCTAAGGAAGAAGACATTCACGGAAACTTCGGTGCAGAGATAATTAATATTATTCGTAAAGAAAATCCTGAATGGTTTGACGAAGATTTTAAAAATTTAGTATATTCGGCCTGCGAAAAAGCTTACAAAGCTGAATGCAAGGTTTTAGACTGGATATTTGAGTCTGGAGAGTTAACGTTCTTATCTAAAGATACTATCAAAGAGTTTATTAAAAACAGATTCAACAACTCGTTAATGAAAATAGGTTATGAACCTTTGTTTGATATTAATAAGTTGTTGTTAACTGAAACTAAATGGTTTGATATTGAGATCACAGCCACTAAAGAAGGTGATTTCTTTTATAAGAAGTCTATTGACTATAATAAGAAAAGTAAAAGTATAACTGAAGACGATTTATTTTAATGGAATATAAAAAGTATTATTGGCTCAACGATGAGTCACGTCTGTTTTTATCAAGAGGATATATAACAGAGACGCCAGAGCAGCGTATAAAAGATATAGCTAACACTGCTGAGAAGATTCTTGGTATTGACGGTTTTGCTCAAAAGTTTGAAGACTATATGGCTAGAGGATTTTACAGTCTATCTACTCCAGTATGGATCAACTTCGGTAAACAAAAAGGTTTACCAATAAGTTGTTACGGTAGTAACATCGATGACAACCTTGACAGTATACTAAACGCATCGCGTGAAATTGGTATGATGTCTAAGTACGGCGGCGGTACTTCTGCTTATCTTGGAAATATTAGACCTCGTGGTACTGATATATCTACGGGTGGTAAAGCCGACGGCCCTGTTCACTATGCTCGCATGTATGATACTACTGTCGATGTATGTAAACAATCTGAAGCGCGTCGTGGTGCTTGTGCTGTTTATCTACCAGTAGAGCATGCTGATGTTCACGAGTTCTTAGACATTGGTACAGAAGGTAATCCTATTCAAAACTTACAGTATGGTATTACTGTTACTGACGATTGGATGAATAGTATGAAAGATGGAGATAAAGATAAGCGCAAAATATGGGCTAAGATAATACAACGTAGAAGTGAGTTTGGTTTCCCTTATATTATGTTTAAGGACACATCAAATAACAACTCTCCGTACAAAGATCTTGGTCTTGAAATTACAGCTTCTAATCTCTGCTCTGAAATACAACTGCCAACTGATAGCTACAATTCTTTTGTTTGTTGCCTTGGTTCAATTAACTTATTGCACTGGGACGAAGTTCAAAAGACTGATGCTATCGAAGTATACACTCAGTTTTTAAATGCGGTTATGGACGAGTTTATACTTAAGTCAAAAACACTACCTGGCTTACAAAGAGCTAATCGCTTTGCAGAGCAGCATAGAGCTATTGGTATTGGTGTTTTAGGCTATCATTCGCTATTTCAATCGAAGTTAATAAACTTTGATTCTCTGGAGTCTAAACGTCTTAATAACATAATATTCAGAACAATCAAAGAACGTTCAGAGAACGCGTCTAAATGGCTCTCTGAGTACAAGGGTTATTCGTGTCTACGCGAAGGCTTTGCAAACACAACTTTAATGGCAATAGCACCGACAAAATCTAGTTCTTTTATACACGGAGCTGTTAGTATGGGTATTGAACCTATCAAGTCTAACTACTTTGTAAAAGATCTAGCTAAATCAAAATCTGTTTATAAAAATCCTTTTCTTGAGTGTGAGCTCGATAAGTATGATTTGAATACTGAGGATGTTTGGGAAGGTATACTAAAGAAGGACGGGTCAGTTCAACATTTAGATTTTCCAACAAAAGAAGTGTTTAAGTCGTTTGTTGAAATATCACCAAAAGAAATTGTTTTACAAGCGGCACAAAGGCAGCAATATATCGATCAATCACAGAGTTTAAATCTTATGATCGATCCTAGCATTAAAGCTAAAGATATTAATCAATTGTACCTGTATGCGTGGGAAGAAGGAGTTAAAACATTGTACTATCAGTTTAGTCAAAGTTCAGCTCAAGCTTTCAGCAGAAATATCCTCGAGTGCGCATCTTGCGAGGGCTAATTAAATTAACTTAAATTAAATTATTATGACTGAATTACAAAGAATGTACAACAACATGCTAGTAGCATTAGAACAAGGTTTAAACGACTTAGATAAGTTTGAAGACGGAAATGCTTCAGCTGGTACGAGAGTTCGTAAGAACATGCAGACTATCAAGGATCTAGCTCAAAAAGTTAGAGTTGAAGTTCAAGAGAAGAAAAATGCTGTAGCAGCTTAGATAGCTAAAGCGTAAGCGATAATCATTATCGTTACGTAAAGCACGTTGCTTATATCTATTTTACGGTCCATAGGGTTATAATTACCTTGTGGACCGTTTTTTATATTAAGATAATGTTAAGTTTATGCTATGTTACTGCTAGAATCTCTACGTCTACCCATGCCAACCATCTTTTTAGCGCGTACAACTTTAGATTTCTCAGCTTTAGACATTTCGCCCCAAGGTTTTGGTGAACTAGAACTAACGCGTTTAGATGGTCTGCAAACTTTAGTATTTTTGTTTTTACTAGAACCACAAACATTACCTTTTTCGTCTTTCCAATCTTCTTTAAACCAACGTCTAAGACTAGCTCCTTTAGCTGTCTTTCTTACTTTAAATGGATTACTTTTTTGAGTATAAGCCATTACTTACCTTTGTTTTTTCTACACTTAGCAATCATACCGCTAGCGTAAGCTGAAGGAAATACTTTGTGTGCTTTCTTAGCTTTGTAGTAGCAAGCATCTTTTAGTTTCATTGGTGATTTCTTTTTGATAAGACAACACCCTTTCATTTTATAAGCCATAATTATTTATTTTTCTATATATTGTTACCATTTTACTTTATCAGCCCAGTAAGCTGCACTCATTTTACCCTTTGCTATATTCTTACCATGTCTAGACTTAAAGCTTTTACGCTTTGCTTTCATTTTAGCAGATTCACCTTTTTTAGGTTTACCAGCTGTAGAAGCGCCTTGCTCTCCAAATCTAATTATTTTTTCCTTACCATTACTACAAGCCTTAACTACATGAGACTTTTTAGGGTGACTAGGAGTTCTCTTTGGTTTATTGCAAGCCATCTTAGACTTGTCTAATTTTTTCATTTTAAATGCCATATTTTCTATTAATCAAAATCTATATATGTTATTGTTACTTCTTCACCTTGTTCCAAAGCTTTAGCAATTGCAGGATAAATCCTTTTATAAGCGGCCGTAGAGCGACCAATGAACCCGTCTTCTTCGACCAAGTTATTGTTCTGGGTGTCCCCCACCAAGAGACAACCAGCGGTATGCTCATCTGTGTTTCCGCAATGAATAAGGATAAAGTCAAAACCAGGAACGTCAACGACGTGAAGCATTCCTTTGTGTATATCGTAAAACCTGGTGCTGTACTTAGTGTGAAAGCCACCAACGGTCCTAAACTGTACCTTATAAGTACCAGCAGGAATCCTAGTCTCACCATATTTCTTACTATCTCTATACTCATCTTCTAATGTATAACAAAGAAACTTTCTTTTATCATCTTCGGTTATATTAAATAACGCTCCAGACGTAGAGTCTTTGCCACTGCTAAATCTTAAAACTTCTAATTTCATTATAATGCTGTATATACTACTTCTATTCCAGAAGTTGTGTCTGTTGTTATACCTATTTTTGAACTTGCGGTTTGTAATAATTGATTGTCTAGTGCAACATAGTTTTGTCCCCTTGGTATTATGAAATCTTTAACAAGGTAAGCAGATCCTTCTGGCAAGTTGACTCTAATTGATACTTCAACGTTAGAGTGGGTAATGTTTGCTACTATTATATTAGAAACCCCAGCGTTTTGGTCAAGAAACTTTTCAGCGCCGCCCGTAAATGTATTTAATACTTTAGTTTTTGCCATATCACTTATTTATGCTATACACACTCTTAATCACATGCTTTCAGTCTTGCTAGCTCTTTCTCAAGCTCAACAATACGATCCGCATTTTCATTAATTACTTTTATTTTCTTCTCAAGTCTTTGCTCTAAAACCTTTATATCTTCGTCTAATTGACCTATTTGGCTATAAGCAATACCCATGGTGAATATAATACCAATTATCCATATAATATTACCTATAGATATAGTAAAGTCTTTTTGCATCACGAGCTAAGAAATATTTTAGCTATAGCCGCGGCAACAATACCATACAAAACCCAAAGAGCTCTTACTAAGACTTTTCTAGCAGCAGTATTTCTATTAACCCTAGCCGTAACACCATTGTCAGGGTGTAGTAGTTGTTTAACGAGATTATCTAGCTTCTCGTCCATCTTATCTAACTTCTTATCCATCTGATCCATTCTCTGTTGCATTAGTGCTATTTCTTTATCTACAGTTGCCATTGTTCTATTATTACAGGGTTAATCATGAGCGTAACATCTTCCGCTCTTATTACTCGTCATATTTTTACACCTCTTACCATTAGATTTTATAGCGCTACATCGCTTCTCTTTAGCTTTTTTATCTTTCTTAGCTTGTTTTTTCTTATCTTCTTTTCTTTTTCTAATTGTTTCTTTTGCTTCGTTAACAGTTTCTCTCCTCTTACCTTCTATCCCTAGATCCCACTGACTCCATCCCATAAGCACTCCAACTCTTTGCCAAGCAGCGTTATTTTGATTTGCAACTTCAACAAGATTATCTAGCTTTCTTACGACCCTAGCCAAAGGAACGTTAGTAGCTGCTTCAACAAATGTTGCTGCAGTTACATAGATTGGATTAAAGTAATTATCATATCCAACTTCTTTAATTGCTTTTTTGTTCCAACCATAGTTTTCACCGGCTTTAGAAATTTTTCTTAACTTAGCACCAATTGGAGGAGCTATGTTGGCTGCTTCAATAGCTAATTTTGTGTAGTTAGCATTCCATTCTTTTTTATCTTCTTCTATAAATTTAAGTATTGTGTTTTTTACAGTAGATATTACTCTACCTTTAACACCAGAACCGTTTAATAAACCATCTATCATAGAGTTAACTACTCTAATATATTTTAATTGTTCTTTATCTCTCTTTTTATCAAGTTGAGCTGGTGTTTGATCTTGCTGCTCATCTTCGTCAAATAACATTGCAAACAAAGCGTTTTGTAAAGCTGCAAATATAAATGCCTGCACACCTGCGTAGTATATAATCTTAGATACATGTGTTTTAGTATCTCCTCTACCTGCTTGCAGGTCCATCATAGACTTTTTAATTATCCTATTATACTGCATTGGAGTATTTTGGAATGCTAAAACTAATCTACCTAATGGAGAAGCTTGTTGTTGTGAAACTCTATCTGGTCTAGAAGACTGTTGGTTTTCTTCAGTTATATCTGCAAAGTCAGCAAACGCTTTTTGTTCAGCAGATTTTTTATCCATACCTTGTTTTAAGTAGGAGTTAACTCTGTTTCTATAGAAAGCAGCACCACCTGCAGATATTGCAAAGCTATCCGCTATTTGAGTAGGTAAAAATCCCTTCTTAAGCATATATGCTAATACTGCGCTTGCTTTATTTTTAGCCCCAGCCGCAGCGCTAGCGATCTCAGCAGCTTGAACATCTGTTGCTAATCCAGATCGTCTTTGTTTTAACATGTCAGAGTTAAATAACATAGAGAAGTCACTCCAGAATTGTTTCTGATCGGCAAACGCTTTACCAGCTTGTAGAGGATTGTTATCACTCCAATTTAAGTAGTTAACTGATGATAGTGTTTGAAGTAATGCACTCTTAGTGTTAAAGAACATTATTGCACCAGTGGAGTTAGTTGTCCACTTCATGAAATTATTAGTGTTCTTATCCGTTGCTGATGCTAAAGATCTATTTTCACCAGTTTTAATTCTATTTAGTATATCTTTGAGTGCGTTAGTGTATTCAACACCATAAGCAGCCGTAAGCTTATTCATATTATCTTTAGTAAACATTGCTTCAGCATTCTCTAAGAATTCAGCTAGGAAAAGTTGTCTACCCACCTTGGTTGTAGATAAGTAAGCATCGTGAGCTGTATTTCCAACAATCCAGTCTTGCATTGGCTCAGGATATTTTCCCTCTATATTAGCTACAACTGATAGTAATCCTTGTGCATACTCTTGTAGTTCAGCATCGTTTCTTACAATACTTACTAATTCGCCAACTTCTTTGTCAGATATGTCTTTAATTTCTACGCCATCTTGGTTCCACAAGAACACTCTAACTGCTGTATCGTAAGTATACTTAGAGTCAGGTATAAGTTTGCTTAACTTTTTCTTAGCTTCAGGATTAGCTTTGTTCAAAGCACTATAATCAGTCATTACCTGTTGCTTCTTAGTGGCTAAAGATCTTTCACCTTTACCAAGAGGGTCTAGTAAAAATTCTTTCAAGAATTTAAGATCAGCATCACCCTGTTTTCCTTTGCCAGCTAAGTAATATAGTAATCCAGATAAATCATCCGCGCTTGGTGGCACGAAAAACTGAAATGGATTTTTATTCTTACCTAATCTTCTAGCAGCTGCTCCTGATATTATTTCTTTAGAATCAATACCTTTAGATCTTTCGATCATTTCGTTAATCTTAGCGTTAGCGATAATATCCTTAATGCTCTTTTGCGCATCCTTGCTAAACTTAATCTTAGCTTGTTGTACGTTAGACTTTATGTCTAATTGATCTAACACGTTTTGAACTGCCTTGTTTTTTCGTAAAGAGCTTTTAGAAAATTTAGTACTAGGTTTAACTTGCCTAGCCTTGCTACTGACGTCGGTATTTAAAACTATAACTGGAAGTGTTTTTGCTATTTTACCAGCGTTATCATAAAGACCTTTTTCTGGACCGTATACGCCTTCAAATAATTCAAACTTACTATCTGCCCAACTTATGTACTCAGATATTATTTCAGCTGCATTATCTTGTTTAAGCACTTTATCAATTGCAACGGCATCATTGTTGTTAACAAGCGCTTCATATTGATCAGGAAATTTTTGTTTTATTACTTTATTAAAACCAAAAGAGTCATTTATATCTGGTATTATAATAGAGTTTTTTAGTTGACTAGCTTTAATGCTGTAAACCTCGTCTTCAACACTCCTAATATCCGCATATAGCTCAGCTCCGTTAGCATCGTCAACGATAAACCAAACCGCGTTTTTGTTTTTCAAAGAATTTAGTCCACCGTGATAAAGCACTGATTCCGCTAAAGAGTCTTTAAATTTATTATAAGATTTATTTTTACTTAAAGTACTTGCTATGCTTTTGCTAAACCGCACTGTTGCTTGTACTGATTTGCCTTTAACGTCTAGTTGATCTAATACATTTTTAACAGCCTCAACGTTTGGCAAAGCATCGTCTACAAAGTACATGTCATTATAACCTTCGGCAAACTTATCAAGCATCCATTGAGCCTTAGCATCGCCAGAGCTGTTTCCTAAGCCAGTTATATTGTTTAAAGGTATATTTATACCTTTTGACTCTAACCAGCCTTGTATCGCTGTTGCTGACTCAGCTGGTCTAGCTGTTAATACAAATACGTTTTCAACTCCATACTTAGATATTTGATTCTTCATCTTCTGAAGTAGTGGTCCATCAACTCCGCCTCTAACGTTTACAAAGTCAGAGAAGTCAAAAGTATAGCCTTCAGAAGCATAAGCATCACCAACTAAAGGCCATTGGCTAGAAGTTATCTTAACAACATCATCGCCTTTTGTAGCTGTAATAAAGTTTTTACCATCTATTATAAGTGTTTCATCGAAGTCAAACGTGGACATTCCTACCGCCTCCGTGTCTTTATTTGTTAGTTGACCACGCTCCATTGCTTTTAACCTAGTCTCTCTTGCTTTTATGTTGTTTGCTGTAACCAACTCTTCGTTAATGGCCTTAGAAAAAGTATTCATGTCAGACCTTTTAAGCAAGTTAACATCAGACTTAATTAAGTTTTTGCTTAATATCTTCGGTGCAGTTCTGATTGTAACGTTAAACTTACCGTCTTTTCGTTCATCAAATTTAGTTATACCTACGGTAGCAATAAAAGAAGAAGGCTTGTTATCAGGACCAACTTCATTATTAAAGCGAGGAATAATTAAACCAAGATTTTTAGCGTTTTCTACAATTCTATTAGTTCTTTGATCTAGATCGCTTTTTTTATCTCCAGTTTTCATAAAGAACAGTTTATCACCAGACTGTATGAATCCTTGATCTTTTTCAGCGTATGCAGCTTCAATGTATTCCCCGTCAATAGCAACAGAAGCAGCGGCGAATGTTTTATAACCAAAACTCCTTAACAAATTTGCTTGAGCCTCATCTAATACTAGCCTATTTTTTCCGTTTTTATTTTTCTCTATGTTACTACTAGTTATACCTAAGTTTTGTTCTTTTAAAATCCCTTGAACCTCTTGCATCGACTCATTAAAAGCTTCAGACAAATTATCTTCATATGTTTTTCCATTAGGACTTTTGTTAGGATTTGAAAATTCAAGTTTAAAATTACCATTTTTATCGATCGTTAGATAACCAGTTTGAGAAACGCCGTCTGCTTCGTCCATTTTTATTTCTAAACCAAGGCTGTTTTCGCCTAAAGTAACGTATACATCACCTTTACCTCCTTCTTCTATAAACCTGTTTACTACTGCGTTAGAGTTAATGTTTTTAAACGAGTCACCCATAAGTCTAATGAACAACATTTCGTGCACTCTGTTTGGTTTTAGGTCATATCCTTTCTTACCTTTCTTCTGCAACGCTATTGCAAACTTAGCCATTTTATCTCTAGTCTTCTTGTCGTATAACCTAGAGTATTTATTAGAATTATAAATATAATACACAAACTCCGCCATAAACGCTGTTTGATTTGAGCCGTAATTTCTATTTTCAAATCCTTTTTTTATTGGCTTTCTTGTAGTGAAAGATTTTGGTTTACCCTTTTCATCTCTTTCAACTATAATAACATCGTTAGGCTTGCCATCGGCAATGCTTTTTTCATAAGCACCAAGCAGATTGTCCATTTGAGTAATCATGTCCCCAGTTAT
>Ga0098050_1000208_pt1 | contig 22342 bp, 23 predicted proteins | sample 14_taG_FD_77070 | JGI IMG/M metagenome (GOLD analysis project Ga0098050, IMG submission 77070) | Marine viral communities from the Subarctic Pacific Ocean - 14_ETSP_OMZ_AT15311 metaG | ecosystem: Environmental > Aquatic > Marine > Oceanic | place: Pacific Ocean | collected 2015-01-18
AAACAGGAGGTGAAAAAAAATGAATGAACAGCAAGAGATAGCATGGAGAAGAGAACTTGAGGCGGTGCGCCTTGAGATGCTCAAAGACAACGAGGCGACCATAGCATACTTGGAGGATTGCGTCAAGCAATTGTTTGAGATGCTACACATGGAAACCATGCCGAAGTATTGTGAGTGGCCAACGGCCCTCTACATCACAGCGGCGTCAATCGCACTTGAGTGAGTAGCACTCAAGCACCAACAACGGGCCACTGAGAGCCTATGAGCCGAACCTCGGCCCGCTTCGGCGGGCTGAGGTTCCCACCACCACCCTTGATATACGAGTGTGCCATAGGAGTGGCATGGACGGAGAACCCGAACCTACGAAGCCCGACGACAAACCGACCCTGCTATGCACCGAAGAATGGTGCGTTGCCTGTGGCAACTGTGACTTCCCCGAGAGTCACAAAGCACAGGGACTGTGGGACACCCCAAAAGTACTGTGTGAAGGATGCCACACACCGGCCGAACTTGTAGTGTGCCCACAATGTGATGTATGCACTGCTTGCAGTGGCTACTGTGCCTGCGATGAAGAAGAATGTACTGAATGCGAAACCATGACCGCCTACCCAATGTCATGCAGTGAATGCGGCATTGACACTGTGTGCGCTGACTGTTGGACCGGATGTGAGTGCTGATGATGGTATTCATTGAACTCGCTGTCTTGACCGCTGTGGTCTGCTTCCCGTGGACCGAACTTCGCAACTACATCAGCGAACTACTCGACCCCGATTGAGTACCCACAACAACGACGGGCCTTGAGCCTACGAGCCGAACCCTTCCCCGCCTCGGCGGGGTTGGGTTCTCCCATCAGTGAAATGGCCTTTACATTGAGGATTTCACGCCCGCCAAAAATCCAAAGACTATGGTATATTGGGACAGCCAAGCACCACGCGAATTTTTGGCAAATTTTTTTTGGAAACATTGATAAGGTGGCGACCATACCATACAAAACATGGACTTCCAAGCCATCATCAGCGAGCATGACCCTAATGACTTCACATCCCGTATGCAATTTGCCCGGCATTTGCACTCGCTGTACCCGATGGTGTCAGTGAAGGGCTGGGAGATGCGACTCATTCGGGCGGTATCTGCTGGAGGACAAGGAAAGAACTCATACGAGTACGAAGAAACGACCGACACCTACACTACGCACCTAACGGGCGTACCCGTTGTCAAGACCGGTGAAGAACACCGTACCATGATGCGAGATTGGGCTACCGGCATGTCCAGCAGTGAGTTCTGTGTCAAGCACGACATACCGGAGATGCGGGCACGACAATACCGCCAAGTCCACAAAATGACCCGGCACTCAATCCCTGTGACCGACGAGCAATTGTTTGAGGCAGATGAGCAAGAAGGTCTTGTCAAAGAAATCCTTTCATCCCGACGACAGACTCTTATGACCGAGATTGCTAAGAAAAAGCATAAGCAATTGGTCAAGGACTCCAACAACTGGCAGACTCTCAAGTACGACTACTTGGAACACATGGTGTCACTACAAAAGGCACCTAAGTCCGTGCCCAAGTTGAGCCTAAAGAAAGCAACGAACCCATACGCTCTCGTCGTATGTCCTACTGATTTCCATTGGGGCAAGTACGGCTGGGTCGATGAAGTGGGCGAATCCTACAATTTCGAGGAAGCAAGGAAGCGACTCATGGAAAAGACCGAAACACTCGTGTCCCGTATCTCAACCAAGCCCGAAAAAATCTTTGTTGGCGCTGGGTCCGATTGGTTCCATGTGGACAATGATGCTGGGCTCACGACCCGTGGTACGCCACAGGACATGTGTGCCACCCCTGCTGAAATCCTCATCACCGGGTGCAAGTTGGCCCGTGAGCATATTGACATGCTACGACAGGTCGCTCCTGTTGAAATCGTTATGATGGCTGGCAATCACGACCGCCACTCGTCCCTTGCACTAATGATGTACCTATCTGCCGCATACGAGAATGTCAAGGATGTCGAAATCGTTATCACGCCAAACAACCGGCGCTACATCGAGTATGGCAACACTATCCTCGGCTTCACTCACGGAGATGGACTTGGTAAGACTGCACTCGGTCCTCTCATGGCTGTCGAGGCTCGTGAGATGTGGGGCAACACCGAACACAAGATTTGGTTCCACGGCCACCTACACCACCAGCGAATGCACGAGAAGGACGGATGCCTCATTATCCAAATGCCATCTCTCGCCGGTCACGACCGCTACCACGCCCGCTCCGGGTACACTACCAGCAAAGCAGGGCTTGCCGCATACCTTATCGACGACAAAGAAGGCTACATTGGCTCACTCTTTGCACCAGTATCTCACGAGTGATTAGCATGGCACGGATTGTTAGAAAGACAACAAGGCAATGTCAAAATTGCGGCCACACTACGGACTCACGATACAACAGTCACAAGAACTGGTGCCCCGTCAAAAAGAAAATGGTGTACTGCGGCTACATGAGGGTGGTTCGTGAATGAGTATAACCAACTTCAATTTCCAGCGGTCTAAGTACGACATCAAGCACTTCTATGAGTGGCTGTCCCCCGAGTACAAGTGGGCTGACCACATTGGTGAGTGGATGGAATTGTACAGTGAGCGCAAGGGTGCGTCAGTACACCGTGTGTGTATCATCGCCCCTCGTTCCCACAGCAAGTCTGCTACACTGCGTGTCAAGTTGCTACACATGTGTCTATTCGAGGAACGCAACGGCAACCCTATGGAAGTGTGGTTGTTCTCGGCATCTATTCGACAATCAACCAACCGTCTTGAGGAAATCAAGACTGACATGCGCCGACACCCGGAACTACGCAAGTACCTTGATGAGCGCCGCTCTAACAAGCAAAGAATCTCGTTCACAAACGGTGCGTGGATTCAAGCCACAGGTGTGGGCTCCGCTATTCGTGGTGAGCACCCTGCTGTCGTAGCACTTGACGATGTGCTGGCTGAGATGGGGGACATGACAATGGACTCCGTGCGAGAATGGTTCAAGAAGGTCATTACGCCTATGCTCGACCCCGGTACATCACTGTTCTGCGTAGGTACGCCTATGTCCCACACTGACCTATACCAAACCGAGATGCTGTCTGAGAAGGCAAAGGAAGTATGGAAGTCCGGCGTGTGGTCAGCATTCCCCAATTGGGATGAGCATAGAGCCAACCCCGAAATAGACCTACTCCCACTCTGGCCCGAGTTCCGACCCACCGACTTTCTTTTGGAACAAAAAATCAGCATGGACGACGACCTCGCCTTCGCTCAAGAGTATTTGTGCAAGGTCGTGGACGATGATGCCCAAGTCTTCAACAGGAACCTCATCCGAAAAAATATAGACATAACTTCCCTCGGTGGTTTCAATGCTCAACTCGATGATGGTTCCCGGTTCATTCTCGGCTTCGACCCCGCTCATGGTATTGGTAAAGACTACTCCGTTTTAATATGCTTGCGGCAAGATGCACAGGGGTATATCCACTTTGTTGATATGTGGCGCCGAAATGACTTCCCGCCGGACAAGCAAGCAGATGTGATTATTGAGTGGGCCGACCAGTTCAAAGCACCAGTAGCCGCAGAAGATGTAGGTTTCCAGCGACTGTATGAAACAGTCATTGAGCAAAAGGGTGCAGTTCTCGACTATCGTCCATCGAAAGCCTCAAATAAGGGACTGAAACAGGGGCTACTTAACCGGTTTAGGGTATGGTTTGAGCGAGAACTTATCATTTTCCCGTATGGTTCCGACGAAATACGCAAGAAAGTGGCAATCATTCTCGACGAACTGGAGAACCATGTGTGGAAAGACGGAAACATTATTGATGTCGGCAAGCACAACGATACAGTCATGGCATTCGCCCACGCCATCGACCAATTCAAAGCAAAGCGCATGGATTATATGCCTATGGCTACCGGAAAAAGTAGCATGGGTGGTTGGTCAAAAAATAAAAAACCGACAAAACAATCAAAAGTACGCAATAGTCACGGCAAATATGTCGGATTTAGTTAAAAATCGTCGTGATGTTCAAGTAGCATACCACATGTGCTGAGAACATGGCATGGTGGAACCCATTTTCGACGACCACGGTAGTTGCTCAAGAAGAGGGACAAAGACTTGTTCCTATTACAAGCACTGCAAGTCGTCGAGCAGACAACCCATTTACCGTTATGGCGGCTGGGATTGACGAAATCGTGAAACAAACAGAACAACTTCGTGGGTCATTCGACCACACGAATGAGTTCGACCTATATGACGACATGCTCAACTACGACCCGGAACTCAACGGGGCTGTTCGTACCATCAGTCTAACGGCAAACAAGTACGAAGTCCTCGGTGGCAAGAACACGGCCATCCGAAATGCCATTACAACACTCACACAAGAAGTCCTCGACTTCGACGACCTGCTCATCAACGGTATGAGAAACCTCATGGTGTACGGCAACGACATCTCAAAGATGGTAGGTAAGACTGGAACAGGCATCACTGACCTACAATCCCTACCAATCTCACAAGTGACTGCCCTTGACGACCGTAGTGCTTCGACACAAACCGACAAGGAGAACGCTATCCTGTCAGCAACCCGCTACATCCTCCGTGAGCAGGTCCGTGACCCACAAGAATACCCAGCAGATGAAATCCTACACATCCGTATCGACTACCGGTCGAACTGGTTTCGTGACCGATTGGGTCGGTGGACCTATGGTGTATGGGGCGCATCCCGATTCACTGCTCTCAAGCAAGCAATTCGTGCTAAGTACAACAGCATGAACAACCGCATCGCTCTCGAAGACTCGCTGACCAAGCAATACATTACCATTGGTCCCGAGGCAGTTGAGAATATCAGCGACCCGGACGAAGCCGCAGAACGACTCCAGTATGTCATTAACAATGTGGGGACGCTATTGGATGGACTACGCTCGGACCAAGTACCTATCCTCCCCCACTATGTCAAGATGGAGTTCGTGGACCTCAAGAATACAGTGCCCGATAACTCCGGGTTCATGGATTCAGTCAATGCTGACATCTCATCGGTACTGCATGTGCCACGAGTTAGTATGGGACAAGAGCGAGGCTCGACCTTTGCCGCTACCTACAACGCAAGTCAGTGGTCAGTCCAAGCAATCCGCCGCCTACAATCAATCCTTGCACAGTCTATGCAGGGTCTGTTCTCAAAGCACTTGGAACTACTTGGTATCGCACACACCAACGCAGACCTACCTAAAGTGGTGTTCCAACCTCTCGATGAAGAGTCACCGTTTGAACAAACACGCAGAACCACTATGGCTTACGAGGCTGGAATTACAACTCTAAACGAAGCAAGATTCGATATTGGCCTCGGTCCCGAAAAGGGCAACTTGGGCAAACAACGATATGTCAAATCGAAGTCACCAAGTAGTACAGGAGAACTGCCCCGTGACAACGAAAACAAACCCCCCGAAGAGAGTGAATGAAATGAGAGACAGCAAAGGTAAATCATTTAACGACCGAATGGTACATCGCACTGTGCTACCGGCAATTTATTTGTGGCTTGCCGCCGCTGGCGCAGTTGTCGCAATGGGTATTTGGAAGCCCGATGTCGTTCTCGAAAACCTTGATGGCTTCATTGCTCTTATTGCTATCATTGGTGGCGTTGCCGCCCCTGCACTCAATACGGTGCTTCGTATGTGGGAGTCCGAGCAGACTGTTGAAATTGACAACATTGCTGTGGAACTCAAGCACGACCGTGAGCGAGCACAAGACCAACACATACATGCTATGGGCTTGGAAAGAGAACACCAACTACACTCCCACGATGTTGAGAAGCATGAAGTGGGAATCTCCGTAAAGAACAAGGTAGTTCCTATGGGCAAAGAAAAGAAGTGATACTATGACAGAAGAAACAGAAGTAGTGGAAGCACTACAATACGGCAAACCGGGCAAAGACGATAAGCGCAAGACGCCCGCTAAACCAAGCGAGCGTCGAAAGGGTTCTAAGAAAAACAAGAAGGACTCGGCAAGCAAGCCTAACGATTCAATCAAGATGAATGAATCAACCGAAGCAAGCATTCGCAAGTTGATGGAAGAACACAACAAGAAAGACAAGGGTAGCAAAGCCTCTATGGGTATGCTAAAGTCAGTCTTTCGTAGGGGTGCTGGTGCTTTCAGCCGGAGTCACGCTCCTAACATGTCAAGAAACGGCTGGGGTCTTGCTCGAGTCAAAGCATTCCTATACCTTTTGCGAAACGGACGACCCAGCAACCCGAACTACAAGCAAGACAATGACCTTCTGCCAAAGTCCCATCCAAGAGCCGAAGAAGAGTATGAAGACTGGGGTGAGCCTTTTGCCGCCGCCGAATATCAAGGTAAAAAAGTCACCCTAAATAAACCGTTCCGCACACAAGGTGGAAAGAAAAAGTTCGCTGTCTATGTACAGAATGGAGCAGGTCGAGTTATCATCGTGCGCTTTGGCGACCCTAACATGGAAATCAAGCGTGACGACCCTAAGCGACGAAAGGCATTCCGTGACCGCCACGACTGCGCTAACAAGAAAGACAAGACCACCCCCGGCTACTGGTCATGTCGCCAGTGGTCCACAAACAAAGTCGAAGCCAATGCTGATAAGTCGGAAGAGTCCGTCGAAAGTAGTATGGGCTGTGGAGAAGCAGAAGCAGATTGCGGCTGTGGATGCACAGGCCACTCAGTCGAAGCGGCTGAACCTAAGCCATCCTCCAGTGAAACCCACAGCGAGTACATGACTCGTTGCCAAAAGGCAGGGTATTCTAAGGAAGAGTGTATGAAAGCACATGAGGGTCACAAGTTCAAAGACCAAAATGAGGCACATGACGATAAGACTCACGAAGCATACGACGAAAAGAAAGAAAAGTATGCTTCCGAGTGTGACAACGAATGCCCTATTGGTCAAGAGATGGTCGATGGGGAGTGCATTCGTGTTGCAGTCACCTGTGAAATTGAAATCGAAAGTATTGAAACCCGCATCGAAGCAAGCACTGGCAAGAGCGTTATGCGTATCACCGGTATTGCATTTACTGATGGAGTCAATAAGAACTCGTGGGGCATCCGCCCTGCTCTCGCACAGCGCCTCACCAACGATATGGTTGGCGCAGATGTGACACTCAACCACCCTAAGTCCGAGATGGGTCGCTTCCGACGCAACATGGATGGCGGTGTGGACGAGGCTACTGTCGGTGTTGTCACCGAAGCATCATACCACCAAACAAACAGTGGGTACCAAGTGCGATATGTGGCAGAAGTCCACCGAACAGAACTGTTCGCTTCTCTTGAGTCCGGCCTATGGATGCGCCCCGAGTACGGAGTGTCTATTGGTGGCACAGGAATCCCAAGTGAGATTGTGGAAGCCACCGAAGAAGGTGGACGACCGACCATGTGGTTCGCTGACGATTTCGCTTTTGACCATCTTGCTATTGTACACCGCCCGGCTTACCCCGAAGCAAACATAGAATCGGTCAAAAAGGTCGAGGCATCGACAATGCTTAAGTATCAACCCGAGGGTAGCACGGTTCAGTCGAAGGTGAATAAAATGACCGAAGAACAAATTGAATCAACCGCATCCGAATTGGAAGCACTACAAGCAGAACTCGTCCTACGAGAAGCAAAAATCGCAGAATTTGAAGCCGCAGATGTTGCACGAGCAGAAGACGCTCGTCTTGCTCTCGTTAGCAAGGCAACTGAAATGGGCCTAAAGGGTCACGACGACTTCACCGCTGAAACACTTAACTCAGTTATTGCATCTTGGGAATCCTCCCGACCTGCACCAGTCGCAGAACCTGCCGTTGAAATGGCACCAGTCGCACCAGCAAGCGAACCAGCAGTGGCTTCCGAAGAATCCGCTGAACCTGTTATCGCTAACTACCTAAATGGAAAGATGGTCGAATCCTCCGAATCCTTGTACGCACGATGCTACAACAGTTGGGCTAACGCTTACAACACTGTTATGGCTGGAGCCGACATGCAAAAGGCAAAGTTGTACGAGGAACTTAACTGAATAAGGAAGTGAGAAAATGAATTATGTACAACCTCTAAACGCAACTTTGAAAGACAGTGAAATCGTCCGTTCCGCTGGTCGCCTATTGACTATGGACGGCACGACCAACAAATTGATGCCCTCCGGCCTCGGGGACATTTGCCTCGGTGTTGCAGTCGAAGAATCCTCCCGTGATGAACTACAAGTGTACGAAACCAGTGGAGCAACTCTTTCATACTACCCATTGACCGGTATCTTGCTCGTGCAAGTCGATGATACCTCAACCTTCAACATTGGCGAAACCGTCTATGTCGGAGGCGATGGTCTTGCTACATCCACCGCAGGGTCCAACAAGAAGTTGGGACTCTATGTGGGCGAATCCGCTCACGCCGCTACTGCTCTCTCAGCCCCACTTGGTGGAAACGACGGACAATCGGGTGCCACAGAAGGTGCTCTCATCCGTGTGAACACCTCACACGCACAGATTGCTTGAGGCTGATTGAAGAAAAATAAGGAAGTGAAATATATGGCTAACAAATCCCTCGAAGAACTACTTGAAGTAACTGCCGCAACCGGACCATTCGGTAAAGGTGACGCTGTGCTCGAACAAACCCTCCGTGACTTTATCCAACTACAATCCACAACGATTGCAGTCGGAACTCAAGTCGTCGGTGTGCGAACTGTCCCGTGGCTCCAATTTACTTGGTACACTGGTGCAGAAGGAACATTCACCTACCCCCTCGACGATAACGCAGTCGTGGACCCGACCAAGATTGGTACCAAGAACTACTCCGTTAAATTGGAGAAAGGTCAAGGTCGCTGTATCTTCCTCGACTCCACACTACTTCGTGGAGAAACATGGGAGAACATGAACCGACAGCAAATGGCTATCGTTCAAGCCCGTGCTGACCTCATCGACAACCACATCCTCTCGAAGTTGATGGCTGGCGCTGGTCAAACCCAAGCCGCAACCGCTGTTTGGGGAACCGGTAGCGCAGACGAAGAACAAGACATCCTCGACTCGATGGACAAAATCTTCGCAAACGCTCGTGTGTCCGGCAATGAACCATTGTCGCTCATCCTCCCAGCAATCTGCCGTGCTCAAATGTTGAACACTCGTCTTTACACGAATGTCCTACAATCCCTCCAAGAGCGATTGAACACCATGATTAACCTCAAGGTCTTCTACACTCGGGACTTTGACAGTGGTAAGGCACTCGGCAAGGACGCTCTTCTCTTGATTGGCGGCTCGCAGACTGCTGAGTTCTTCACCTACAACGGTGACGGATTCACCGAAACAGAACTCACTCGTATCGAAGGTGTCGGCTACTCGTGGCTACTCACCTCCTACATGGGCTCAGTGATTCACGAAATGCAAGATGGTGCCGCCGCTGGTACCAACAACCGCATCGTCAAAATCACCGGCGTTATCGCTTGATGGTGTTGCTCTTGAATAAGGCGCAACTCATTAAACGACTAAAGGCAAAGGATGTACCCGTCCCCAAAGACGGGTCTATGACCGAACTCAAGCATAGGCTTGAGCATTGGGATGGAGGAAAGGGCTTCCTTTTCCGACTGGCTATACCAGCGGGTCGGAGAGGAAGTGACAACCCTGCAACTATGCTTGAACATGGTGTCCTGTACTGGGTACCTAACAGCAAATTCGCTCGAATGATTGCCGAAACCCAACTGGTGTTTATCATTGGTCGTGAGATGGATGTACCAAAGAGTGCAACCGTGCTTGATGTACCAAAAGACTTTAACAACAGATGGGGAATAGGTGAATCTAATGGCAGTGACGAGTGATAACATTCGGGATGTCCTCAACAGGCCGAGAGGCTTGAATGATGGCACTATCTCCGAGATGATAAGCATTCGGACCAACGAAGTCAATAAATTGGCTCGTGGCACTATGTACAATGTGTCTTCTGCTGTGGACACTGACCTCAAGGAAGGGGCAATCAAAATGCTGGTTGCTCTTGACTGCCTTAACATTCTCATTGATACCGTTCCGACCTATTATAGTGAAGACCAGCAAAGTGTGTACGACAGACGGTTTCAGCAACAAATTGTGACCTTTCAGCGACGGGCTGATGAGGCCGTGGCTTTGATTGCTGAACAAGGCACTGCGACTTTTGCGACAGGTAGTAGCAAGACTCGCTTGGTGTGATTGTGAATGGCAGATATTTATTGGGTTGCTAAAGGAGCGTTGATGGACGCATCCGACCCTAATGCTTGGAACACAGCCCCGGATGATAGTGGGTCTTCCGGCGTACCTTCTGCTGGTGATAGGGTATATTTTGGTGACGAGGTATCAGTGCAGACTGGAGTAGGCTTCGCTAAGTGCAATTATGACATCACCACTACCCTAACCCATCTAATCACATCAAGTGGCTACAACGGCGCAACAGTGACCTCTACGGACATTTCTTTCACAGCACCCGACACCATAACCCACAGCCACTCTAATTGGGAGGACTTGGGGTTCAAGCAGGGTATGCTCATTACAATAACGGGCGCAAGTGATGCGGCCAACAATCAAACTCGAGAAATTCAAACAATCTCCAGCAACACTATGGTACTCTTGGGCTCGAGCCCCTCGTTGGCTGACGAAGCGGCTGGTGCTACTGTGACAATAACATGTGACATTTCAATCGACATCACTGCCTCATTTACTACCGACCTATTGACTCTCGATACTAAGATGCAAAACACCAGTGGTTCGGGTGTGACTATCACAATCAACGGTACTGACGCAGACTTCTATGTGGCTAATGGGTCAAACGCAGTCATTGAAAATATCGACGACATAACCTACGACTATAACAACGCCTATCAGACTGTTTTCTTTGACGATGGTCCCCACCCTATTGTAGTAGGTACTTCCAGTGACTTTACACCGGAGTACCGAGCCCCTACATCCACCGAGTTCGGGAGTGTGACCATGAGAACCTTGAGGTTGGATAGCAACTGCACTTTTGCTCCCGACGCAAGCCCTGCGGCTTCCCCAAGACTAAACAGTACTAAGGTCTTCGACATCACCAAGACCAGTACCTTTCAACTACAAAACAACATATTTGACACAGGGCTTAGTACATTTGGCTTTGCACTGGACGCCACTAATTGGCCACTTCCTATCAGCGGTGACACTTCCTACGGCGGTGGGGCCTTTGTGTCAAAGTTCTATAACCTCATCATACGCACCCCCGATACCGCCGGGCATGTCACACTGATACCAAGTGACCGAACACTATCAGTCAATAGCCTAAGTGTTGAGAGCGGAGCCGTCCTTCGAGGGCAGACTACGACGAACACCGGTACTACCAGCACGATATGCTCAGTTAGGCGACCACTGATTCAAGGTGCTTGGAACTTCTCACAACTATCCGATGGAGTGTATGTTTCAGTACTCTCCGATTCTTTTCCAATCACACCGTCGAATGGGGCTAAGGGACTGCTACAAATATCCAACGGTGCTGGTACCTTCTCGTCCGATTCTAAATTGACATGGACGAGTGGGACATCCACCCTCTTGGTCGATGGTAAATTAGATGTCACCGGACTGATTGACCCTACGGGCATGCAGTTCGATAGGCAAGGGGCTAACCCCGGCACTGCCGATACAGTATGGGTGGACAACGCCGGTGTACTAATGTTTGGCACAAGTGCAGTTGGCGCTGGTTCCGGTTCTCAAGGCCCAGCCGGACCACAAGGTCCAGCCGGTCCAGCCGGAAACGACGGAGCCGATGGTGCAGACGGAAGTGATGGTGCAGATGGCTCGGATGGAGCGCAGGGCCCAGCAGGTACTAATGGTACAGACGGGACTGATGGTACAGACGGAGCACAAGGTCCAGCCGGACCAGCAGGTGCAACCGGACCTGCGGGCCCACAAGGTCCACAAGGACCAGCCGGTTCTAATGGTACAGACGGGGCTGATGGCGCAGATGGAGCAGACGGTGCTGACGGAGCGCAAGGCCCGGCAGGGGCGACAGGACCAGCCGGTCCACAGGGTCCGCAAGGCCCAGCCGGTTCGGGTGGTGGTGCGATTGACATTTCAGCCCTGCCCGTCAATTCACAGATTGCTGACGCTGACCTATTGCTGTTGGATGATGGGGCTAATGGGACCAATAAAAGAATTACATTCACCGAAGTCAAGGAGTGGATTCGTGGCGGAGGCGTTAAAGTGGGTCGTGACGGTGGAGTGAACCAAATTCGCATCCGTGATTCAAGGGATGATGGAGATGTTCACCCCAACGACTTTCAAAGCACTGCGGTTTCGTTTGACTTCACTGACGACATAACAGGCTCAACAAATAATTGGGACTCCGTTATGACTATGAAAGGGTGGGGCGACAATTATCGGACTTGGCAGATATTTTCTTCGGCGGCAAGTGGGTCGCAGTCCGTCGATACAGTGCCGTTGTTCTTCCGTAGCGGAGAGGAAGATGTGCAAGATGGTTGGGGTGTAACCAAAGAAATTCTAACATTCCCCGGTACTGCACCGAGAGTTGATGGGTCAAACGGTCAAGTCCTACAAACCAACGGCTCCGGCGTACTCTCTTGGGCTACCCTACCAACACCCATCACGGGTCAGTACGAGAAATACATACTTCAACAAAATGTATCGGCCCCTTCAAATCTCCCTGTCTTGCTACAATTCACACCCGGCGACCTCTTTGGCACATACCAAACGGGTGCAATCACCGAATGGGCGGAAGGGCCGGACTACATAGAAATACAAGGGGATGGACTGTATCAATTTAACCTCACTGCATCCATTCAATTTACGGGACCGGGAGATATAATAAGGCTCCAAATCTCAACGAACCCATTCATGTCGGGCGACCTATTCTCGGCGGAAAACACGGCACGAAGTTATGACTTCGGCACTGTTTCGGGAGTTACTACTGCCTTCTTGACTGCTGGAACGCGTGTGTATTTCAGTGTTAGAGCCACTGGCTCAACCTACGAAGTCGGTGGGTTTATCCCCGGTCCACAGGGACGGCACAAAGTACAAACATTCCTTGACATAAGGAGGCTTGAGTAATGACGAGATGTACATATTTAGACGGATGGTTCGACGCTAAATCGAAAGAACTTGACGCAGAAGAAAAGAAAGAAAAGAAAGACTTGATAACAGGTGAGAAGAGTGAGTAGAAGAAAAGGCAAAATTGTGTACCAACCGCCCGAAAGGTGCTACACCAATGTGAACATTGAAAAGACGGAGCATGGGTACGCAGTATATAGGGTGGGCGAAAACAAGCCGTTTTCCTTCATCCCAACATCAGCAGTTAAGCAAATTGAATACAAGGAGTGAACAAAATGGACACCGAAATGATTATCTTGCTCGCCGCCATCGCCGTTGGTCTTGGTCTGGCTGGGTACAAAGCATACAAAAAATTGATGGCCGATGGTAAAATCACACTCGATGAGGTCATGGAGTTGGCCGACGACCTAAAGGAAATCGTCGATAAGTTGCCATCCCCATCCGCAATGAAGAAAATGAAAAAGGACGAACTGATTGCCCTTGCTAATGACAACGGTCTTGCAGTCGATGGCACTAAAGCCGACCTCATCTCCCGCCTTGAAGAAGCAAAGCAGGTGATTGAAGATGAACAATGAGGCTCGCTTGGATAACTTGGAAGAAAGAACACGCTTGCTTGAGCAAGCCGTTCTTGAACTATCGACTATGGCCAAGTATTTGAAATACGCCGCTATTGCCCTGTTCGCTTCGCTTGGCGTTGATGTACAGGGGGTCATGTGATATGACCTACTGCACCAGCACTGATGTATCAATCCGACTTGGACTTGACTCAGCACAACAGGCTCGAGCGGCTACCCGCATCACAAGCGCCATCTCTCGAGCGACAATCAACATTGACCAAGAGTTCCGTGACTATGGCCGGGCCGCTCCAACGGGCGCTACTGGCAACATGGCCGCAGTTCTCAAAGAAATCTGCGCTGACCTCGCATCAGCAATTTACCTTGAGGACGATGCGGCATTCCACCAGTCCGGCGTTGAAGCAGTTCGCTCCAATGTTCTCCGAATGAGAGGCAATGGTGAACTCCAGCGACTCGCTCATTTGGGAACGGTGAGTTGATATGGGCTACACCATCAACCTAAAGAATAGTCTTGGTAGCGTTAGTGCTACCATTAAAGACAGGCAACTCAATGCCGCAATGGATAATTTTGAGAAGACTGCTGGCGCAGTCATTGCCAACGCAATCAAAGATGTACTAAGGCAAGAAGCCGCAAGCACTCAGCGTTTCATCAACGGCGCAGTCAGTCCCCGACAACGATACATGGGTAAGCGAGTGGCCGATTCTATTGCGGTTGAGATGGGACAAGACGACGCTAACAATATCGTGGTTAGATTTGGTGCTGACCCAATGGACGACGGTGGACCGGAAGGTTCTCGTGGTGGGAAGTTGGCACTGATACTCGAGCACGGGGCACGACCGTATGAATACGGATTCACATTCAAGTCAATTAAGAACTCCCCTTCGTGGGGCAGTGGTGGTGGCGAAGGTGGTTTCATTAACGCCAAAGGCAGTAATGCCACTCACCCCGGTTTCAAGTCAATAGGCTGGCTCGAGCGAGCAGAAGAGCGAGTTAAACCGGAAATAGGACAAGCAATAGCAGATGCACTTAGGGAGGCATACGGATGAGCATAGCAACGACAACCCAATTTTGGACAAGCAGAATGAACGGCGGCGACCCGTCGAATTTGACAGACTACGGCACCGACAACGCCTCGTTCACACGAACTGGTGGCGATAGCGGCTCGGGTAGCGAAGTCAGTGGTTCATGGCAGATTCTCGCAGGTGTTGGACAAGAGTGGTCAATCACTCCTACCAGCGATGCCTACACTATGGTCGTCTGCCTCAAAATGACCAGCGCCCCAGCAGACACCACAGTTCTCATGGAACTCGACAACGGCACACACAAGGCACAGGTACAGGCTACCGGAGACTTGCAGACGCTAAGGCTCGTGGGAACGACGAGTGAAACAATGACCAATCTTGACTTGGCACAGGCTGGTGCCTTTGACGCAGTGCCTATCATGGTGAGGCTGACCCTAAGTTCAACGGGAACCGCTACCATGTACTGCCGGGAAATCATTGAAGACGATGCAGGTGTGGCCAACTATGTGCAGGTCACAGGTACCACTGGTTCCTCTAAGGCAATCAAGTGGGGCAACGACAGCGGCACAGTCATTTGGAACAATGTGTACTGCACCACCTACGGTGCGTTTGACCCCGATGAAATGTCCACATCCCCATTCGTCACCGACAGCCTAATGAGGATGGGCTTGTCAATCGTGGAGTTGCTCAAGAACAGCAAGCGATTTTACCTCAAGAACCAAGTGTCGGACGCATCAATCCTGTATGGCTACGACATCTCATCGCAGATGGTCACACGAATACCACAGCCGTCAATACATGTCCTCCTAAAGCAGTTGGAGTCACCATCATTCACCACTCTCGGTGGTACACGAATCGAACAGAACTACTCGGTGATTCTATTCATCACCACTCGTGGTACTGACTACAAGAACTCGTACCGCATGGGACTTGAGATTGCAGGGGACACCTTTGACGAACTGTACACCAACACCGGTTTGCTCGGCAACACCGACAGTCTAACCGACTACACTATCTCATTCGACACGAAGATGGACGATGATGAAGTTGTGTGTGTCCATAGGCTGGAAGTCACCTATATGCGGCGATTAAATATGCTTCACAGGTGAAACCCTTAAGTGATAAGCCGCAAGTAGCCTGTACTAAGGTGAACCTTTATGGCTTCCAATCTCAAGTACCGATATGTCGCACTGACTCCCGAACACACTACCGCAACTGGCGCTCGTACCTACGGAGCAGGGTCATTGGCGGCTCGTGCTCGAATTGGTGGAGAAGCAGACAGTGAGTCGATTCAATACCAATTTGACCTCTTGACCCGAGCAGACATGAGTCACTACGGTGCACAAAAGTCAGTGAACGGCAAGGAATACTCGAGTGGAAGCATCGACTTGGTTACGCAACCGGACGACTTCCTCGGCCTTTGTATTTTTGGTATTTACGGTGACAGCCTGTATGACGCCGCTGGTCCAACACTACCCTCTTCCGCTGGCTACGACCAAACCGGCAAAGTCCACACCTTCAAGGAGGCTTCCGACCAAGTTCTCCCATCATTCACTCTCGAAGTGGGTCGTGAAGAAAAGGAACACACCTACACAGGTATGTGTATTGAAAGCCTTTCGTTCAGCGCATCCCACGGTGAGTACGCAACAATCAGCGCATCATTCACTGGCAAGTCCGAATCAGCACTCGCTGACCTTAACAACCCTACGCTCAACGGTGACACAGTTGATGGCTTCCACTTCGCAGAAGGCGTTGTGTCCTTCTCAACAGCAGGTACTCAAGAAGTAGTCAGCACTCGAATCCAATCAATCAGTCTTGACTTCAACATGAACCTCGACACGGATGCGGCTTGCTCAATCGGTAGCCGAACCTACCTCCGACAACCTCTTCCACAAATGAGAGAAATCAGCGGTACTGTTGAGTTCTCAACAGCACACGATGTGGGTACCACAGACGACCCCGGCTACGACACAGCACTCGGTACTGGCGGCGCTATCTTTGATGGTGACGGTACCTTCCCTGCTCTTAAATTGAAGTTCGTTAGTGGAAGCAGTTCATTGGAAGTCCAAGTCCAAAAATTGCGATGGGAAGCACCTACATCCAATGTGTCGGGCCGTGACACTGAAACACTCAGCATGTCCTTCGTTGGTTTGCTTGACCAAAGCACCGGCACCATGTCAAAGATGATTCTAACAAACACCGGCAACGCTGGTGCAGGGTCTGTTCGATACTCCCTACTTTGAGGTGATTTCGTGAAGAGAATGAAGCCAATCAAAGGAAGTGAACTCAAGAACCTACACGGCGTTAAGCCAAAGAGTGTAGGAATGGTGCCCGAGGCACCTGTACCGGAACCTAAGCCAGCAGTGGTTGAAGTTCCAAAGGCTGTCAAGCCGAAGAAAAAGACAAGTAAAGCAAAGAAGAGTGTGAAGAAGAATGGCAGTGATGAAAAAACAATTTGATATTGGTAGCAAGAAGATTTGGGTTCGACAAGCAAGCGGTATGGAACGCTTGAAGTACGAAACCCTACTCGCAAAAACCTTCCGAAAGTTCAAGCATTTTGGACCGGATAACACAAAGTGGACACCCGAGCAACAAGAAGAATTTCTTGTGGCCCTCGAAGACGCTGGTGCATCTATGGAAGACCAAATCCGTGACATGGTACCAGCCTGTCTTGTTGATGATGTGGATATGAACCTCATTGACCGGGACGACCTCATGGAAATTTTCGACTTCGTTCGTGGCGGAGAGGACACACCGGAAGGTGCTGTCCCTTTGGACTCGTGAGCAAGGTAGCCCCGGCACTTTGCTCATCGTTCAAGGGAGTCCTCCCTTCGGTGTTGCTCGAAAGATACACTCAAGAGGGGGGCTGGCGAATGATGGAATACGACCTTGCTTGCCTCAACACTATACACGACGGTATAGAAGCGTCCCAATCATCCTCCCGCAAGGACGGGGCATCTATGGAAGCACGGCGAAAGCAACGCCGTGGACAGGCTATGGACGACGATGCTATGGTCGCATTATTGAAACAACAGGGCATACCTGTGAGTGAATAGGGGGGTGTGATACATGACTCGAATCGGTGCATCCCAAGTCTTTTTCAACATCGTTGCTCAGTTCAACGCTGAGAAGTTGATTAAGGACAGGGAAGCAATCAACACCGTTATGAAGGCGGTTTCGATTGACACTGCCGAAGCAATTATGAAGCCGATGGAAGATGCGGCTAAGGCCATAGGCATGATGGTTGATGAAACAACCGTCTTGGCTCAAGAACTTGGTTTCGCTTCTATTGAGTTCGAGAAGTTCTTCGGGTCGGCGGCTGATGTCGATACTATGCGTGACAGTGTGGTCGAACTTGGTATGGCCTTCGCTATGACCGGGGAAGAAGCACTGGCCGCAGGTTCTCGTGCGTCCCAAGTTGCTAACTTGATTGGCCGTGCAAATGTCGGAATACTCACTGAACTGGCATTTACTCTTGCTGAAATCTCCGACCTTAACGCTGAGGAAGCACAGCGTGGTATTATTCAATTGCACCAGCAGACAGGCATGCTCTTTGGTGAACTTAATCAAGAGCAATTCAAGCGATTGAGCCTACAAGAACAGCAGAATATCCTCGTGACTGAGGGTGCCGAGGCACTTGACGCACTGAACACTATTGCTAACCGCTCGGTTGCCCTTGAAGGCGACTTGGTTCGTGTCATGGGTACATTCGCCGCACAGGGTGAGTTGGTCGGTGACTCGTTTGAGTTCATGGCCGCTCAATCCGCAGTCCTACTCGAAGCCGGTGAGGAACAAGGTACGGCGGGTCGTGCCCTGCGTATGATGTATGCTCGTCTTGGTGGCGACATCTCCGGCGCTCGAAGTGAAATCGAAGCACTTGGTTATGAATTGACTAAGGGCGAGGGTGTCAATAAACAAATGAAGACCATGCAAGAGGTCATGGCGGAACTCAAATCTAAGGGTTGGGACCAACTCACACCTGCTGTCAAGCAGAATATCGCACAGACCATTGCTGGAAACCGACACTATGTTCGTTTCATCAAGTTGATGGAGAACTACGACCGTGCAGTACAACTGTCTGCTGATGGTGCCGCAGGGTTTGACTCGGCATTGGGACAGGCTAACAAGGCTCTTGAGCACCAATCTAACCTGCTTAAGATAGCAACAAATCGACAAGAGTTGCTAAAGGCGGAGATTGGCGAGGGACTTATGCCCCTCACCACTGCGTATGTGGAAAAGCAGAATGAGATGCTTGAGGTCACTAAGAATTTAACGAGAGGCACTGGTCCACTCGGCAGAAGTCTTGGTAGGCTTGCCGCCAATATGCAGGTATTGGGTGGCGCAGTCAAGTTGGGTCTTGGAATCCGCACTCTCGGTGTTGGATTCGAGATGTTCACTTCGATTCAAAAGCAACTGCACGGTATTCTTGTTGCTAACGAGCACCTACACAGCAAGCAAGCGAACCACCTTGCGTTCAATGTAAAGGCATCAAAGTATCAAACGGACATCCTCAAGGGACAACAACACATTCAGCAAAAAATCAACGCCGCTATTGAAAACAGAAGGGTGGTTCAGTATGCTATGGCCCCTCTTATTAGGGAGCAAGAGCCCATTCTTGAAAGGCTGGTGGAACTTGAGAAGCAAAGGGTCGAACACGAGGACGACTTGGCTCAAAAAGCGGCTATTTACAACATGGCTGTTGAGAGAAGAATCTCCCAACAAGACCACGGTGCCAATAGTGCCAAGCATAGGGTACTGATGGCCAAACAAGAAGTAAGCCTACAAAGCCACCTTGTTGATTTGGCAAAGCAACTGTACATGAATAAATCATCCTTCAAGGATGATGCACTCGTCCGTCAATTTTTGACCGACTCGGAAATGATTAACAACATGACTGAGAATGAGAAGAAATTGCTCGTTGAAAGAAACATGGAACTCAAGAAAACCCACACGCTACTCCAGCGCATAAAGGGGGAGAATGAACTGATAGGTGCTTTGGGTGGTCGTGATGCACTTTCGGGTATTAACGATACAAGTATTCGAGCCAAGAGAATTGGTGATACCGTTGGCGACATGCTCGCAGAAGACAGGGAGCATCTTCAACAGATTCTCACTGAAATGGGTAAGTACAATGTAAAACAACTGGCAAACAGATACGATGGCATAAGCGAAGCAGATGTGCGAGCCTATGCTGTTGATTTCAAAGGAGAGGGGGGTCTTGCCTCCCACTTGAATAAAGAGTTCAAGGACGACCCAATAGGAAGACGGGCAGAAGGCGACATCATAAACACCGCCACAGCGTTTGACACATTGGCCGCTTCCATAAAGGACACTGAGAAACCACTATCAGTGACAAAGTATGAGTACGAGGCGTTGATGCAAGCACTAACAAGATACGGTGGTAAAATCGCCCAAACAGAAGATATGCTCAATATCATGGGCGAGGCAGAACGCCAAGAACTCACCAATCAAATGCACTTGGAAGATGCTGTTAGGGCGCAAAATGAGGCAAGAAAGGCACTCAATGGTACACTTAGAGAAGAGTTGAAGTTGGAGGTGAGAAGTGTTGAACTACAAAAGGAACTCGCTCCTATGTTGGCTAAGGTCAATGACACAACTCTCGAACAAGAGGAACGGTACAGACAACTCGGCATAATGATTGACGCTCTCACCAAGAAAGTCGAAGCCAAAGACAAGGCTATGGTCAATGAGTACATGCAGAAGAGCCAGTTGAAATTCAGTGACGACACAGTAAAGTCTATTGAAAAGATGCAATTCTCGGTTATCAGCCTCGGCACAGTTGTTTCCGGTATGCTACCGGGTCAAGCGGCGGCTACCATAAGCATGGCTGGTCTTGCGTCAAGCATGACAAAATCTGCTGGTGCCGCTGGAACTGCAATCAAAGCGTTCATCGCACTTCAATTCGCAGAAGCAAAGGCCACAGTCACAACACAAGTCAATACCGGAGCAATTCAAGCAAACAATGCGGCACAGGCCACCCGTGCACTGGGACTCAAAAAAGTAGGGGCGGCGCTGGGAATGTCAATACTGGCTACTGGAGGTCTTGCGGCGGCTTTGCTTGCAGTCAATTATCATCAAGAGAAACAAAACAAACTTATGAGGGAGGCCAATGAAAATATGCTGGAGTACGAATCCACCATTGACCGGTTGGGTAGCAGTACAAAGGTCATTGCAGATGAGGAATTGGCAAAGGCGCTCGGTGCTGGAAGCCTTGAAACCAAAGAGATGCTTGAGAACACCGAGTTGATTGACGACGAACTCAAAATTATGACAGACAACATGCACAAGTACACTGACGCTCAACAGACTACAATAACACAAGGAATGTCCTACCTTCATATACTCAAGGCAATTAGTGGCGAGGCCAAGACTTTGAATGATATGGCCTTCGCTGATGCAAAAATGAGAGCGAGGAAACAAATCGAGGGACTTAGTGGTGCTTTGTCAATGTGGACCTTCAACACTCCGTTTGTTTCTGATGATATGGAGAAGATGGAGGAATTGTTTGATTCATTCAACATGGCGGGTGTTGAAGTACACCAATCAAAATTCGGCAACCCCATAGAAAATCAAAGACAAAACCTAAACAACCTAATCCAACTAATGGAGCATGGTGTGTCGCTCACAGAAGACCAAATCATATTGTTTGACGAAGCATTCGACAACGATGCACTTACCGCCATGATTAGGGAGATGAACTCGCTTGTAGCAACTGACGAAAGACTACTGTTTGCTGAGGGCAAAGTGGGTGCCGCAATAGATGGCACAGGCACAAGCGCCGCAAACACAGCCAGTGAGATAGAGAACCTAACTGCCGAGATTTACAATTTCAGCGGGGCTCGTGATGAACTATTCTTCGGTGGTCAGTACGGCAATGTGACTGGCTCACTGTACAAACAAGTGGTTCAGCAAGGCGTCGGTACTTTGTACCATAAGAATGAGGTCATTATGACCACGAACTTCCACGGCTTCTTCAACGAGCAAGAAGCGGCTGACCGGATAACAAGAATAGTGACAGATGTTTTGGCATCTCAGTAAAGCAAGGTGAAGTAAATGCGAGATGTGGACCGACGACTGACCTTTTGGATGGCTGGCTACTACGACGATTTCATCGGTGCCCGTGCAGTCCCCGACGACCAAAACATACAGGGCACTGACTGGCAGTCCTCCAAGACTCATCACGGCAACCCTATCAACGGCTGGGCTACACTCAATCCCCGCTACACCTACGCATGGTGTGAGCGAGGCGATGGTGCCTCCGGTCGATTCAACAATTCTGCAATCGCCACCGCAGACCAATACAATCACAACGCAGGTATTCACGAGTGGCTAACCTACGACCAAAACCGCAGGGAGGCTGGCAAGTACGAAGGTCTTGCTCAACTCCAATACCCCGACTCACTCTCCAACGCTAACCGTCAGCGATTCGACGGCGGTACAGGTATTCTTGGCGAAGCATACAAGGGGACTGATGCCAACGATGGCTTCCTCATGTTCTGCTACGGCTACGACACCACGAACCGATACTTCTCAGCCATCGGTAGTAACGACAGTACCTTTGGTCGAGCGACCTCACGCATCCCCGACTACAACGGCGGTGTGGCAAACACCCTCGATACAGCGGCTGGAATACCAACCGGAGTGTCCACACCTACCACCGCAGTTCGCACACACCTTGCTG
>Ga0098050_1000210_pt1 | contig 22328 bp, 36 predicted proteins | sample 14_taG_FD_77070 | JGI IMG/M metagenome (GOLD analysis project Ga0098050, IMG submission 77070) | Marine viral communities from the Subarctic Pacific Ocean - 14_ETSP_OMZ_AT15311 metaG | ecosystem: Environmental > Aquatic > Marine > Oceanic | place: Pacific Ocean | collected 2015-01-18
ACATCCCTTTAGCCATTAGTTACTCCTATCTTGAGGGGTATTTCCGTCCTCTTTGCCAGACACCAACTTCGCTACGAGTTTCAGGACTAGCAGGACCGCGCGGAGTACGGATACTGTGACCACCGATCATGCGACCATACCCTGAAGTGCCACTTCCCTTTATCTTCGCTTTTCTCTTCTTTGCACCCGTACCAGTTAGCTTTGATAAATGTCTACCAATCTGCAGAGATCGTTTCTTCTTTTTCTTCTTCCGCATGTCTGGCATAACTACCCCCTCTTAGGCTTCCTATACGGTGGCGTTCTCTTACCCTTCGGCATTAGTTACCCTTTCTCCAACGCTTAAACTGGTCGTAACTCATACGCATCAACGGAGACATCTTTGCCTTACGCTCACGCTCACTCATCTTCTTCCAACGCTTTGCAACTCCACCAAATCCAACATTAGGCATATGCGCTCCTTACACTACACTCATAGTGTACCAACATTCGGGATTCCGTGAATTATCCTTGGGTGGCCCCCAACAGGAGAAGAGGGGTATGGCCAACCTTCGACCCGTAGGTAGTACGATCCACACATGTTTACGTGTGTCGTGTCGTAGGTATGAACACAGGCAGACCTTCATAGGTCTGCCGCGTCACCACTGTTCCGACAACTAAAGAAATAAAGCATGATCACGAGACAGGTGAAACCTGCGCGAAGTGATCATTCCTATAAGAAATGCCGTCGTGGCGTAGCCACCTAATACCCCGAACATTGTTTCGCGGGTAAACCGTTGCACTGTCGATTACGTACGAAGCTACAGCGCAAGCTGTGAAGCCCTGAAGCCCTGACCGATTGCCCTGAGTGAATCGCGCTTGTTTTCGGGTCTTGTTTTGGGTAGCGTTTCGAGGCTTTGGTTTGGTCGTGTCTAGTGTCCTCTGTGGCTACCTAATAATGGTCATTAGTTGGGACAGTCTTAGCTTACTCAATTGGGGGCAAGTTGCGCAGCAATAGCGGATCATATATTCTTGACAAAAGGGCCTGCCACAATGGCGACCTAAAGTCATAAAAAGGAGATCAACAAATGACTACCCAAAACACACAGACTTGTACTGAGCACGGAACTATCCTCGATAGCTATTTCGTAGCTGCTGAGCCCCACCCTAATGGGGGAATAGTTCCAGCCCATGAAGAATTATCTTGTAGTGATTGCATCCTTGAAACTATGCCCCTAGATGAAATCCTAGAGATGGACCCAACAGCAGCTTTGAATGCTGATAGTTATGCCCTGAACATACAACCAGCCCCACAGGTCGAATTGATATCAACGCAAGAGGCTTTACGAATGATTGACGCTGTAGGCAAGCGTAAAATTGCAAGTACCCAATCTAGTCTCGTATCTACTTCGACTTATCAAGCTGGTAGGCATGAGATTGAACACATCAAAAATTTCAAGTGCTCAGCATGTCCGAAACCAGCCCCAAAACCAGCAGCAAAAAGCAAAGCAAAAAAAGTTTACGCTGACGGAGTAATCGGCTCTAGATTCGTCAGCACAAAGACCCGACCATTCGGTCATGCGGTCAACGTTCTCGATCATCACATTCTGGCTGATCACTATGGCTCACTTCCTATCGTTAGGGAGTCCGAAATTGAAGACTTACTAACCGATCCTGAATCGGTTGATGAAGTTATTGAGTTCGGATTCCTAGCGGATGATTGGAGTGAAATTGAGACTCTCAGAAATAAGGAAATCAGCAAGGAAGCAGGGCTTGTTTTCGACTCTAACAAATAGGCCCAAAGCCTAGCCCCTTAGGGCTTGATTTAGCCCCCCAAAATTGGGGGGCTTTTTCTTTGCCCAATTTTTAGCCCCTATTGACCTAGTAGAAATCTAAATCGGCTCTGTGTGGCGAATTCTGGCGCTTAAATCTCTCGGGAGTGTCTTTATACCTTTCGGGTAACTTGCATGCACTCAGCAAGCACACAGCCCCTATTACGTCGATTTTCTGATCTGCTCACTACTACAGTAGCAAGCCCCAAAAAGCCCCCAAAGCCCCCAAACCGAAAAGCTAAATCGTGTCAGTTAGCCTACCCACTTGACAGCCTCGAAAAGACTCATTTTGAAAAATTTTTTGATCTGAATTTCTCAAACAAGCAGAGCTTAATCCACTGGAGTTCGTAGACAAAAAACAGAATGTTTTTTGTACAGGAAGATTTATGTATAAGAATATATATATACGTTTAGTATATATATATTTTATACATAAATCACGCGTGGTGGTGCGCACACACATATGTATATGCACATGAACCGAGCCGATTTTTGCCCCAATTTTTCACCGATTTTTGCCGAAATCCCTCTTCAGAAGAACTCTTAACATCTTCATCAGTCAAAACAATATCTATCTTAGGACTTTCATCGCTTCGCTTTGAAGATGAAAGGTCCCAAGACAGATAAATGGGCCGAAACGGAAACGGAGCAGCGAAATGAATGACAAAAACTTGAACGAAATAACGGATCAAATTGCTAACGGCTTGTATGAGCTTAGTTATTTCAGTAATACAAGAAGTCATATGGATAACTGGTTTGAGTTACTAAATGTAGTAATTGAAAAACTACAAGATATGCATGGTGAATTTGATGGATTTGATATCGAAGCCGAAGTTAATTTTGTAGGAAAAGCCACAAATGGACCTAGTTATGAATTTATTGGAGATATGTCGATTGATGAATACGGAGTGATTACTTGTATAGATTGTTTAGAACCTATAGACGAGTGTACACACGCATCTTAATCAAAATAAATCATAAGAACTCTCTAAATCTTTTTTCCATCCCTACGGTCTGTAAATGAAAAAAAGATAGAGAGAACAGCGGAAACGGAGTGAAGCATGGCAAGCAAAACAATCACAATCGATTTAACACCGAATTGGGAAAACATCATAAGAGCTATGGAAATGTCTAAAGCAACTATGACTGCTAAACAGTGGGAAAAGAGTGCAGAAAAAAGAGTAATGGATGAATGTTTAAAGAGTAGAGGGTAAGCAAATGACTAAGAATTTTGAAGATAGTTACTGGAAAAATCACCACCGAAAGCTGATACAGCTTCGAGCTGAAATGAAAAATCACCGACTTGGTGACGAATGGACTAACAGTCCATTTGAAGATGAACTAAAAACCACCGAAGAAGTTATTGCCTATAGGCAAGAACTGAAAGAAGAAAGATTGATTGGCGATTTCGGCAGCCTTTATGAAGTACCTAGACATGATTGTAATTATTGCAAAGGATATCTATTCCCAAATGGATATTTTATGAGTGTTATATCTTTCCATTGTTCTTATGTTAGTGCTTATGGAAATGAAGATCAGCCATATGAAATAGCTATAAGAGTAGATTCTACTGGTGATTTTGTTCATTTAGATGGTTATGACTACCGTCATGACGATGTTCTTGGTTACCTCCCCTTAGAAGATGTCGCTGACATCTTTTACCAAACGAGAGACTTAGCTACACACACATCTTAATCAAAATAATCATTAAAGAAAACTCTCTCCTTTTTCCCATCCCTTCGGTCTGTAGATGGAAAAAAGAATAGAGCAAAAGCGAAAGGAAAAGCATGGAGCCAGAAATTGACGGTTTAAACGAAATCTTCCACTGTGAAGAGAGTGGAAAGTGTGATTGCTGTGAAGCAATTTTCTTACCAACCGATTGGACTGATTCAGTCCTAGCTGAAGAAAGGATGTAAAGATGGATTAGGAATTGAAAATCTGAAAGACGTGGACACACTCTAAATCAATCAAAAAGAATATCTTATCAATCTCCCTCATCCCTACGGTCTGAGAATGAGGAAGATTGAAAGATAAAGTGAAACGGAGAAACGAAATGGCAATGACAAGAAAGCACTATCAAGCAATCGCTGAAGCACTTGGAGAAGTTCATGCTATTAAACTTGCTTTTAGCTATAACTCCAATCCAAAATTAGCTCTTGAAGGAGCTATTACTGGAATAGCTGACAGATTGGGTTCCATATTTGAAGCAGACAATCCCAATTTTGATTGGGATCGCTTTAAATCAGCTATCGAAAAAGAGTTTGATGAAACTATGGAAAGACTTCCGTACAACAGCAGCAACTGGCAGTTTTAAAAAAAAGCAATCTTGAAAGGATTAAATATGACCTACCAAACATACAGAATTTACACTCAAGACTTAGAGAATTACGACACTGATTGTGTCGTAAATGAAGGGATTTGGAAGGCTAAAGGTGGAGATACATACAAAGTTACAGTGCCAGAGGGTTTTAGGGCTAGAAATAATGCTATGGCTCTTGTTTCACAAGAACTAATTATCAACGGCGGCTTTGTTCAATACATTTCTCTGGTAGAAAGATGTGACAATGATTGGATTCCATCTAATGACTGTAATGCTGACCCTTGTAGAGATGAATATTGTGTAGAAGATGATAAAAGATTGAAAATTATTTCAATCAAATAGATTTGTTGAACCACTACGATCCATAACTTCGGTTGTGAATCGTGTTGGCTTTACAAACGTTAAAGTCAGGCAAAGAAAGGATGCGGTTACGTGACTAACCCATTAAACAACTCATGGTATTCAACTGGAACCAACAAGTATTCCATACTGGATGAAGTAGCTACAGCTACAGATACGCGTGAGTCAGTAGTTCAAAAAGAAGTCGAGACAATCTTGGCTAGTAGTGAGTGTAAACACTCAGTTATGGAAGTTATGGTTGATATGAGCAGCGTTTGGATGTTCGCGTCAACTAAAGCTGACGATCTAACCTCATCTCTTAGAGAGATAGAAGGATCTATAGACTCTATAGAAGATGTAATTGGTGGTGGTGATTATGATGTTGATTGGTATGACAGTGGTGATGAAGTAAAAATTACTGTTAGTAAATATGATGGTAGTGATGACGCAGAAGCATATATCAATGACGCAAGAACTGAAATTAATGATTTGATTGGTGAAATTCACCAACAATTAAGCGATATTCGTCAAGAAGATATTGATCCAGAAAACATCTACCACCTATGCACAGAGTGTAGAGCTACATTCAATCACGAAGAAGTTAAGTATGTAAAGGAGGCTCAGGCATGATTGCACTTATATTATTACCAATAATTGCCCTATCTCTGATAGGGCTGGTCAGTGAGTTCATCCGAAACGATTTGGAGCAGTAACTACTCTCTAACTCTTTATCCCTGAACGAAGTGAAGGGAATAAAGAGTAAAGAGAGTAAGAGAAAGGAAAGCCGATAAGCTAACGACCCTAGCGTAAACAAAAAACTAAACACAATTTTTGAAAGGATTGTAAACAATGGCAAACAGAGTAGATTTTAGTACAGAGACCGTAGGAAAAATGTTGAAGGCAGCAGCGAAAGCAGCTCACAAAAACATAAATGCCCACACACCTATGAACAGACCAAAGATGGTTCGTTCAGTGTGGTTCAACAGAGGCTATGCAGCAGGTGTAGCCGCAGCTACAGCTGAGGCTGAGAAAAAGTTTCGAGTTGGAGACAAGGAGCTTGTAGCTCCTGATGGTGAACCGATTGTGGTTCAGCTTACAGACTCAATGGAGTCTGTTGAGCCAGAGATTGATGTCGTTGATGTCGTTGATACAACGGCAGATGAGGGAGCCATCATAGATGAGGATGACCAGAAGAGACTGTTAGATATCCTAGCAGCTTTTGGCAAAGCCAACGGCCTTGACCCCATCAAGGCATAACAGGGACTTAAGCGTAAGTGTGTCATGCGAATGGCATACTTGCGCTTAACTTTCCGACAGTGTATAGTTAATCTTGAAAGGATTACAAATGACAACAGCACAAACACATGTAATGACAGTCCCACAAATCACCGATAGGCTAACAGCGTTAGCTGATTTTCAGCAGAGTTGTGTCGATATGGTAGTACCATCTCATTCAATCACCGCTCAGGTGGGGCAAATTGGAGAGGCTTATGAGCCTCTTATCAATGTAAATCTAGGCATCGGAGATGCCTCGCAGTTCTTGGTTCACATACAGGACCATGCACATAATCAAATCTTCCAAACTGGTACTGATATCGGTCTCCACTATGGGAGAAAGCTGCTTACAGCACCAGACTTATGGGCTACCAATGTGAATCATTGGTTAAGACAGAAAGACGAAGACACTTCGTATCTCTTAAGAACCAGAAAAGATTTCTTACGATCTTTTCTGAGTTCTCGATACAAGATCGTAAACAATTACGATGTAGCGTTAACGACGCTACAAAAAGCGACTACAGTAGGAGCTTTTCCACATCGATTTGATGTATCTGATACTCACATGAGGCTCACATACTTAATGCCAAATCGAACCGTTGACTTGAATGACGGGGACACACACACATTCGGATTCAGAGTAAGCAACTCTGAGGTAGGCATGGGTGCTGTAGATGTGAAGCCATTCTTGTTTCGTTGGGTTTGTACCAATGGTTTAATCATGGGTACTAAGGAAGTTAAGCAGGGTGCTATGCACAAAGTACATAGAGGCTCCGACTTACCGTTAGGTCAGCTGTCTAGTCGTACAATCCTAAAGCAAGCAGAAGTAATTCTCAGCGAAGCTGAAGATGCCATTGAAGGTTGCCTTAGTGATGAGATGTTTAACACATGGAAGCGACAGCTTGAGGCTGCTAATGAAACAGCTTTAGCTGACGAGCCAGTCAAAATTCTAAAAAGAACTAAGTTCTTTACGGAAGCTGAGTCTACCAACATCTTGTATGAGTTAGCACAGGCGCAGCAAACAGTATTCGGTATGGTGCAGTCGATGACAGCTACAGCCCGTAACATGCATAGCGACAGGCGGCATGAGGTTGAGACTTTCGCTGGAAAGTATCTCAACGAGTTAGTGCCAGTTCGATAAACCAACTACTACTCTCTCACCCCTCGACCGAAGGGAGAGGGGTAGAGAGAGAGTAGTTGAGAGCTGGTAAAGGGGCTGAAGCAGCGCAGTTGTATGCCAACGAGCACCGTGTTTCAGTCTCTCTACCAACACTCAACTGTTGGAGAAAGGATTGCTAATGCAATTAGCAGGGAGATGGGACTGTGAAGAATGCGGTACGCCATACGATGGGAATCAAGACCCCGTGTGTACGTGCGATGACATCACTGACCCAGATCTAAAGTCGCTGTTAAGCGAGTGGTATGAGAATGCAGATGAAGAATGGTATCCAGAAGGGAGTGCGAGTGGATAAAACAAATCCGATATTCACTGACGATGATACGCATACGTCAGATGATGAGGTAGCAGAATACATATGTATAGGAGGCGAGTCTTGGGGTGTAGGTCATACACCTAAGCAAGCTATAGATGCTGCGAAAAAAGCAGGGCTAGATAGAAAGTCTGACGTGTGGGCTGTATGGGAAAGCCTTATATCTCACGGGAGGATTAGGTTGATAGCCGAAACCAAATCTATAACAGTAGTTCCACCTATAGATATGGATTGGGATGAGTCTTTGTTTTGGGAATCTAAGTATAAACCTGCGCGATTGCGAATGATTGCGTGTAGTTCTAAGTTTTCTGTTCGGATAATACGAGTACGTACTAACCGAATTGAACGAGAACTCCGCAGGAAAATGCAGCTACAAGGGATAGATATAGATCCAACACAAGCCATAGAAGCAGTTGAAGAACTCTTGAAGGGAGACGCGAATGGAGATTAGTGTGAACTCTACAACGCAGAAACGTGTGACATACGACACGAATCATGTGTTGAAAGGTGAGAAGGAAAGCTCTGATAGGTATCTGTCAGTGCATATCAACTCACCCACTGTAGCTGAACTACTAGATATCTTACGTGTAGCAGCGGAAGAAGTAGGCGGTGACGCAGTGGTATGGAGTCAAATTTCAGACTCAAATAGGTGGTATATAACCTGCCGTGAGAGAACGGAGTTTGATGATGCCTAGACAATTACATAAATTAAATCTAGACATAGTGCTACCTGTAGAAATGGAAGTTGACGATATCGTAGAACTGTTTGAGCAGAGCTTCGATGTATGGTTAGCTGAGACATTTAACGGAGCAGTAGTGGGTGTAGATTTACACATGCCAGTAGCAGGACATGGCTGGAGAGAACGGTATCGTACAAATGTACGCTTAATGCTCACAGCACATCTTGATTCATGGCAAAAAACTCTGGAGAACTATAACGCAGGAAGCATGACGCTAGGTAACACAGCTAAGTTATGTGGAGTCTCTCGGACTGCGGTATACCACTGGATACAAAGTAATAAATTGACAGGGCATAAGAACATAGAAGGCGAGTGGATGATTGACACTCAAGAACTAGATGCACTGGCGAAGGAAGGATCGTAGATGGCTGAGAAAATTGAGCCGAAAGTAAACACAATAACCTTTGGGATTGAGGGTATTCCATACTCACAAATCACACTGGATGCGAGTGACCCTGATGGTGGTATAGCTACCGCCTTGTCATGGCACATTGCATACACTGATGCGTTTGATGAAATTCAAGCAGCTCAGACAGGAGCGCAAGAGATTGTAGCCCAACAAGATGCACAAGCTGTGGAACCACAGGCCGAAGGCGGTCACATGGTACAGGAAGCGGTGGCTCTTGGTGGTGAGGAACGATGTCCCGATCACCCAGACCGTGACCCGAAGCCTAGCCAATACGGTGGTACATTCTGTACGTTCCCATTTAATCCACCACAAAAGGTTGAGTACCCTGACGGAACCGTTAAGGTAGTTAAGTTTTGTACGTGGAAAAGTCAGGTGAAGTCATAATGAGAACGCAACGTGAGATTATTCTCAAGGTTGTGTCTCAGTCTGCTGAGCCTGTCCCATCATGGAATCTACAGAAGGTAGATACATTTTGGGGTTGGCTTGGTACGTCTGGTGACCGAGTAGCTCGGTTAATGGCAGAGAATGGTGAGCTTGAACGAGTACGGAAAGGTAAATATGTGTACTACAGTGTGCCACAACCATCCAAACAACAGCGATTGTTGTAAGCCTGTAGAATCACCGTTACAGAAAGGGTTGCGCGAACGCAGAGAACGCATCGCTCATCTACCTGAGTTAGCTAGGTATGAGTACGTATGTGATGGTTGCGCTCGGTTTGTCTGGACTGATGGGTCTAGTCAATTCCTTTCCGAAACAGATACACCGTGTAGATGCATGGGTACAGTACAGGAGGACATACCTGTGCCTACTGACGAACCTGTGCAAGAAAGTGAGAGTACTGAATGGTGGAGAAAATAGAGTACGAGCGAAACCCTGACGGGTTATCGTACACGGAAGAACTTGAGGGAGGCGAAGCCTTACTGAAGTTCAAGGCCGAGAAGATTAGACTGGAAAAGACAGGCGCACATGCTGAGGTACAGATACTTATAAATGATGTACTCTTAGCAGCCGACCAGTTTAACCTGAGTCGTCTAGACCCTAGACAACGCATGGCTAACAAGGCACACAAGCAACTGAATACAGGCAAGACTGAGCTGATAAGCGCAGCCGCACTGAACCATAGGTTTGATGAGTTTTGTATCGGATTGTGGGATGCGAATAGCGCATCCACATTAGCAAGTTGGGTGAACATTGACGGTGAACTCTCTCTACCAGAGTACATAGTCAATCCATTCCTGTTAGCTAATGGTGCAGGAACCATCTTGTATGGGGAACCTGCGAAGGGCAAGTCATGGTTCACCATGATGCTTGCTCAAAGCATTCAACACAACATCGAGTATGTATTCGATGTACGTGGTAAACGTAATGTCATCTTTGTGAATCTTGAACGAGATGAAGATGGTGTCATACGTAGGATGCGAGCGGTGAACAGGGCATTGGGACTTGATTACAATCAAGAACCACTGATGATTAACCGCAAGGGCTGGACATTAGAACGTGTAAAGAACAGCATCGAGAAAAGTATTGAGCACCACAATGCTGAGCTAGTGATACTAGATAGTATCAGTCGTGCAGGATTGGGACTCACTAACGATGAAGATGCGAATGCAATCATGGATCACTTGAACTCGTTAGGCGTGTCATGGCTAGGGATAGCACATACACCTAAGAGTAATACCGAGACTGTGTTTGGTTCTCAAATGTTCTTAGCTAGTGCTGACGTAGTATGTCAACTGACAACTGAGGAACAATACCAACACAATAAACTTGGATTGGCATTGCAAATCACAAAAGCAAATGACATCCCGAAGGTGAAGCTACCTATCTGGGCTATGGAGTTTGATGACTACGGTATACATACCATGCGTGAAGCATACGACGGTGAGTTCTTGGAGCTGACTGAGTTTGCTACATCACGCAAAGAAAAAGTCATAGAGTTCCTACGTGAGAACGGACCATCAACAGTGAAAGATATTTCAGCGTCGATGTCTATTCATAGGAGCACTGCAAGTGGCTTGCTCTCAGGTAACCCTGAGTTTGTAGCACTTGAACGTGATGGCAAGGAACAGATATACGGACTGACCAGTTTGCATCAATCATCAGCGCCAGCGCCTATTGATTATGACAAAGGGTATGAACGTAGTGTGCAGCAAAGTAGCTTCTAAGTGTTGAGTCGAACTCGATACGACTACTATCGAGTATAATAGTACCAACACTTACGGTCAAGCGTAGTGTATTGACTGTGTGAGTTTCGCTTAAGGCTCAACTCAACAGTAAATAGAGGTGTATATGAAAAGGTCTCCGTTAAAAAGGACAGGTAAACTTCGGTCTCGGTCTAAGAAAACTGAGGTGAAGTACAGGGAACGAAGAAAAATAGTTTCTGAGTTACTCAGTACCCGTACTAAATGTGAAGCTGACATAAAAGGAGTGTGCAGTAACAGGAGCGTGGATGTGCATGAGGTAAAAACACGGGGGCGTGGAGGCAGCATACTAGATGTAGATAATCTACGTTGTGTCTGTAGACCATGCCATACGTGGATTACTGAGCATCCAAAGGAATCACATGAGTTAGGTCTGGTAGTACATGCATGGGAGTAAGTATGGGATACCACAAGAATAAAGAAGTCGATAAAGAATCTGAGTTTGTGCCAAAGCGCAAAAAGATTAATCGGAATAACCGAAGGAGAGGAAAGGAGTATGAGCGTAGAGCCGCAGCCATCGTGGGAGGGAAACGAAACCTCGACAAATCCCGACCGCACACAGATGTCGAAACGGTGGATACAGTTTACGAGATTAAGTCAACTCAACAATCAGTACCCAACTGGTTGGAGGGGGCATACAAGCAGCTCGCACTGGCGGCAAAAGAATCGGGGAAGGTAGCAGGGGGAGTCATCAAGGTCTGGACTAGCGGAGCTAAGTCTCGGTTCTTTTTGATTACAGAAATCACAGATACACAGAAAGGATTATGTGATGGCAACGAACGGAGTGGGTCTGGAGACCCTCAGATCCCTAGTTAGAGGGATACTGAATGAGCGAGATGAGGTGTATGCACCTGACCTTGCTAAAGAATTAATGGCTACTCATGGTGATACAGACTGGTGGACATCTCTTAAAGATGATGTGTTCGACAATGCTGTATACAGCGAAGTAGTAAAAGTGATAGGCGCACAACGTAGAGCAGGACAGAAAACTGTGTACGGTGACAGGGCTATCACTGCAAACAAGATGGTAGACCGCATAGAAAAGATGCGCACCTCTCGTATGGGTGGCATGGAATGGATTGGGGATAGGTACAAACGCATTAGTGAAATGACTAAGGCCGATGTCTATTCAGCAGCAGAGTTACGACGAGAACGTGGTGACCTACACAGTAGGTATGCAATGTTCTGGGAAGCTCTCGCAAGGAAGATGGATGATTCACAAGTAGTATCTGATATTGCTAGTGAAGAAGACCTCGACGCACTAAACGAATTAGTCACAGGAAAGGAAGACTAAAACAATGGCAGGTATATTCGCGAAGAAGGCAAACATTTGGAACCACTACAAGGTAACTATTTCATTACGTGAAAAGCTCATGGGTGGTGTACCAAAAGACCCGAAGATTATTGAGGGTTGGTTGAAAACAAAAATGGGAACTTCCAATGAGGAAGAAACCAAACAACAGCTGTATAACACATTGCTTGAGCTAGGCTATGACCTAGCTAAGCGTGAGGAATACGAAGATGAGAAGGGATTAGAGCGACTCATTGACATGCAGAACGATGCATCAAGTGACCTCGCTGCCGTCAAGAATACAAACGGGTTCAAGTTTGATGAGCGTGGTTTGTACATAGAAGGGCGACAACTAAAAGCAGCACTCAAAGAATCTACAAACATTCTATGGGGTGGTGTACGTACTGGTCCTACGAAGAAAGGATTCAAGAGCTTTATCTCAGAACGCCTGATGGTCATAGAGGACAAGGTGTATCTAGGGATACAAGAACCTGATGGTATCGAGACTGTGATAGGTCACGTTACTGGACCACAAGGTCCACGTAGTACATTAGGCTACTCGGAGTATGCGTATCGACCAACCTTAACATTCCACATTAAAGAGTTGAAAGTACTTCAGACTGGACAAAAGTTAAACGATAAGGGTGGACAACCTGCGTTAACACTTGACCAATACGGAGAACTGCTGACTTGTATGGAAGAACAGGGCATCGGAGCTATGCGCTCTATGCAACATGGTCGCTTTGATACGATGGCACTTGAGCCAGTAAGCATAGACGATGTACCAGAGACATCTGGTATCGTTGCCGAAGCAGAGAAGGTGGTGCTCGAAGCAGCTAAGTCCTAACATAATGGGGAGGGGGCATACCCCCCTCTCCATACCGACAAAACACTACATAACTTGACTGCGCAGAACTACACATAACGACAAAACGCTACCCGCCGTCACTCAACTAACCGACAGAACGCAACGCGCCGACATTCATCTAAACTCTACACGCCGACGGAACGAGACCGCACCACACACTCAACGGCACAGTACTGGTCGACAGGACGGAACCAGACAGCACGAAACGGTATTCCCCTAATCACCACCTACCGACTATTCGGTACGCGTTCTCACGGGTCAGAACATATTGACGAAACCAAACAAAACGGAACTAGCCTCTCCGACTATCCGACCCCTGCCCTCACGGAACATTACTCATCGACATTACTCACCGCTTCCTGTCGGATCATTTCGACACTCCAATGCGAGACACGTCCTGTCCATACCATACCTACCGACCTTACACTCCCCATCGCCTCCTTCCATCCCGACAATACAGGATAAAATATGTACAGAAAGGATATACATATGAAGGTAACAAACAGGCTGAATTTACCACAGCCAATAGTAGAAGTACTAGCATCAGATAACTACTCGAAGGGTAGTGCTGACTTTAGTGCAACAGAACTCATAGATTCACCTCGTGTGAAGCAGCTTACAAAGCGACACTATGAGGACATCACAGTAGACTGTGCTGATTTGCTCTATCAGTTTGATGGCAAGGCAGTGCATTCATTACTGGAACAAGCCGAAGTCTCAGAAGACGTAGGCTTGATTGAGAAACGCCTTGAAGTACAGGTGGGTACGTACACTATCTCAGGGGCTATCGACTACTACGATGTGAAGCGCGGAGTCATACAAGACTACAAGCGTGTGTCCACATGGGAAGTAGTCATGGGTATCAAGGAAGAACGAGAGCAGCAACTCAACATCTATGCTCACCTAGCTAGAGAGAATGGTTGGGCAGTTAATGGGCTAGAGATTGTATATCTGTTCCGTGACTGGTCTGAAGCCAGAGCTACTCGTGAGAAAGATTACCCACAGGACAGGGCGCAGCGTGTAGACATACCACTGTGGTCAGCGTCAAAAGCTCGGGAGTATTTAGAGTGGCGTGTCAATCTACATGCTCAAGCATCTGAAGAATCTGATACCAATCTACCTCTATGCCTACCACATGAGAGATGGGAAGAACCCACTACCTATGCGGTAATGAAACAAGGACGCAAGAGTGCAGTACGCGCGACAGATGAGAAGGGGGATAAGTTTCTCTCTCAGGAAGTAGCTACTACATGGATGAACTTGAATGTAAAAACTCGTTCAGACCATCATGTAGAGACTCGCATAGGTGAGCCACGCAGATGTCTCAAGTACTGTAACGTAGCTTCGTTCTGTAATCAATGGAGTGATTGACTGTGAGAGGCAGGTAAACATTTGACTATCGCGGTGGCGATACCTCTCACACCCAACCAGAAAGGATTGCAAGTAGTGGTGTAAAAGGCAACCACACTTAACAACTAGTTCTAATATAGCAGGTTTTTAGTGGAGGGGGGAATGGGTGGAGACCAACCCCCTCCACTAAGCACTGAAGACAGGCTAGAGGGTAGCCTGTAAACATAATAAACTATGTGTTACTTTTTTGCTTTAGCTTTCTTGGGTTTAGGTGCATCATACACAGCAGGTACACCTACCGCACTTGCTTTCTTGCCGTTCTTTTCGATACTAGCCATTACTTCTTCTCCTTTTTCATAAATCGACCTGTCTTTGGGTCGCGCTTTAATGTTACTAGACTAGCAGAATCATCTCCCACTAGCTTCTGAGCTACACCTGACTTAACAACACTAGCAAAAGCACTGACTACTACCGTAGCTATCAGAGCCATAGCATCCATGTCTATATCAGCGATGCTCATACCTGCCGTCACTCCGACCGCAGCTTGCACTGCCGTTGACGCGGCACGTTCCAAAATATCCCTATATTCTTCGTTCATTAGTTCTCCATATCATCTACTAGCCCCATTGCAGAATCAAACGCATCCTTTAACGCGCTTTGAGCAGCATCTATTTGATCCATAGATGTCTGTACTTGATCCATTAAGGCTAATTGCTGTTTATTAACATCGCCTGTAGGCGGTTCCCCTAGAAACTTAAAGGCATCGTTCAGCCCTTTAGACCTAGAGAAGTACGGGTTATCTGCTACCGTACAGCCCCAATGTAAATGGGGTCCAGTTGATTGCCCTGTAGAGCCAATCTCTCCTATTTGTTGTCCGACACTGACGGATTCAGAGCGGCGGACACTCGGCGCGGCATTGAAATGAGCGTATAAAGTGTACCCAATAAGACCACCAGTGCTGTCATTGTGACGCAGGAAAACAGAGTTACCAAAGATAGCCGCCACATTTTTCCTCCACGCGACTGTTTCTTCAGTCGTGAATACATCATTAACTACTCCATCCATAGGTGCGTACACAGGTGTTCCGATAGGAGCAGCCACATCATTGCCCGAATGCCCCTTACCTGAACTTAGTTCAGGTCTTAAAACACCGTAGAAACTTGATACAGTTCCGCTTACAGGAAAGCCAGAGTACGTTAATCCATCTAAAGTTCCTGCGAAATTTAGTCTTGCCATCTTCTATCTCCAATCCCCATTCTATAATTATTAATAGCAGTAATACAACCAGTAGCCATTCGATACACGACTCCTAGCTCTTTAATGTTTTAGTCCCACCATAGTATTCCACAGCATGACCATTCTCTATTAACGCGTCGTTGAGATTCACTCCGTCGCAAATCAATTCTCCCAAAATTCTCCCGTACTTTCCCCTCCCATGACTCACCAGTATTATTTCCTCAGCCTCAGATACCATGTGCTTGGTGAATTCCTTCGCCAGTAATCCCTTTGCCTTCACCTCTAGATCCCTAGTCCTGCTCTCCCATGTGTCGAGTCCCATTAGTCTTATTCTTTGGCCTGATAACCACACATCGAACCCTAAATCTATATGCACATCCACTGTGTCGCCATCAACGACCCTGTCTAGAGTTACCTTATACTCATACATCAATCATCCCTCCTGCGTATATCAATCTCATTGCTAAACGCTTCAAATAATTTACCCAACCCCATCGATACAGGTAGGCTGAGAACCGCGAGCGCCGTCAAAAGCCCCTCAATATTTTGTAAAGTTTCTACGTTACCTGTAGCTGACCAGATAATCCTAGCTCCTAGAGCCAACCAAACCATGACTACGGGGACAAAGATGATCCCCACCAATAGCTGAACGCCTGTAATGGTAGTGCCACTACTGGTTTTTTTAGGCTCGTCATCTGTCATGGCAGCTCCAAGCGTCCCACCCTTGTATTTCCCAGATCTCATACGCGGCCTGTGCGTTGTCTACGGGTCTAAACAGGTGGTACTTTTTAGCCAGCTCAGGCCAGTACCCTGTGTTTATTTGAAACAACCCAACGGAAATACCTGTCCCAATCCCTATGTCACCTATGGCATCTATCCTGCCTGAGCTTTCACACATCATTAGATCATACAGCTTCACAGCATAAAAGTCGTCGTAAAACCAACGGTCTATTTCTTCTACGTAGTACATATGTGCTGTTACATACGAACGCCAACTTGTTTGTGCTAATACGTTAAGCAATTCCCATCGAGACAGAAAAATTAAATCATTCGCAGCAGTATCGGTAGAAAGAGTAATGTCTTTAGTCATCCTCGCACCTATACCCTCGCTGAGCGGCGTTACAGGGGCCATTACGAAGGGTGTGTGTACTTGCACAATAGACGGAGGGGGTACTGCATACGATACATGCACCACATTAGGCAAGGTAGCTGGTAAGAGCATGAGCATACTCAAGGCAAGACCAGCGGCTATTACACGCTTCATTGTTACTTAACGGAAACGGGTGCTTCCGTATTTCCTGTGGCATTAAGCACTTGAATCTTGGTTGTGTTCGCGATTATGAAGCTCGGAGCGTCGATTCCTGTGCCGTCACCTATCTTACTAGAGCTAATCGTCAGAGTTCCCGCCTTAATATGGTCTAGGTCTATGCCACTTCCATACGCAGACACGTTAGATATGGTTAATGTACGGCACTGAGATGCAGCCGTAGCAGTGTGTATGAGTATCTTATCGAAGGAACCACTGGTGACCGCAGGTACTTTAACCGCCCCACGGGTGCTGGTGACTGTAATATCAAGCACCGCTGCGTTAAGTGTAGGCCCTACGGAGATACCGTCTGCCACATTATTAAGAATATTTAGCGTAAATATCTCTGAGTTGGCTAGGCTAAACGTCTTAGCTTCTACACCTGTAATAATTATTTCATCACACTCTAAAAAGAATGCGTTTGAACCTGATGTGTCACCTAGTATTTGAATAGCAGCCGTACTCCCTAAGTTTGCCTTACCAATCTCTAGGTCCGTAATGCTAATGTCCGCAGCTCTAGCTCCACTCATGTTGATCTGTAATGTATTTACCTGTAGCTCACGCTCTACAGATGACGTATTGTCTTCAAACGTCCACTCTTCCCCGACCTTAAGGGTCTGGTCAGAAGCTACCGCAGCTACATGATATTGCGCTGGCTCGGGGAAATGAGGTGCTGCTCTGGTAAACACGACTGACGTACCAATAGCAAAACCTGTAACTAACAGACCCACCCCAATTCCCCAAGTACCAACTTTCCACACGCCCCCCGTAATGTGTAGACCTTTAAGTGAAGCAACCCGCAGGTTGGGTGGCTGCCAACCGTTTAATGACGGTAGGCGTACATTAATTTCAGGCGTTTTCCATTTAGGTGCACCGATTCTAATCGGTGGTAAGTGGACATCTTTAATCTGAAAAATCCTCTTAAAGAAAGAGGGCTTTTTATTCTCATCCATCAGTCATCTTCCAAATCATCTACGCGATCTTCAAGATCCTCGATAGCTTCCTCTAGTTCAGATGAATCAAATGCTTTCCCCACTGTGTACATACGCGCCATCTCCTGAGTCATGGCGATCTTGTCTTTCAGTGCTTCAATGTCGTTTTGCAACACCGCAATGTCAACGGTGGTTTGTTCTTCCTGAATAACTCCAACGGTAGAGGACAGATTTCCAACAGTCGAATCCAACTGAGCCACGTACCAGATGATCCCGAATGCTTGAGCGATGATGGCAACTACAATGCCTATCGACATTTTGATGTTGCTGAAATCCATTACGCATTCCTTGTGATTTTCATGTAGCTACCTACCAGTAGTGATGTGTTACTAGCGTTCGCAGTGTTCTGCGCCCATTGGAAATTCAAATTCCCTGCTGTTGAACTGTTGTGAATTGTGGCAAATATAGGTACGACCACTTTGTTATCAGCACCCGTACCCTGACCTGCCAAAGCCATTGTTTGAGTCTGGTCGTGCATGGAGTTGTAGGTTGTAATCGCTCCACCACCAGACGGAGCAGCCGCGTTAATTGCTGACGATCCTGTCTGCCCCCATTCAATCGTGCAGCCTGATACCGATCCGATGTCCCACTTAAACTTTACGTCTGGTGTTGTACCTGATAGGTAGATCAACACAAACTCAGCGACGTATGTAGCGTTTGCTACTAATGCAGTGGTGAAGTCCGCCAATGTGGTTAACGTAGCGGTGTTGTTAATCGTTTGCTCGGCACTAAGTAATGCAAGATTAGTACTTGCACCGTCAGCTACTTCAACAATCTGTGTGCCATTCCCATATGCAAGAACATTTTTTGTAGAGTTATACTGTATATATCCTGCGTCTGTGGCAGATGGAGATGAACTACCAGTTATTACTAATTGTGTAGGAGTTACCGTACCGTTAGAACTAACAACAAGACTGTCAGTACCAGCCGAATTTTCTACAATCATCTTCCTTGCGCCACCTGCATCAGCTAAACGCATAGTTATGTCAGCTCCTGAAGTAGCTACGATAGTTGGAGCAAAGGTACGAGTTCCTTCCAACGCTTCCTTATATTGATTAAGGTCAGCAGCTAACGCTGTATCGCCCGCTGTAACATTAGATAAAGCCATTAGCTATATATCCTTCCCGTGTTCCACGCACTTGTATCATAGATCAAAACCTCACCGATGTCAGTTAGCTGGTTGATTTCAGCGAATGACACGGTGTACACTTGCGTGTCTCGTCCATCTTGCGGAATGACTCCAGAGGATCTTAAACTCAACATCTTAACTGAATACGTGCGATTAAAAATATCGGTTAAAGTAATCAGCCTGTTCGCTGAGTTAAACAAAAACTCTTCCGACACTTTTGCACCGTAACGAGATTTACCCCCGCCTTTAAGGGATAAGTCATCTGCAACCACAAAATCCATCTCAAACATCCTCCGCCGATCAGGTGCAATAGTAGTGTCTAATACAGCCGATTCAACAGATGCTACGTTTGTCCCACCTACAGGACGAGTCATTTTTAAAATGTATCTAATTTTATTAAATCTAATTTCATTAGTAATATTAAACGTCGTATCGTTATCTGTAGATGTGCCTATAACTGTGCCCGTAATATCACCACGTTGAACATTTTGTTGAAATGTATCTTGATAATCATCTGAATCTATTACATAACTTATAGTTGTAGGCGATGATTCATTAGACCCTCGTGATAATAATCTCGCTCCGTTAAGTAGCTTTGGCGATGATGCTTGCCCTACATCCATCCACGATCCTACTATGTATTGATTATCACTTGACTGAGCAAACTTATAATCAGGGTCAGTATCAGGTAGCATTCCCGTTTTAGGCAACACAATACCTCGAAGTGTTCCTGATGTGGGCGGGTTACTACCTGTTGCATCTGTGCCGTACAAAATCCATGAATTTGTAGACCCCAGAATGCTGCTTCCAGCTACATAAATCCCTTTAATTGCAGGAGTTTCAGTAAAAGTTAAGGTGTGCCAATTAGTTGTATTTGGTTGCCCTTTCATAATGTATGACACGCCTTGATTATTTACTAATGAAAAATATATCCAATCAGAATCGCCAGTAATTCCCGTAATGCGTCCATCTAACTCTTCAGTTCCAACCTGTGCTGCGCTAGGGGGCCACACAATAGTCAAAGAGTTATTTATTGCATCAATTTGTAGCAGCCTACGTCCATATTGTACGTAACATTTCCCATCAATCCACACATACGGACGAGATCCATTACCTGCATTGACATCCCACACTTCATTATCACTGCGGCTTTCCCATACATTTAACGAATCGCTACCATCTGATCGCCAAATAGAATTTACTTTAAATACATATATATAATTACCCACAACCTCTAACCCTGTCACCCAATCGTTAGTAGTTGTTCCCATAGCTATAGCATTAGACCACGCGCCACCAGTATTAGTTCCGTCAACATTTGTACGAAGCCTACCGTTTCCATCACACGACCACAGCACAGCGGCACTAGAAGTTTCTCCACGTATAACAAAAAACAATACTGCTGAATTTGCTAATGTCGATTGGGTCCATGTAACTCCTGCATTAGTAGAGTAATAATAATTAACGGGAGCTTTGTTGCTTGTCTGAGCTACTGTTACAAACAATGTGTCATTAAAATCAATTATATCGCTGAAGTAATAACCATCCGCCAAAGCCATGTTAGTTTGCTCAATCCATAAATTAGATGCACTGTGGTAATACATTTTTCTACCACCAATAGCCCATAACCGACCAGACGATGGCGAATACATAAATTTAACTACAGGAGTTTTTGCATCTCCTTGAGTAAAAAAGTCACTTGACCCTATTTGATAGTTTTGAAAATGGTATGGCCCTGCATACAAACGTCCTGCGTAGCTCGCATCCACACCCCTTGTAAACGAATATTTAGTAAGCGATCCTGCTTCTTCATACTCCACTGAGTTAAATCCGCAACCACCTTGCCATTCTTCATACGCTACTGGAATTTCTACTTCAATAGGCACAGAAGCGTAATCATATGAAGCAGTATTAAATTGCGGCGTAATTTGATCAGCTAAAGATGCTCGATACCCCATTATTCCTTCATGCTCGTGAAGCATAAAGCCAACTTTTTGGTTGTCTACTTCTAGGTAAACATCATATGGCGTATCTACGCGAGAGCCAGTACTAATAAGAGACATTACTGGTAAGGGCTACGAATCATAGGAACTTGCGGAATAATATATCCCCATGCGTTTGTAGCATCCTTCTTTCTATCTATAATTTGAATTCGTCTAGCAATAGCTTCAAATTCTTCCGTTGTTAACCCTTCACGCTCAAATAAAATTTCTGCCGCTGCGCCGTACAAAATTTGCGCACTTCCTTCATCAAGTTCCATAGTATTAGTACATTGAGTACTAGGAACTGTTCCTAGTGTAGATAAATACTGTCTGCCTACCATACGAATTTGCCGCCCCGCAACAGGAACCCATGCTAATTTTACGCGCTGTGTTGTAGCATCACGGCGTAGTAAATGCGCGTCTCTAAATGGGTACACGTCCTGTATAAGATTGGACTCTCCATAGTAAAGCCATGCGCGGTTAAAGAATGCGGTCGCACCTGTAGTTCCGCCTGCCACAATTAAGGTCGCTGTCAACGTGGCGGCGTTCGTCGGAGAGATGTCTTTCTCTACCGTAAGCAGCTCCCAACCTGTCCCACCATGCAACGAAGAAGCAGTATCACCATCATCGTCAGTGAGCTGAATTTTGACCCCAGAGGTGTCACGAGTATTCACCCACATTCCGAACGTCATGCGCCGTCCTGCGGCTTGTGAGGCTGTTATGGACATGCTGCCAACTGTTTGTGCCAGAGTACCAGTAGTGGCAGCAGCAGTAGAAAGCTTCATGCAGCTTGTGTCGTACTTTGGAATCAAGCGATCCGTGTTGGTTTGGCTGACTATCGTGGCTGTGGTGTTGCTCACCGTCCAGCTTGTAGTCGTATTGCCTACTGGATTACTTAAAACATTCCATTCAGGGGTAATTGATTGAGGATCTTCTACAAAAATATACATCGGGCCTGAACGAATATCAGGGTTCACATCATAGCTATCATTCAGCCCATCGGATGTAGTTGTATCGTCATAAATCAACCTGAAAGCGTGTTCAAACACATCATCTCGTAATCGCGCTTCATCAAGACACTCGAACTTGAGCGACGGATCGTACCGATGTATCTGGTAATCCGTACCACTAGCCACTGTTTCACTGAACGGTGGGTCAACAAACACAGTCCCTGTAGCAGACACAAACTGAGTAATGCGCCTTACATCGTATTGAAGATTCCCTGTACCTGTAATTCTGACATAGAAATCAATGATCTGGTCGTCACCAAAGCGAGCTAACGACGTGTCTACGAGCGTATTGAACGTACCTGACCCTGCACTCGTAGTCGTGTCCGCCCAATAATCGTTGATAAACTTACTGAACCCCACGAGAAGATCACACCCTGACGTTGTGGTGACCCCACTGGCGCTAGTCGGGAATCCTATACCTACTGGACCCATTACCATGTCAGGCTCCTATCGTCGCTCGTTATTTCTGTATGTATCAGAATTAAAATACGGGCGGTCATGAACCGTACCCAGCAAGTATTCCTCAGCCGTAGCAGAAATGAGTTCCCAATCATCATTTGTAATATCGGTACGCTCCCATGA
>Ga0098050_1000212_pt1 | contig 22281 bp, 30 predicted proteins | sample 14_taG_FD_77070 | JGI IMG/M metagenome (GOLD analysis project Ga0098050, IMG submission 77070) | Marine viral communities from the Subarctic Pacific Ocean - 14_ETSP_OMZ_AT15311 metaG | ecosystem: Environmental > Aquatic > Marine > Oceanic | place: Pacific Ocean | collected 2015-01-18
GATCCAAACATTTGGATTGACTAACATATTAGCCATCATAAGATTAATTGGATCTTCTTTTTGTGCAAGCTTATGGAAAAAGAATACGTCGTTCCGAGTACGATATGTCTCGAACTTAGCTCTTATTTTTCCATTGTACTTATGATAATCGTAGCCGTCGGTAGTGAAGTGTTTCTTTAGTGCAAGATACTTGACATAGAGATTAAATGATTCTTCATTTGCAAAGCTCTGTGATGTCTTGATCATCTCTTTCTTCTTTTTCGACTAGTTTGAGTTTAACTGCCTCTCCTCGAAGTTTTTCTTTAAGGATAGACGATTTTTTTACAATATCTGCTACTGCCTCGATTTCAAGATCGTTCTTTCTAGCATATTCAACGAGCGCGTCAATATAGTTGACTCCATTCGCCAACATTGCAGCAATTTCATGGTGAATTTTTTCTGGTGACCTTGGTGGTGTTATCATTATGTTTTTAAATTCCCAATGCGGTGCGTATTTCATTTTTCTTATGGTCCCTTCCCATTCTGTAAGCCTGTAAGAATAGAAGGACCTCTTTTCTATTCGTGGTTATTATTTCATCGTTTATTTTTACGTGTGGGTCAGATTCATTACAACTAATTATGACGCCATACATGTTGCCTTTAATGCCAAGAGGACGATGATTATCCATTCAGCACCTTGATTCCTGAAATCCAATTAGTAGCTGCGTCTTCAACGTAAAAGATGCTTTTGGTATGAAACGTTTCTTTTTGCTGGAATGTGTCATTGATATAATACTCAATTTCATATCCATCAGGTGATTCATGGATTTCAGCGCGTAATGCAGAACCACTACGATCGCCGTTGAACTCGTTAATCTTCATATTTACCTTCCCTTATGTTTGAGGTGGCTTTTTTACCACCACAGTTGGAGCAATAGAATACCGTAACGGTAAACTGGTGATTCTCAAAAGTAACAGTAGTTTGTCCTTTTGTTATATTAACAGTATCACAGCAACCGTTAACTGTCAACTGTTTTTTCATTATACTGCAAAACTTTCGCCACAACCACAAGAGGCTGTAGCGTTTGGGTTTACAACTTTTAAATAAGAGCCACCCAATTCCTCTACGTAATCTATAGTACATCCAAATATAAACATTTCTGCCATTGGATCAAGCCAAAGATTTTCTATCGTAGGTTCTTTATCTGTTGTTCCCCACTCATATTGAAACCCAGAACAACCTCCACCTTTTACATTAAGAGATACATTGGGTTTGCCAGCTTTAGCTAAATATTCTTTAGCCTTTTCTGTAATCGTGACGTTCATTCTTCTGCTTCCTCTTTTGTCTTATACTGCCATTCATCAGTATGGCCGACAGACCATTTCGGTTGATCTTCAACAGCGTAGTTTTGAGTACACACTTTAAAATCAGGTCGTTTCAAATCAGCAGGTGTTAATGAGCTGTCTCTCCATATGACTCTGTTGTTTGGTTGTGCCGCAAACTGTCCATTGTCGAGACGGATGACGTTGAATGATTTGTGCTCAGGATCTTGCTCACTGAAATTGGTGTCAAGAGTAGATTTGTCCCGGTGGGCGTTGTCAATTGTGAATTCGTATTCACCAGCATGCATTTGCTTATCTTTTCCAAAAAATTCGCATCTGCACAAAATTGGTTTTTCGATAACAGTAAGGTCATAATCAAAACAATCCCAAAGCTGCAAAACATCAAGAGGCAACTGGTCATCAGGATTGATCTCTTCTTTCCATACAAACGCGGAAATAGGTAGTTTGTCATATAGTGCCCCATAATCAGTAAGTAGTGTTTCAAAATATAATGCTTTTGATTGTGTTGATTTAACGCTGATCCAAATACCTGGAGTCAAATTACCCCAACTTGGATGCCCTGGTTCTAAATCATAAAGATACTCCATTTTAACATATACCGCGACTGGCGGCAATGGGTGTACTAAGAATGCCATTGTTATTCCTTATAGTTGATTGTGCGCTTTAGCAATAAAAGCTTTTGCTGTTTCTACTGCAACCGCTGCATCTCTACAGTAAGAGTCAGCACCAATTGCTTTTCCAAATTCTTCGTTAAGTGGAGCTCCGCCAACTAATATTATGTAATCGTCTCTTATGCCTTGTTCAATCATTGTATCAATTACCACTTTCATATATGGCATTGTAGTAGTAAGCAAAGCACTCATTCCTAATATGTTTGGTTTATGTTCCTCAAGCGCATCAAGGTAAGATTGAACGTCGTTATTAATTCCAAGATCAACAACTTCAAAACCTGCGCCTTCCATCATCATACTAACTAAGTTTTTTCCAATATCATGGATGTCACCTTTAACGGTTCCAATTACCATACTTCCAACCTGCGGTGCGCCAGTTTCCGCCAGTAATGGTTTAAGAATAGCCATTCCACCTTTCATAGCGTTTGCGGCTAATAGAACTTCTGGAACAAAAAGAATTCCGTCACGAAAGTCAATGCCTACGATAGTCATGCCAGCAACAAGTGATTTAGTTAATACATCATAAGGTTGCCATCCACGTTCTAATAGAATATTAGTACCTTCTTCAACTTCCTCTTTGAGTCCATCATATAAGTCATCGCCCATTTGAAGTACGAGTTCTTCGTCATCCAATTCTGCTAATATGATATCATCTTCTTCCATTCAAATTTCCTCAAATAGAACACTATTGACATAAGCATCTTTATCGGCCTCAGATATACCCATAGCTAATATAGAGCGATGTAAATGTGGATTCATTTTTTGATTTTGGCAATACTTATTTAATAATGGCTTTGTGTCACGATGGGACTCAAATTGATTTGTTTCCATACTCATTAAATAATACTCTACTAAATCGGCGGTTACTTCAATAAATTGGTTAAGCTCTTCATCAGTATTAATATTACCAACCGCTAGCATATCACTTGAAAAGATTTCCTTTGCCCACGGCGGCAATTCACGTGGTTTATTCCATTCTAAGTTTGCAACTCTTTTTTCCATATAGTCATGATATGGATGTGGAAACCCGTATAATGGAGAAAAATCCATAAACGAACCGGTAATCTTTTTTGGACCCGCAACAATATCAAATCCTAAAATAGGTAATTCAATTCCAACTTTAGGAAATACATTAACGTGCATTAGCCATAAACCTTTACCATCGTTCGGTACAATAGTTTTGAGGTGAGCCTTTTGGATATTATCAGAACGCCAAAAGCGATCTGTCCAATCTTTAAATTGCAGACCATTCATAGCTTCGTTATCGTATTCAATAAAATACTCATCAAAGCTTTTAGAGATATAGTCCGCGTAATCGTTAAGCCTATCCCATAGCGGATGCATTAGTCTTTCTTCCTAACATACCAAGTTTCATGGTTACCAGACCATTCAAGCGTATCGCCTTCTTTCCAATCGAGCTCTTCTAACATTTCCTTAGGTATGTCTAGGTAGAGGTCCCCGGTTTGGGGATCCTCTTTTACTTCCATTGTTTTCATTTTAACTTCTTTTTCTGGCCCGACGAGCTTTTGCGAATTTATTTGCTAATCTCGTCTCACGGGTCTCTTTTGCGCTTCGTCGTCTTCGCCTTGCAGCGTCTGACCTTGACATTCGGTTTACTCTACTCATATCCTTTTGAAACTCAGGTTCTTCGGTTGCGTAAGTAATTTGCTCTTGCATTGCAAGTCTCCTCCTGTTTTTATGTAGCGTATGTTTATATTATAACTTAATAATATAGAAATGTCAACAATTATGTAGACAATTCGTCAAAAAGTTTTGATGCAAATTCAAAACATTTTTTGGCCTCTGTGGCCATATCGTCATTTAAGAGTTTTCTAAACTCCTCAATGAGGATCTTTGTATCACCTTCAAACTCGTACATTGTTCCAGAGCCAGGTGCTTTTCTTTTAATGATTTGACCGCCATGTAATTCGCCAAAGTGCCTTGTATACATATGGGCAAGCAAGCCTTCGTTATCGTCAGCTTCTACTAAACTGCCAATATGAGCTTGATATTCTTTAACGGAAAGTGGTAACGCAGACGGCATACCAAAGTCGTGTTCTTTTTCTAATTCTTGGATGTCAGCCATAATACGGTCAGCTCTATAAATTGCAGACAAATTCGGAGGAATGATAACTGCGTTTTCAAGAGGGGTATAATTATGCCATTGGCACCAAAGAAATATGTAATACTCGTGTGGGGTAAGTTCGCCGCGTAATAGTTTTCTAGCAAAAGCGCGACGTTCTGCCGACTGATGGTGATCCCATGTCAACTGTTTCAAACGATTAGTCATTATAAAACCTTTTTGTATAGGGTGTGTATCAGATCTATTTATACATTCTTTCAATGACCAAAGGGGCAGCTTGCGCCGCCCCTCTACCAAGTTTTTTCTATAGGTATTCTTTAGAAGTTAAAGCTTACGCCAGCAGTTGGTGTAAACTCTTCGCTATCGAAGTTATATGAGCTACCTACTGTAATTTCAGCACCACCGCCAACTTGATACTCATATTCGGCACCAACGTTTTGTAGCATCTCGTCTGAGTCGCCGTTTAGGTATGCTGTTACGCCCATTGTGTCTGCAGTTAATTCGTAACCAATATCTTCTGCATCTAAGTCATATGTCAACGCACTGCCCATTTCAGCAACGCCTAGATCAAGACCATCAACGCCTGCTGCAAGAACTGTATTTTCGGTGTCGAAATTATAGTCAGCGCCAGCAGTTACTTGTAGACGGCTCATATCAATTGTGTATGCGCCTTGGATGTTACTAATATCTGTAACGTCTGCTCCGAAGTCGGTAAAACCAAGTGCAACTTTAGCACCTGCTGCTTGTACACCCAAAGCTGTTCCCATTACTGGTGCCGCAAGTGTTTGCTCGCCTTCTGCTCCTGGCAATACGCCTTGGTCGTTACCAAAGGACAAGCCAATTCCTGCTACCGACATGCCAACACCGTATGTGTCAAGTTTAACATTGTCGTTTGCATCTAAAACAAAGTCTAGGTCAACTTCTGCTAAGCCGCCTGCATCTACTCCGAGTTCAAGAGCGGTGGTACCACCCCAATCGCCAGCAGCAGTTTCAGCAACGTTAATACTAAACTCTCCTGAAATCATGGCTCCTGCTTGAGCCGCTGTGTCTTCTGCAAATGCACCGCTGGCGAATACTGTGGTGATTGCTGTTGTGATGAATAAAGTGCGCATTATTATTCTTTTCCTTTTAAAAATAGTTATGTTAAGTACCACATTTTCTGTTGCTAGGTAAGTGGCCAACCCCCTGTGTTATGCAGCTAGTGCGTAACCAGATGGTGCAAAATTATCGTTTGCATTTGTAGTTTTTGGCTGAATAACGTAGGCCAACACGGTAATCTACTCTCATCTCTCTACGTCAGTCGATCCTATTTCGACCCCATCATAAACACACTTTATGTTGAGAGGTTCTTACGTCTTCAGCGCTGCCTCGTAGTGTGCTTATGGTGGAGTCGCTGGGTACCGCCCCCAGGTCCTGTCCGCATGTTGAATTGTATCAACGATTACTAGATATATATAAACTATATAAGGCCAAATGTCAACCACTCAGCCTTATATTTTATTAATTGTTACTTAAATGTCACACCGGGTTGATAACGTAATGGATCAACAACACCAATGCAACTGAGGCGCCGAGTCCAACCATCATTTTGCCGAAGTCTTTCGCCACCAATGGGAATACTGATTTGGTTTTCTTTTTACCAAAGTATGTAGCCATTGCTAATTCACGACCTGCTAGAAGCCCAACAAAGACCCAAGTGGTACTCATTGGAATATCGTTTAGTTCTTTAAAGAAGTACAGACATAACCAATAAAATAAATCAATCAATGTTGCAGATCTTACATATCTTGTGTTATGCTTTTCCAAAACAATCTTTTGGATCTTACCACCTTTTTCTCTAAACATAAAGAACAGACCGGTGACAAACACAAGGCTAATAAAGACCATTAGATCTACAGGAATGGCACGTGGTAGGAATACCGCAATGTTAGCAATATCATGAGATAACCAAGTAAACCATAATCCGCCTGTCGCTACCCATTGGGCAATACGCCAAAACTTCTTATTACTTTCAGATACCGGTTTTGTTTCGTCGTACCATTGTCCAAAGTATTTGTGAATAGCAAACCATACTGCATAAGCAAACGCAGCAGCTACACCATAACCCATAATGGATTTCATCAACATTTTTTCTAAAACAAATGTAGAAGCAAATACTGATAATACTAAGAATGATGTTGAAACTGGTACACCTAATCGTGTTAATGCCACAAGAATAGCAGGTGCAGCAGCATGATACCATTGTACATCTTGGAAAGGTATTTTGTTTAAACGGCCATAAGATATATCACCGCCATTCATATACCACCCATACCAGAGTGTATATAACAAAACCGCAGAAGCTGCGGCCCATAGTACTTTAAAGTTAAATCTCTCATTGTTTGACGCCATCCATGTACCGAGAGTTTGTACTGAATCATTGGCGATTACTGCGTATGCAGCAAGCAGGAATCCGATAAGACTCCACATTGTGAGTAGTTCCATTTAGTTCTCCTTTTGCTTGACGGCTTTACCCCGTCGCTCACATAAAAAAGACAAAGTCTTTACCACTTTGCCTTAAAATATTTATTACGGAAATATGTTAGTTTTGTAACAGTACTGTAAAAGTTTAGAAAAAAAGAGGGACCTAAGTCCCTCCTAAAACCCGAAAGTTTTGTCTCCTTTGTGACACCCATTGTTTATCCGAGTCTGACTCAGCGATAGTTAGGCAGCGTGATCGCTTTGGGATTTGCCTATTAGGCTGCAAGACGCCAGTCATGCGAAAAAGCAACAAAGCCGATTGGCGCAACTACAATACATTGACCTTCTTCGTCAACGAGAACATCGCCAACTGAAATAGAATGCATTTGAGCCAAACGCTCAATGTTTTCTTCAGGTCCAATGTTACCAATATGAAATACTTCGTTTGCTGAAGCAGCTTCAATATTAGCAACGTGAGTGTAATAGTTGTTTACTACGAAAGCATCGTATGCCAATCCGCCGATCTTATGACCTGCAAAATCCATGTCCATATCAATTTTTGCTTTTTTAGCAGGAACTGACTCAAAGCTTTGAGTTTCGTTGATTCTGTCAATTTGAGCATCAGTAAGACGGATTTGGTAAATTGCGTATTTCATAAGATTGATTCCTTTTGTTTTACCTTATAGAATCAATCTATACTATTTAGAACCAAATGTCAATAGTTAATTTCATTTTATATTTAAGAAATTGGAGGATTACCTATTTCAGGCATTTCATCGAATACGGTGTTTGCCCAAAGCAATCCATGTTTTAATCTAGCATCAGTCCCATAAGGAAATACTTGCCCGGTGCAATTTATAGTTACGGTTTGAGTGTCAGGATCCATTGTAACTCCGCCGTGCAGATTAGCAGGTACGATAATAGCAGGAGTAGATCCTTCCAAATCCACCATCCTAAAAGACAAGTCGTCTTTAGTGTACGTTAAACCTTCAGGTTGCAGCATACGATTAATACATACAAGTAAAGTAGGAACTACATAAGATTGAAACTCATATATTGGATATCCGTTTTCATCGGTTGTTTCTGTATCTATTGCTGCATAAAGAGAACAGTGCTGTTTCCACTCTTGTACTTGCTCGTCAGTTACTCCATCAACTTTAACTGGATATTGGACATACCAAAGTTTTTTCTGAGTCGGAATATTGCTCATAATAATGCCTCATGCTAATCTGTTTAGTCTATTTATAAAGACTAGTCATAATGCCCACCGAGTACTGCAACTTTTTTGATTTCTTCGTTAAACATTTCAGCTTCTCTTTGCTTCCATGCTTGTTCAAATCCGGTTTCATGGATATAACTTTCGTTATTTCCCCAAAGTCTTTTAAAATATGCATCGTAGGTTTTTTCGACTTCTGCGTCGGACCAGGATTTATCAATTAGTTTACCTTTGATAATCCAATTCAAACGGTTGGCTTCTTTACGTACAAATGGACTGCACATGGTGGGACCTCCTATATAAACAATGTAATATTATTTATGTTTTAGTGGTACCTACCATGTGCTATGTTAACGGTAACATTTAATATTTTTGTAATTTATTTTACAAAGCTTTATTTAAATCACCGTGATTACCTTCGTGTGAAGGCGGTGTCCAACCTGATGGTTTTAACAAATCAGGCAAACCAAACCGATTAGGACGTCCGGGTTTTACACCAGGTTCCTTTGCCATATTAGCTTCGTAAATAGCATTCCATGCTTTATTAGCATCAACTCCAAATACATCAAGTGTACCTAATGCGAATACACACATATCAATCAAGCCATCGACAACTTCTTCAGCGTCTGAATTATTAATAGCCGATAATGTTTCGTGGTATTCTTCGCCAATCATAAGCATCCGAAACATCAGATATTTGCTCATCAGATCTTTGTCACCACGATTCTTTTGAAACCAATCATGTACTCCAAATTTATCATGCATTGTATTCATATCGTTTGCCATATCAGTCATTATCTTTTAGTCCTTCACTTTTTAAAATTGCGATCTTATCTTTAATACGTAGTCTTTCTTTCTTAGCTTTTTGAACATATTTGTCTGGTGCATTTTCAGCCTCTAGGCATTCAACGACAGTGTTCTGATAACGCCATGATGCTTCGAGCGTTGCTAATTTGTGGTTTGGTGCCATAGTGTTCTCCTATGCAAAGAAATCTTCAAGTGTGTTAATCTTTTCGGCAGACCATCCGATAGCTTCAAGGATTGCTTCTATTGGGTTTAGGAATACCTTCTCAAACTGTTTATCATAGTCAATGTAATTTGTCAACTCAAATTCAGGGGGTAATACACCTGGAAACGAAATAATGTTTTCTTTAATCGGATTTGGTACTTTAAGATAGACAAACTTGATCTTTCCGCCACCTTCAATTACTTCATACCTTTTGTTTAACTTGAGTTGTTTTAGATGATTGTTATATAGAATACATCCACGTACATGCATTGGACAACCTTTCTTATAGGTACCTTTGACAATATACTTACCGATATTATCAGTACCTGAGTTGCGACCAATATCTTCAGGTGGTAACTTTCTGAACTCTTGACGGAACTCTTCAATAAAGTCCTGCATGGCTGTTTCGCCTTCGTTCATAATAACCTTAAACGATTTCTTTAGCTTTTCACGACATACTTCAGGAGTTGACGAACGAACAGACTCAAGGCCTGTAACAGAAATCTTAGGCTCTTCGTAATGAACACCTTCAGAGTTTAGCGTATTCATAATGTAACGCTTCTTAGCAATGAATACAGATTTATCAGTAATCTTTTCGCGTTTCATACCCATAGCTTGGCGATATGCGCCCATCTTTTTCGCCAGATCTTCATAGCCTGCTTCAATAACTGGCTCAATCTTCATTTGGCAAACTTTATCTAAGAATGCTTCGCCTCTTTTGCGGTCAATATCAACAGTACCAAACGAAGACTTAACAATAGGAGCCATGTCAACATAAATTGAGTCGGTGTCAATATATACAATATAGTCTTGGTTATCTGTCTTGAGGATCTTATTCATATAATCATTAACAGACTTTTGAGCATATCGGATTGATAACTGACCTGACGTTGTAATTGCTTCAGCCATATCGTTAATATAATATAAAAAATAGATATTTGCCATTGCGCCATATAACGAGTTCATACTAATTTTGATAGCCATCTGAGCATTGTGTAGCTGATTTGCTTTTCGTTTTAGTTGGTCTTTTTGAGCTGGGTCAGTTGCGTTTTCAAGATCTTGCTCAACCTTCAACATTTCTTGTTTGATGATCTTACGATTACCATAATATTCATCAATGATTTCAGGAATGATACCGAGATGATTATTTGTAAAACAAGCACCGTTGGCTGCAACCGACATGTCAGTTCTTTGGCTTTGATACTTACCGCTCAATACCATATCTTGTGATACGTTTTCACGTTCATCTTCAAGATATGTTTCAGGCGACATATTATATTGTAACATCAAGTGAGGATACAGCGAGTTCAAGTCAAACGATACAATCCAAGGATGCATACCAACTTTAGGATCTTTAACATATCCGCCAACCAATTCGCCAGCCCTTTGTCCTGGGCCACCTTTGATTGGAGGGATACGATTTTCTTTAATCAGTTTACGGTATAGGGTTGTTTCCCATATACCCACAGTACCGAAAGCATCGCCGTAGTTGACTCCACCACCGTATGCAACAGTCATTACCAACTGAAGCAAACTTGTTTCATCTTCAAATCTTTGGATCAACCATGTATCTTTAAGGTTATAGTCAAGATACAGTTGTGGATTTTGTTCATATAAGTTTGTAAGGTTGCCATACTCAGAATAGTCCATCTTCTTTTCACCAAGAATAACGTGAGCAATGTGGTCAAGTTTCCACGACTCCTGAGGACCATACTTATAGCCAAACTTTTTAAACGCATCCATATAGTCAATCACGGCGATGCCACCGATGCGGTATGAACCCTGATCTTTACCGAAGAACTCACGGGAATATGGACGAACAGAACGCCAAGGAGACAGTTCTTTAATACGTTCTTCACCTAACAGGTTTTTCATACGCGTTATAATATATTGAATGTCAAAGAATTCAACGTTCCAACCTGTAACAATATCAGGATAGTCGTTTACCCAAATCTGCAAGAACCTGCGAAGCAATGCCTCTTCGGTATCAAACTTCATGAATTGAATATCATCTTGAGGAATATCAGTCAGAGTCTTTGTCTTATCATAATCTTTACGGCCAAGCAAATGGTAAGTATCAGATTTAGAAGACTTGATTGCAATTGATGTAATTTCTTTATCAGCAAAATCCATATCAGGATAGCCGTCCGAAACATCAACCTCGATGTCAAAAGATACAATGTTAATCAACGATGGATCAAATTTGATTTCATCAGGATATTTTTCTTGGATGAATTGCGATACGTAATTTGTGTTACCACATATTTCAATACCATGAACACCTTTATATTGCTCGGTAAATTCTTTAGCATCTTTCATACTATCAAATTTCTTAGCGGCAATTGGTTTTTTGGTAAATAAAGATTGGTATTGCGATTCTTGTTTCTGCGTTGTCAAAAACAGAGTTGGCTCGTACTTGACTTTGCGTTCAAATCTACGGCCGTTGTCGTATCCTCGCCACAAGATTGTATTACCAAATCTTTCAACCGATGTATAAAAGTTAGACATGTTTATCCTTTAGGTTATCTCTGATTAACATAATACCACTTAATGTTCAATTTGTCAACCATTATTTGTGAGATACATCATAAAACCTGAACCCCACCCAATTGGCCATTCGCCAGTCAACCATTCATCGTCATACGCCTTTTGCTTATGCTTAGGATCAAGATATCTAATCTTACCATTATATTTAGAGAGTAAATTGTCTCTGATCCACATGAATTGTTTAGGAGCATCTTCAAATACATCAAGATGCCATTCAACTGCAATATGCTGAACATTGTTAGATAGGAAGTCCCAATTCTTTTCAGTAAAGATACTGTATTCTCCACCTTCAATGTCAATCTTTAAGTAGTCAATATGTTTTATGTCGTGTTTATATAGAAATTCTGAAAAAGCCATTGTCTTGGCGTTAGAATCATTAAATGCATTTAAGGTATGACTTTTTTTAGTTCCAATGAATGCGTTCTCAGGTACAACAGAACCAGGATGTTCAACTAAATGCGATAGCGCGTTTTTCATAGTTGTGGACAGTAGATCAATGCTAGGCTCTACTGAATATACCTTAGAGGCTCCTAAGTCCAAGGCGCGACACGTAAACATACCGATGCAAGCGCCAAGGTCAACTACAATATCGCCAGCCTTAACAGGTACCCACCAATCGTATGTTTCTTTATGAAAGAATTCTTTAAACATTGTCTCGAGGGTTTCAAGATCATTAAGTCCTTCGGTAGACATTGAGTTATTTAACAAAGTCAAGCTGTAACCTCACTAAAGTTTTTAACTTTTTGGAAACGAATATGACTATCAAACTTGTCTCCAAACTGATGGCCACGATGGCTAATAACAAATATGTTATCATCAGCGTTTAGATTATGTAATGTGTCAATAAGATTTTCAATACCGACTGAGTCGAGAGCACCATCCAACGTTTCGTCAAGTAGCAATAAATTGGTAGAAACAGAATTTCTTAATTTCGCAACAGAACGCCAAGCCAACATAATTGACAACGTGATCCTGAGCTTTTCGCCTTCACTGAACGATGCGTAAGAAAACGCGTCACGGAACCTTGACTTAATTACTTCGTTAAAGTTTTCGTCAAGTTGGAAGTCAACAAACAAGTCAAACGCGCCAAGGTACTTATTGATTAGTTTATTCATAACAGGAATGTATTGGCGAATGATTTTTGCTTTGATACCGCCATCTCTCAACATTGTTTGCACAACGCTAATAACTTCCTTTTGATTAAACAGATCTTGCTGTTTTATTTCAAAGTCTTTTAATTTTGTACTTAACTCTTCGAGCTTTGATGTATCAACTGCTTCAACCTGTTCTTCAGCTTTTGTCAATTCATTCTTATATGAGTTCAAAGCATTCATAGATACCTTAATAGTTGCACGATGGTCGCCAATAGTCAAATTAAGTTCAGAAATTTGATCCTCAACATTTGATATTTCTTCAACTCTAGTTTCGTAGCCTTTTATCTTTTCCAATAACTGTTCAAGACCGCCGTCAAGTTCGCCAATCTTTTTACCTTTATCAGTGATAATAGTTTCTTTGAAATCGTGTTCAATACCTTGTTTACATGTAGGACAGTTATCGTGATTGTTATAGAAAGAAAGCTCATCATGATGGCCACGAAGTTTAATAGCTAATTCTTGTTTTAATTTCTTTGCTTTGTCAATCTTTGCTTTGACTGATTGCTTATCTGTAATAGTTTTAACCAGTTCTTCAATATTTGTTTGAAGCTGTTCTATTGCTTCTTTTTCTTCTTCAACCTTAACCAAATGGCCTGACATTTTTTCACGTACTTTTTCAACTTCATCTTCACGGATCTTGCGGATTGAAGCGTTGTGCTCCTTTGCAGAATCGAGCTTTTGCTCTGTAAGATCCATTTGATAACCGGTCTCGGCAATGTTATCTTTATTAATTGATACACGATCTTTTAGCAAAGTATTCATTGTACTAAAGACTTGTATATCCAACAGATCTTCAATGATATCACGACGTGTATGAGCAGGCAATTCCATGAACGGAACGTAAGTTGCACTACCTAACACAACGATTTGATTAAATGATTTATAATTTAAGTTGAGAATGTTTTGCTCAAGATACGATTGGTAATCTCGAGACGCAGCGTCCTGATTTATGACTTCACCGTTTTTCCATATTTCAAAGACTACAGGCTTAATGCCACGGCGAACCATATATTTGTTTTGACCAATTTGAAACTCTATTTCAACAAGAGTGTCTCGGCCATTAATACTGTTAATAAGTTGGTTCTTATTAATTTTACGAAATGCTTTACCGTATAAACCAAAAACGATAGCGTCCAACAATGTTGACTTACCACTACCATTTGTACCGCTGATTAAAGTTGTTCTGTTATTATTAAGCGGGATTGTCGTCCAAGAGTTACCAGACGATAGTAAATTTTTATAACGAACAGTTTTAAATTCAATCTTCATGCAACCTGCTGTGCCTCAATATATAAATCATCAATTAGCATTTTAATATCTTTCCTATCAACCTTTGTGTCAAGAGAGTCAATATAACTATGTAGGATTTCTTTTGTATCCTTTGTTTCATCAAGGATATCTTCAACCCCTTCTGACTCTAAATTAAGACTGTCCTCAATAGCTTTAACATCAGCGGCGCCTGCATCAGTTAATTTATTAATGAACAAGTCATATATGTATGGATTGGAACGTTCTTTCACAATCACTTTAATATATGCATCTTTGATATTATCAGTATCCAAGGATGCAATTTCTTCAATAGTCATATCGGTATCGTCGTAGTCTATCTTATGATAGATTTGAAACGGATTTAAGATCCATTCCAATCCACGCGTTTCAGTATCAAGTATACGGAAACCACGACGTCCTTCGTAATCGGACCAAGTCATTTCATACGGAGCGCCAAGGTACTTAATATTGCCATACTCTGAAGGATGGTGAAAGTGTCCTGAGTAAACTTGCTCAAAATGAGTGAACACGTCTTTTTGTAAACCGTGGTCGTTAATCGCACCTTTCAACATTTCAAAACCTTGGATAGCAAAGTGGCCCATACAAATGTTTGCAGTTGAGTTTTTTATTACCGTAAGACTTTTTTCCATATTATCTTTTGTAAGCCATGGAACCATAATAACACTAGTTGACCCAAATGTCAACTCAATTGGATTGTCTTGATAAATGTTGAAGTTTGAATACTCTTGAAGCAATAGGTTCATTGAGTTAACTTCGTTGGTGTTTGTATAATATACAGAATGGTTTCCAACAATTGCATGGTACTCAATGTCACGTTTTGACAACTCGTCAAAGAACATTTTCTTAGCTCTTGCGAGCGTAACATAGTTAACATACTTACGACGGTCAAAAGTATCGCCGAGGTCAAGTACAGTCTTAATACCATGTTCGTCTAAATATGGGAAAAATATTTTGCTAAAAAACTTTTCTTGATGATCCAAGAATACTTTAGAGTCACCCCGTACACCGAGATGCATATCTGTAATAATTGCTATTTTCATTACCAAAATCCTAATGTTTTACCATTGCCACCTATAATCATACAGCAAGTAACAATATGTAGTACTATCCAAAATGTCCTAAACCAAAGAGCTTTTATAACATCCTTTTGAGTAATCGGAAGGTTCTTAGGTTTATCATGATCGTTCAATCCTATGGGCATTCCAACAGTTCTTGCCCAAAGTTTAAGCCATTTGCGTTGTCCGCTCACTTTTTCTTCTCTTTATCTCTAGTTAGTTTGTCCTCAAAGTCTTGAACAAACGCATTCATATAATCAGCATTAGTATTAAGATTGAGAACTACTTCATCACCGGCATAAGTTCCGCCAGTTGCAATCATACTTTGCGAAGATTTAAATCGGATATACATTTGCTTCTTTTCCTTTTGAATACGTCGTAGGAACGCGTACCAAATAATTTGAGTAAAGTATGCAAATGGGTTTTGAGATTTCTCAGGGTTAAAGTTATTGATATACTGAAGACAGTTTTCAATTCCGTCTGATATCATATCTTCTTTGTAGGAATACCCACTAAAGTTTGGTTTTGTTGCGAGTCTTGTAGCAATTTGATAAATGCACTTACCAATGTAGTCAGGCACTCGAGGCGTTATCTCGCCTTGGTCTTCTGCTTCTACGCAAGCTTTCTTGTAATTGATTAAAGCTTCCAGCAGATCTTTGTTGTTTACGTAATTCCGTTTGCGAGGTTTCGCCATGGACGGTGTCCTCCTTTATTGTAGGGTATGTTAATATAGTATCTTAAAAAGACTAATATGTCAACTACTTTTTTTTTCTTTTTTTATGAAAATATTGGTTGACATACTCTGGATACTGTGTATAATAGACTTATGTCTCTATAAACAATAATTAGATGTTAACTGTATATATCTTATATGGAAACTGTTCAGACCCATAGATTTCAATACGTTTGCGAAAATGTTTGAGAGTATAGTTTTCAAACGATCCTACTGACAGGTCGTCCGTGATATCATATAGAGTAGCTTTGTCGGCGTCGTTACCTTTTCGAAGAGTACGTCCTATTGACTGAAGTACTTTGATTTCAGATTTGGAACCAGACGCAAAGATCACGTTATCCAATTTTTTCAAATTAACACCAGTACTGAATACACCATAAGATGCAAGAATGTCATGTTGTTTAATCGGATCGTTTTCAATCATATGACGAATACGTTCGCGTTCTTCTCCTTTTGTTGCACCATATATAAAATGTAGTTGACGGTCGTCTCTCCGAAGGAGTGGCTCTAATATCTTACCATGTTTCTCAACCAAATCAAACAACACCAAGTTATTCTGACCTTTAAGAGACCATAACAAATTACGAATGAATATGTTTCTCTTTTCGTTATTAACAATAAACTCACGCTCAGCAGGGTACTTCTTTTGAGTTTCCTTAACCTGCTTAAACGCATCTTTAAACTTTTTACGAGTTTCGTTATTATGAGAAAGAACAATTGCTTTGATGTTAAAATCCGCCACCGTTCCACTTTCAATTAGATCCTTAGTATTAACAAAACGGCGAACAGGACCAAAGCAACCTTCAAGAACAAGTTGGTGCGTTTTACTTTCCTCAGTTTTTAGCGTACCTGTAAATCCATGGCGGTAATAACATTCGTCTAAACCTTCCATGATTTTTTGTAAAGACTTAGCTTGGAACAAGTGAGCTTCATCTCCTAGTGCAACTTTAAATTGAGAGAACCAATCCTTTGGCTGTTTAATCAGAGATTGCCAAGTACTTATAACAATAGGAGCTGAAGTATTCTTATCAACGCCACCTTGTATTTTATAAATCAAACTAGGATCGCAACCATAGTCTTCGAAGTCGCCAGCCATCTGATGAACAAGACCAATTGTAGGAACAATGATTAAGGTTCTATGGCCATAAGTTTCATAATAATGTTGTTGCATAAGATAAATGATTAATGATTTACCTGATGAAGTTGGAGATAATGACAATGATCTGCGGTCTCTCAACGCGCTAACAACATAATCGTTTTGGTAATCTCGAGGTTCAAATTTACAATTTATATCTTTTGCGATTTGGTAACCATAATCATCAGGAATATCATCGCCGTGTATAAGATCGTCATCAGCATTAATTTCATAACCTCTATCTTCGCAAAATTTAATCAGATGTTTCATTAATCCGACGTAAAGAGTTGGACGCATCGGCTGATACAGGCGTATCCAACCATCCCACATACGATTTTTGTATGCAGGAGTAAATTGATAGTTATTTGGTCTAAATGAAAAGAATTGCTGAATCTCTTGACGAGTTCCAGGATCTGCGGTTACTTTCAAATAAACAGCATTAATCTGTTCAACATTTACAACGTCAGTCATATAATCCTATACTTCAATATCTACGAATTCACCTTGTGTATATGCAACAGGAACTTTATCTCCATTTGGTGCATAACGAACAGCAGCTTGCTGTCTGAGTATATTTATCTCAATAATCCGATCTTCAATTTCTTTCTCTTGGTTGAGTCTAATTTCAGCTCGTGTTGCTTGCTCAACTACACGAATGCGTTCTTTTTCAATTGGAGGTTTAATGTTTTCGCTGTTAGGATAAGCTACAGCGTGTCCATACATCGACGCCTGAATTGCTTGCTCTGCTACTGATTTCATTAATATTCTCCTGCTTGGAATTTCATAATATCAATTATGTTTTTGATAATGAAATTGCGACTATGGATTGTCTTAACAATATCTTCCAGGTAATTTGCTCGTACCGAATGATAATCTATTTTAAGACTTAAATTGATAATGTCTTTATCGCTCTGTATATATTTATCCATATCTTGGCGAATAACTTTTTTCTGAAAAGGTCGCCAACCTCGTTCGTGTAAATCTTCTTCTGCCATGGATCCATCAATCCATTCACGTTTTGCCATCTCAAGTTCTTTATAATCATACCGAAGTTTTTTTACTTTTAGCGCTTCCTTATAATATAAATTGTAATACTTACTATGCAATTCAGGAATTCGTTTTGATTCACCCATAAGGTTCGTTTCATCAATTTTAGAATCTTTTGACCACAGCTCGCTGATATCATCAGTGCTCATACTATACTCCTCTAGCTTATAATGCTATTCTACACTAGAATCAGTGGAATGTCAACAATTATAATTGAGTGATTGTGAAACCGTTATGACGGAATGTCACGGTTACTTCAGGGTTTACGATATCGCCAGGTGTAATATCTAAACTGATTGGAGAGATAGTAAGTGGAAACGCATCTTTGAACCTGAACTCTATATTTGGGTTCTTGTGGCTGTTTGTCATGATAATGACGATATCTGACTTTAAGCCATCCCTTGTGTTCTTTAAACGGTCAAATTGTGACAAACTCTCAGGAGTTGCAAGACCTTCCATCCAATTTAAAATTTCTAAATAATTATCAAGGTTTTCGTTAAGGATAAAACTCAAGTCAAGTTCAGCATATTCAAGATGGTCAGGAACTTGATAAATATTTTTCAACGGGTTAGGCGTAGTAACCGCGGACATCGAAATCGAAGGCAAGATAGCCCGTTGTGTTGTAAATACTACATTTGGTATTCTTTCAATAGACACCAAAAAGGATGTTGGATTCAAATAATTTGTCTGCATGTTCATTTTCCTATTTACATTCTGTCCCGAATCAGTTAGTATAGATATTTATAATAAATAGAGTAACCGGAAACAGAAACAAGGATCTGTATGGACAACGACGACATTCCGCATAAATGGGATGATCCGTGCGATGATTGTACTCATTGGTTTTGAGTACCATATATAAAATGGAGTAAAAATGTCTGAACAATTTAAAATCTTAACAGCTCGTCAACACGTTCGTGAACGCATTGGTATGTACATGGGATCAAGCGCCCGTGAACCTATTGAGCGGTTTATGATGGGCAAATGGGATAGAGTTGAATACGTTCCAGCTTTATCAAAAATGATTGATGAAATCTTAGATAATTCAATAGATGAAGCAATTCGCACGAATTTCAAATATGCAAATAAAATTGACGTGTCTATCAAAATGGACAACTCAATTACTGTAACAGATAACGGCCGCGGTATACCGCATGAATTGGTTTACGACGAAACCACAGGAAGTAAGATATCGCAAGCAACCGCTGCATGGACCCGTGTTAATGCAGGTACATCCTTTGATGATGAGCGAGTAACTATCGGAACGAACGGCGTAGGATCTGCGGCGACTAACTTCTTGTCTTCAAAATTTACAGGCAAAACCTGGAACGGTGGTAAATGCCAAGTTGTTACTTGCACTAACGGCGCTGAAACAATTAAAGAATCTGTAATGAACAAAGCAGGCAACGGAACTGAAGTTTCATTCGTTCCTGACTTTGATCTGTTTGAATGTAATAGCCTAAACGAATACGATACGATTTCTTTAGTTGAAGATCGTCTTATCAGTTTGCAAATGGCATTTCCTGAAATTACATTTTCATTCAATAAGAAACGCATTAAAGTTAACGATCTTAAAAAGTATTCTAAAATGTTTGTAGGCGACCAGCCAGCAATTATAGAAAAATCTGATAACTTGTCGTTCTTTATTGCTCACTCGTCAGACGGTTTTCGTTCAAACAGTTTTGTGAACGGTGTTAATACACGTCAAGGTGGAACATATGTTGATTTTGTAATGAATAGCATTGTTGAAGAATTGTGCGTTATGATTAAACGTAAACACAAGATTGAAATCAATCGTAATCATTGCAAAGGTAATCTTACGTTTATTATGTTTGCTCGTAATTTTACTAATCCAAAATTTGACAGCCAAACTAAAGAGCGTTTAACAAACCCAACTGGAAACGTCAAAGAACACGCATTAGCCGCAGGAATTAAAGAAGCGGTTTTCTTTGCTCGCAAAATTTTAAATACTCCTGAGCTTATTGATCCAATCATCGAAGCGCAACTTGCGAGAAAGATTGCAGCTGATAAACGTGCCGCTACGCTTGCTCAGAAAGGCCTACGCCGCGTTAAGGTTGCAAAACATATTGCTGCCAACAAATCAAACGCAACTTTAAAGATTGTTGAGGGTGACTCAGCGATGGGTTTCTTACTTAAGGTTCGCGATGCTAATAAGGTTGGAGCATACCCGCTTCGTGGTGTTATTATGAATACATGGGATATGAAACCTGCGGACGTATTGAAAAACAAAGAACTCTCTGAGCTCGTTGCGGTTTTAGGACTTGATATTACTAATCCTAATAGTGTTGACAATATGACATATGAAAGCATTGCAACTCTAACTGATGCTGACCATGATGGTATTGGCCATATTAGTCCGTTGCTGATTGCATTCTTTTTCAAATTCTGGCCACGGCTATTGACTGAAAAACGCGTAAAGATTACTCGTACACCTATGATGATTTCTACGTTTAAAGATAAAGTCAGCTGGTTTTATGATTATGATAGTGCAAACGAACATAAGCAAAAAAATCCAAATTGGAAACACCGTTACATCAAAGGCCTCGGTTCATTAACTGAAAACGAATATGATAGTATTATTAACGATCCGCAATATGATACTGTTACAGTTGATGATGCAAGTATTTTTCAAATGATGTTTGGTAAAGACTCATCGTTACGTAAGGAGTATATGTTCGCATGATAGAATGGTATGATATATTAGCTGCAGTTTTTTGCGCGTGGTTAATCCTAAACTTTTTCTTCTTTCCATTTATCGGTCCTATTATATCATATAGTTTATGGGAAGCTTGGAAAGTGTATTGTAATTATCGGTTGACATATACCTTCAAGTAGTGTAGAATATATAGAATCACAAAGGAAATATAATGAGTGTACTTGATTTTGCAATAGCAGAAAAAGAATATCCTATTTCATCCGTAGCAAAAAACGAATGGCTTTCGTTTGCTATGTACACAGTTGAAAGTCGTGCTATTCCAAATATGATTGACGGATTGAAACCTGTTCAGCGTTTCTACTTATATTCATCAATCCTAAATTCTAAAAACGATTTCAAAAAGGTATCTGCTGTTGCTGGTATTATATCAGACTATGGATACAACCACGGCGAAGCAAGCGCAGCTGGTGCAGGTCAACTTATGGCCGCAGAGTGGAACAATAATGTTTGCTTAGTTGAAGGTCGAGGATCGTTTGGTACTCGGTTAGTTCAAGAGCCCGGTGCAGCTCGATATGTTTACACTCGTTTACATCAAAATTTCAAAAAGTATATCCGTGATTTAGATTTAGCTCCACAGCACAGTGACCCTGAACACGAGCCACCTGCGTTCTATATTCCAGTTATTCCACTCGTGTTGACCAATGGAACTAAAGGTATTGCAACTGGTTTTGCTACAAACATACTACCTCGAAGCGCTGACGCACTTTCTCGTGCCTGTCGCGAATATGTGACGTATGGTAATATATCGAAAAGGCTTCCAGTGTCCTTTCCGGACTTCAAAGGTACCGTAAACTATGACAAAACTGAGGATAAATACACAGTTCTTGGTTGTTTTGAAAAGAAGAGTAAAACAGTATTAGAAATAACTGAAGTACCATATGGCTTTGACAGAGAAGGCTATGTTAAAGTACTCGACAAGCTAGAGGAAGACGGAGATATCGTTTCCTACGAAGATCTTTGCGATAAATCCGGTTTTAAATTTGAAGTTAAACTAAAACAAAACACTTCATCAACATGGACTAACGCAAAAGTTATTTCAAAATTTAAACTATCAAAGCCATTAACTGAAAACTTAACAGTAATTGGATTTGACGGAAAGCTACGCGAATATAAAGACGAACGCCATCTTATTAAAGACTTTTGTGAATTCCGTATGGGTGTTCTTCAGCAGCGTATTGATTTGCGTAAGAAAGAAGCTGAAGAGGAAATGCGTTGGCTGAATGTTAAAATGCAATTCATTCAAGCAGTACTTGATAATCGTATTGAGTTTAAAGATAAAAAGAAAGCTGATGTATCAGAACAGATTTACATTGAAACAGATGCACAGCGTAACCACGATGATGTTGACCGTTGCCTCCGTATTAATATACTAAGCCTTACACAGGAAATGGTAAAGGCATTGGAAAAAGAAATCAAAGAGGCTGAAAAGGATCTTAAGTTTTGGTCTAAGACAACACCAGCAAAACAATTCACAACAGATCTTGACGAGTTGGAATCATAATGTATTATGTTAGTTATGGAAAGCCAAACAAAATATCCGATGATCTTATGGATAAGGCTGTACTGTTTGCATCAGACTTCCTTGAAATAGACGAGTCTGTAGAAATAGATTTTGGTGGAGAATTTGATAACGATTGTGCCGGCTATTGCGACTACGATGAAGAAGATGGTATAACATTATTTGTTAATCCAAAACTTAATAAGAAAATGGTAATCATGACTCTGTTTCACGAGTTTGTCCACGCAAAACAATATATAAACGGTGAGCTTGTTTCTGGTATAGGTAACAGGCGATCGCGTTGGAACGGTAAACCATATGAC
>Ga0098050_1000214_pt1 | contig 22163 bp, 18 predicted proteins | sample 14_taG_FD_77070 | JGI IMG/M metagenome (GOLD analysis project Ga0098050, IMG submission 77070) | Marine viral communities from the Subarctic Pacific Ocean - 14_ETSP_OMZ_AT15311 metaG | ecosystem: Environmental > Aquatic > Marine > Oceanic | place: Pacific Ocean | collected 2015-01-18
CAGAGGAAGCGCAAGCTCCGGGATTAGCGCGGTAGCGGCTTCCAGTGCTACCTGTAGGGGGCTAAGGGCGTCATCGTCGTCAGGGCCTTGAGGGAGGTCTGCCAGCACTGCATCGACCTGTTCGAGCGCCTTCTGGTACTTCGTCTGGACCTTACGGGTCTTCTGCTCGAAGTAGCAATGAGCCGCGCCGCCTTTCCAGTGAAGAACGCGGTCACCGCCCCGCTGACACCAGGGGCACGGCTGACGCTCAGCGCCGTTCTCGATAACGGAGAGCCACTTTGCGTCCGAGATGACATACTCAGCCTCGTCCGGGCTTTCACCGGCAACGCGGGCACTAAGCTCATGCCAGTCGGAGAGCTTCATAGTGGGAAGCTGACTAAGCACGTCCTCGATGCACTCGACCGGCTCCCCGTTAAGCGAAGCCTCGTAGGTGCGACCCGTTCTGTGTACGGCACCGGGGCAAACCGCGTAGGAGTTACGAGCCTTCAGGTCAACGCGGTACTTGCCTTCGGTCTTACCGAACACCTTGGCCTGACCAGACCGGTACGACCCGGCGCTATTTGCCTCACGCAAGAAGTAGTAGTGCTCGCCACCGCCGTCACGGCCCGTCTTGACCACAAGCGGAGCACTGTATCCCTTCTCCTTAATCCAAGTGATGACGTCCCGCTTTGCGGACATCTCATCAACGTCAATGACACACAAACACAGGGCTTCACTGGAGGGAGAATCCAGAAGCAGAAGCGGGCTCACCTGATGGTCAAGCCCCTTTACGCGGAAGCCGACGCGGTCCTGGCGCGAGGGAACCTGCTGCTCGGGACGGACAAACCGCTTCCACTTCACAAGAGGGCGCTTATCGACGCCGCCAGGGATCACCGTAAAGTCGGGACCGGCCCACGAAACACCGGCTTTATAGAACACGAGGGTCGGCTCACCGGTTATACTTGAGTTGGTAGTCATCGCTACTCCTTTAGTTGCCTCGCCGCCTCGGTTGTCTCACCGGGGCGGCGTTTCTTCTACCCGCAGTAGATGTCGAATACCACTACGAAGACCAAACCCATAACGGCCCAGAAGAACTCGTTCCAGTCTGTCTCGTTATCAGGTCTGCCGTTGGTCATGCCGCTCATTACAGGTTCCCCTTAGCGACTTCGACAGAGCGCCAGCTACGGAAAGCTCGGGTGCCTTCGACTGAGACGGCGAACTTGATGAGGTGGATAAGCGCCTTGCTCTTACTCCCGAGGTGGTGAGTAAGAGCAAACTGCTCAAGTAGACCCGAGCACTCTTTGGTGGAGCCGAGGGTGGTGAAGTTCTTGTTGCTCATGCTTTCTCCTTACACCCTTAATATAACCGCTTTATAGGAAACCCGTAGCTTCTTTCACAAATAAGCTGACCCCCCGTTTAAGCGTCCTAAACGGGGGGTGCGGAAGTGAGACGGCGTTTCTAACCTAATAGAGAAACCCCTTTAGGTTAGAAACGCCGTCTGACTCATGAGAGCATGGATTCGAGCTTACGGGCCAGAGCCGAAAGGTGCTCCGGCATCCCGTCAGGAAGACCCCGGTGGCGTACGGAGTCAGAGTTGGGCACCCTACGAAGCTCCCAGGTGACACGCCAGTTATCAGCGCCCCGGTCCATGACGGCTACAAGCTGGGCCGGCAAGTAGTAGTCCGAGAAGGCTACCGGGCCACAGTGAAGGAACACCACGGCACACCTTGGGCCGGAGGCGTAGCTCTGAGCGTACATGGGACCGAACCTGAGCACCTTCGTACCGTGTTCGGGCTTCTTGGGCACCAGTACTCCGTCTCTCGGGAGTGTGGTCCTCATAAGTTTCTTGACGGCTTTCATCGAGGGGGTGTCACTTACCTGCATTGCTTACTCCTTTACAAATAGGGGTCGATATAGGCAAGGTAGTGAAACTTTCTTCCACTTCACACTATATGCAGGTAGCGCGAGTATTTATCCCCTATATGTAGTGCCCCCGCGCATGGGGAAACACTACCTGTAGCGTTTCGGACCACCCGCCCTCTAACGGAGTCCTTATGAGATGCCCGGCATGTAAGACTGACCGAGCCCATACCATCGTGACCCAGCCTTCTGACCATAGAGAAGACGGCAGAGTCTACCGACGTAAGCGGTGTAAGAATCCCACCTGCAAGAACGAGTTCACCACCTTTGAGATGCTGGTCTCGGAAGTGAAAGCTCTGGAGTCTACCGGAGCGCCACAAGGCGGCTGGACAAAGCCTCTGCCGAGTAGCCCTACCGGGGCCTTAGTTGACATCGAGGCAGAGCTTGAGGAGCTGCTTGAGCCTTCTATCAGGTGCATAGAGGAAACCCTTACAAGTGGGGAAGCAAGCGACCGGGGCAAGCTCGATACGGCCCGGTGGCTTATCGACGACCGGCGTGAATACCGCAAGTCTCTGGCGGAGAGCAACCCGGAGGGAACTTCTGACCCGGCGGTTGCGGAGCTTGCCAAGATCCTAAGCATCGTGCCCAGTGAGGAATCTGCTTGACCTGCTTTATCCCAGGAAGGGTTCCTCTCTCACTACAGGGCAAGGTCACAAGACTTCTATGTGACCAAGACACCTTCGCTCGTCTACATAATGTGCAGGATAAGGACTCTAAGAGGCCGATCTCTTGGAAGTCGAGCCCGATGCAGACCAAGATCTTTGACGCGGTAGCGGCAGGGCACAAGCGGATTGTCTGCATCAAAGCCCGTCAGGTTTACTGTACGACGGGTTGCAAGATGGTCCTGCATCACATGGCGTACACCACGCCACATGCAGCTATGCACGCTATCGTGTCGATGCGGGCTGACTCGGCCTCGATGCTCCTGGACGATAACAGGCGATGGCTCGATGACCCTCCAGAGCTACTTCGCCGGCCTATTCGCACCAAAGCCCGTAGCAGAGTGGTCTACGATGACACCGGGGCTTCCCTGCAAGCGTTTACTTCGAGGTCTTCTACGGGTCTGCGCTCGTTCGTGCCTGCGGCGGCGCTTATCTCGGAGGCTGCTTACGCGCCCGACCTTGAGGAAGTCATCGCCGGTGCCGATGCCGCAGTAGGTGAGGGTCTTCTAATCTGCGAGAGCACGGCTAAGAACCCGGCTGACTTCTTCTCGCAACTGGTGAGAGGAGCCCCTGAGAACGGTTGGCACCTGATAACGATGTGGTGGTGGGAGCATCCCGCTTACTGCGACCCCGAACAGAACATACCTGCGGACTTTGCAGGCTCTCTGAGCCCTGACGAGCGCGCCCTACAGCAAAGCTACGGGCTTACGTTAGGCCAGCTTCACTGGCGGCGTAGAACGGCTCTCAGGCTTGGCTCGGCCCATAAGTTCCGCCGGGAGTATCCGGCCTGCCTCGATGACTGTTTCCTCGATAGGGAGGGCGGCTACTTCGGAGACGAGGTTCTGGGCAACGTACATGTCGTAGAGCACGCGCTTCACGGCTCACGTAAGGGGCGGGAGATCGAAGCACCCTCGGCCCATGACCGGTATGTGATGGGCGTAGACATCGGCGGCGGTGTCGGGGGTGATTATTCGGCTCTGTGTGTGGTGTCCGTGGCTACTCGGCAGGTGGTTTACACTGAGCGGAACAACCAGATCACTCCCAAAGACTGGGCACATAGATGCATCCAAGTAGGCTCCAGGTACAATCAAGCTCTTATGCTGGCTGAGTCCAACAACCACGGGCACGCTTTCCTTCTGGAGATTGCAAACTGTGGCTACCGGAACCTGTGGCTTAATCCTAAGAACGGCAAGCCCTGGGTCACCACCTTGCAGTCTAAGCTCGACGCTTACGACACGCTACGTGAGAGTCTGAAGCTTGTGAGGATTCTCGACCGGCCTACTTGGCTTGAGCTTAGAGCCCTGACCATCGCCCCTGGTAAGGTGGCCCCCGAAGGTCCAAAGGGAACCCACGATGACGCCGCTATGGCGTGCGCTCTGGCCTTCCGGTGCCTTAGAGACGTGCCTTCTACATGGCGCACTCACGCCCAAGTGTCGAGCCGAACACGTATTGATGACCTAATCTCGGCGTCGCGGGCGCGGAGAATCCGGTCCTCCAACCTACCGTTCTAAGGAGCGCAAATGCTCAAGCCCGAAGATATCAGAGAGATCGTCCATCAGCACGACTACTACTGGGACACCCGCCGCGACAGGCTACGCGAGCTTCGCAGGCTCTACATGACCCGGTTCTGGGAGTCGGAGACTTACCCAACCCTTGACGGGATTCTGCGTACGGAGGTTCCGAAGGCTTACGCGGTGGTCGAGTCTTACATCGGCTCGCTTTATGCCAAGAACCCCGCCGTCCGGGTCGAGCCTGACATTCGAGACCGAGGCAATCCCGAGGTAGCGCAGGCCACCGCGAACCAGTACATGCTGACCATCCGTGAGCAGCTTGAAGATGCCACTCGGCTTGCTTTGATCTACCCATGTTCGTTCATCAAGATGTCGCCCGGTGAGAACGTCGACCCGCTGAAGCGCATTTCCTGTGCGGCTCTGCCACCGTGGGAAGTCATTGTTGACGCGACGGCTTCGGCTTGGGACCAGCAGAGGTGGGTTGGTCACGTTTATCTCATGCCGCTTACGGAGGCTGTGGAGCGGTACGGAAAGCCCGCTGACGAGTTTAAGCCCCGTACCTACACCAAATGGATCGAAGCGACGGGCATCGCGGGCACAGACCGGTCTATGTCGATGGTCCGGGTGCCTACCTCGATGAGCGAGCAGTGGGTTCGCGTCACTGAGCTTTACGATCTGCTCTCTGACAAGCTTCTTGTTTGGTCAGAGGACTACAGTGACGGCATCGAGTTCCTGTTTACCGGAGTGAAGGTGCAGGTTGGTGCGCTTGACTCGGAAGCCGCCGCCGATGCTGAGACTCCAGACGCCGAAATCGAGCACGAGACGACCGGTATCCCGTATAAGACGGCTTCGGGTCAGCCTGACGTGCCGATTATTCCCATGTACTTCTCCCGTGACCCTGACAACCCGCTCCGGGGATATTCTCTGCTGCATCGGAGCCTTGACCAGTTCCGTGAGATGAACGTCATGCGAACCTACCAAGCACAGGGCGTGCGACGTATGGCGCGTCAGTGGATGGTTCGGGCGGGCTTCCTCAGTGAAGATGGAGCCGCTAAGATCGCTCAGGGCCTCGACGGTGAGTTTATCGAGATCGACCTGAATCCCGGTCAGCCTATCGAGGGCAATATTGTCCCGGTTCCACAGGCTCCCATACCGGGTGACATCGCCGCTTACGCCAACACCGTAGACATGGACATCCGAGACGCGGGACTTCTTGCGCCGTTTACGCGGGGGGAAGTCACCAAGTCCACGGCTACCGAGCAGAACCTTCTTGCCGCTTATACAAGCTCAGAGCTTGGCCGGATGGCTCGCATCCGAGACGCCGTGATTACGAACATCGCATCGACCTACAACGTCATGCTGAGCGTGGTCCTTGGTGACGATGCCGAGCCGCTTGCTCTGCCAAACCCGATTGGCCCGACTATTCTGAGTGCGGACGACCTTACGGGTGACTTTGGCTACTGGGCCGTTGATGCCGGGACCACCCCGATGTCTGACCTTGCCAAGCAGCAGAGCCTTGAGCGGCTTGCGCCTATTCTGGTTCAGCTTGGGGCGGATCCCACGGTCATCCTTGAAGAAATGGTCCGGGTGTTCCAGCTTCCTGAGAACCTCCGTAAGCCGCTTCCGCCCGCCGCCCCCGCCCCTGTGCCGGGTGCTCCTGAAAGCCCCGAGGAAGCCGCCCTGGCCGCCTCTGAAACCCTCCCTCCCGGAGTAGTGTGATGCCCCTTTACCACGGCAAGAAGAACAACCCAAACGGGATGCCCGACGAACTCATGGAAGCCGCTGAGGCCACCGATGACCTTATCGGTGATGAGCTTGCGGGTTTGATTCCGCCCTTCGAGCGCCCCATCGGCACCCGCGTCATGGACTCTCTGGCGAAAGCGGTTGCTGACGCCAGTGCTCTTATGGGCATGGAGCTTGAGGTGGAGAAGTACACCGAGCCTACCGAGGAGCTTGACGCCGACCTTGTTCGTATTCTGAGCATGGTGGGTGCCGCCGCCGAGGATTACGGCTCCCCGCTTCCCGCGCCGGACTCTCTGCGGACTGAGCAGGATATCACTCGGCTTACGGCGGCCATTATCGAGCTCAGTAAGGACGACGGCTTCGCTGAGTTTCTCGATATGGGCGGCGAAGAAGCCCCCGAGACCGACGAAGACGAGGATGCGGACGACGAAGACGAGGACTTTGACTTCGCGAGTCGCATGTAATGTCGCGCGCTCGCCTTCTTCGTAGCATCTCAAGCCGCGTGCTCCGCAAGGGGGCAATCGGTAGACGGTTGCTGCCTCGTTCACGCTCTCTTGGGACTACGCGGAAGGCGAGTCTTGCGGCTTCTCGTTCTGTAGAAGTTCCACAAACCCTTGACGGGGCAATCGACTACCGCCAAGAGGTCCAGTTCTCCTATACAGACAAAGATGGCTCCCCTACTGGTATCAGAAAGGGATATCCACATGCAGTTTGGAAGCAGGACGGGCAGATTTGGTTGCATATGTGGGTTCGCCCCGGTTCCGTAAGCGAAGGTAGGCTCCCTGGTTGGCGAAAGTTCGCCGTCCGGAGGATTAGAAACCTGAAAGTCATCGTGAATCCACTCACGATTAACGGGGCACCCGCTCCGTTTGTGCCATCCCCCGGCTGGAATCCCTCGTACTATCGTCGAGTGGGCACTCCAGTCAATCTTATCTCAATAGGGAGACTATAATGTCCACCCCCGAAGCCGCACTGACCGCAGAGTCCAATGCCCCGAACATTCAAAGCACCGCAGAGGCTGTACTTGCAGAGGCTCAGAGCCTTGTAGAAGGTGTCTCCTCCGAAGAAGCTACCACGGCTACCGATAACTCCGCAGAAGAGGCTGAGAACGCCTCTGGGGACGTGGAGATTGAGGATAGCGGCGATGACGGGGCAACCCGTAAGCGCAACCTGTCCTGGAACGACGCTATCAAGCAGGTTCCGCCGGATATCGCCAAGCTCATGAAGCAGATGCAGGGCGACTACACCCGCAAGACCCAGGAGCTTGCCTCCGAGCGCAAGAACTTCCTGGCTGAGCGTGCGGCCCTCATGAAAGGCGGGGATAACCTCCAGGAGCGTGAGCTTCCGGAGTATGACCCCTTCAATGAGGACTCCATGAAGGCGCGTATTGAGAACGAGGTCGCCCGACGGCTGAAGGAAGTGCTTGAGCCGATGCGACAGGAGTATCAGGTGAAGCAGGCCGAGGATAGCTACCAGAGCTTCCTGACTGACCACCCTGAGTTTAAGACCGACACGGCGCTCCGGTCCGAGGTTCAGCACCTTCTGGAGAACAACGCCAGCCTTGGCCTTGAGACGGCTTACTGGGCCGCAAAGGGCAAGCTGAGCAAGGCGAAAGCCGCCTCGGAGAAGCAGAAGACCGCCGCTAAGCGGAAAGCTCGCAAGGAAGCCGCTCTGAAGGGCACGGGCAAGTCCCGTAAGCTCACCGGAGGCACTTCCCCGGACCGCCAGCGTATGCGGAGCATGAACGCCGCCGACATTCTTGAGCTTGCCAAGTCCATGCACCGGAACAACTAAACCCAGACCCAAACCCAGACCGGCGGCGTTTCTAACCTAATAGAGAAACCCCTTTAGGTTAGGAACGCCGTCTCCCCCCGGTACGTCCAGTATATCCCGGCCTATGTTGACGTAGGCCACCCCGTTGCGGAGCCTTCGGATTTCGCGGCACCCGCTTACTGGACACGCCCCCAAACCGTTGAGTTCCCCCATAGGAGGCCCTAAATGGCTCCCCAGTCCGTAATCTCCACCACGCTTCAGCTCCTGCGGGACAAGCTGGTCGACAACTCTTTCCTCGCTCACCCGCTTATCCGGGCCATCGAGAACGCTGGCAACCTCGTCAAAGTCTCCGGCGGCCTTCGGGTCGAGCAGCCGGTCATCTTTGGTGACCACAGCACCATCACCGAGCTGAGCAACGGCTTCGAGCCTGTCTCGATGGCTGTGACCGACCCCTTCCAGTCGGCCAAGTTCGAGTACAGCAACTTCACCCAGCCCATCGTCCTCTCGGCAGTCGAGAAGGCAGCCAACAAGGGTGACTTGGCCGTGGTCAACATCCTTGAGAGCAAGATGAAGAACGTCATGCTCTCTCTGAAGAAGGAAGTCTGCAAGCAGGTCATCGCCGGCGACTCCAGCAAGATCACCACTCTCCAGACTCTCAACGGTAACGGCACGACCCTTGCCGCCGTGAACGGCTCTGGTTGGCTTGAGGGTGTCACTGGACTTTCTCAGGTCAACTCGGTTGGCGGTCTCGCCAAGCCCACCTACCGCGCTCAGAACTGGTTCAACCAGTTCGTCAACGCTGGTGCGGGCCTTGCACTGAGCCACCTGGATGAGCTGTTCATTCAGACTCAGATCTACAACCCGTCCGGCACCACCCCCGACATCATGCTGATGAGCCCCCGTTGCTACGCGGCGTTCCTCGCTCTGATGGATTCCCGTATCCAGTACATCAACGTCACTGACCGCGATGGCCTGAACGGTGAGATGGTCGCTACCTACCGTGGCGCTCGCATCTACGTCGACCCGAACCTCGGCTTCACCGCGAACGCTGCATCCGGCATGGGCGCTCTGCCCGTCTCGGCCTACCTGCTCAGCTCTGACCAGTTCCAGCTGTACGTCGACACCGACGGCTTCTTCAACGTCAGCGACATGCTCCCGGTTCCCGGTACGGCTACCGAGGCTGCCATGGTCTTCTGCCGTATGCAGCTGGTCACCGGTCACCTCGCTTCCCACGCGATCCTCATCAACGCGGAGGCCTGATCCAAATGGCTACCTCTACTCTCATCCAGTTCCTTGAGTCCGGTGAAGGCGCGAAGACTTCGCACCGTCGTCAGACCGAGTCCTTCCTCATCACTCTGGCAAACGGCGGTGGTGCTCCGGCTACCATCAGCATCGCGCCCGGTACTTGGGTCAGCTTCGACGCTACGAAGGCAGCCGCAGACAAGATGCTGTACGTTCGCCCGACCGGTATCACCCCCGCAGCTGGCTCGACCCACGTTGTCGGCGTTGTTGCCGAGGGTGCTGACGCACTCATCGACGCGGGTGGCACTCTTGACGTTCGCATCGAGGTTGTTATCTCGGGCTACGTTCAGGAAGCCGCTGTGACTACCGGTGTTGCCGCTGGTGCCGCTCTCGTCGTCGACACCACGGCTGGTCGCGCTGACGCTGCCGCCGCTGGCGAGATCCCCTGCGGTGTCGCTCTGACCCTGGCTGCTGGAAACGTCGCTGAAGTTCTCGTCATCAAGAACTTCTAAGTTCCCCAACGGGGGAGAGTTCTCTCCCCTTTAGGCCCCTTGCCTCGCGTATCCTCTACATTTGTAGGGGCCGGGGTCGGGGGCCTCCTCCTAAGTCCCTATCGGAGCCTAAAGTGAACCTTGGTCAACTCATTGACTTCGTGGGCAACCTGCTTGACTACGACCCTACGAACTCCACTTACCGTAGTCAGCTTGTAAGTATCCTCAACGACGCTCAGACTCGCACCCTGACGGACCGCCCTTGGCCGTTCGCCATGAAAGACCGCAAGCTGAATGTCTGGGCGGATACGGAGTTTACGTTCAACTTCGCCGCTGGTTCTGACACTATCGGAGGCGTTGGCATCCCCGTTGACCCGACTACCGTGACACCGGGCGGTGAGTTTGCGCTCTCGACTATCTCGGGCGTCGACTCGGCGGGCGATAAGTTCACCCACAGGATTATGTGGGTCAAGAACACCACGGTCGCGTTTATCGACCGTCCTTTCCAGGGCGTCACGGGCGCTTACACGGTGTCGCTGAAGCGCCGTGAGGTACGCCTACCTTCTGACTGTTTGACCGTCCAGAACGTGTCTGACCCGTCCGTAGGCATCCCCGCTAAGGCTCTGTTCCTGAGCAAGTGGGAGCGTGATGACGCCAACCTCGACCCGGACCTTACGGGAACCATCGAGGCATACCTCCCAAGCTCCTCTGTGGTTATCCCGGCTCCCAAGACGGTGCGCGGCGTAACCGTAGAAGCCGCCCCGCCCGGACAAGGCAACCGCACTATCGAGGTGTGGATGGTCAACGTCCAGGCACCCCGCGCAACTAACTGGCCGATCTACCCACGGGACGTGAGTGACGGCTTCGAGTCTGCGTTCTCGAAGTCGGCCACCTACATCCTCAAGGACGCCCAAACTCTGCACTTTAAGCCTGAGCCGCTTGACCCGCAGACCGGCCTCTACCGCAGATACTACTTCGTCTGCTCGGAGGCGGATATTCTGGCTCCCATCCGAGTGAGGCACACTGAGCCGCTGGAGCCTACCGGCGTGACGACCGGCACAGACACCGTGCCCCCGGATAACCCGGCCCTTGGCGGGATGGTGCTTCAGCCCCGTCTTGAACTGAGCCATCTGAGCAGTCAGGGCTTCCAGGCTTCGAGCATCCGATACCGGTGGAACCAGAGCGCGGCCTACCGGGCAGTCGAGCTTTATCCGCATCCCTCGCACACTCAGCAACTTGACGTGAGGATGCTGATCAACCCGGCTCGGCTTCAGGAAGACCAGGACGCTCCCCTGGTTCCTCACGCTTACGCTCAGTTGATTGCTTATGCGGCCCTTGAGGCCCTCGCACTGAAGGTGGACAATCCCGCTCTGAGCCAAGTCTACGCCCGTAAGCGGGATACCATGTACAAGGCGATGGAGCAGGCGTACCTGAAGGCCGTTCCAAGGCGTATTATCAAGGGAACACCTACGGCGGGCTACCGGTTTGTTCGCAACCCGTTCGGCAAACTCACTTTCTCCTGATAGGGGGCTTCCTTGAAGCAGAACGTCTACCAGACCGCGCTTGCCGGTGGCTTTGAGACCAAGCTACCGCAGAACCCCCAGAACGCTGGAAAGGCCGATAACCTCACTATTGACAAGACGACCGGAGGGTGGTCTACTCGGGTCGGCTATGAAATGTGGCTGACCGGTTCGTCCAACTGGTCTCCATTTGCGTCTACGGGGCCGATTACTTCCATGCACACCCGGCAAGGCGTAGCAGGTGGAGCCCGTCAAAGCGTCATGTACGAGGCAGACGGAACCCTGTACCTGCTGTACGAAGCCGGAGGTACAGACTTCTCCCGCGCTATCCAGACAAACCGGCACGTTCCCACCACTACCGAGCCCGGTAGTTGGTACACGGACACGGCTTACGGCACGGTGATTACAAACGGCGTGGACCGCCCGATCATCGTTCGGCCTTGGCCGCTACCTTTCGGAGCCGACGCCGTCGCCGCGCTTGAGCAGTGTGTCAGACCCTTTGGCTTCGACGGCATCCCGGCCCCTGTAGAGCCTCGCAACGTGAAGCCCTACCCGGCCCCAAGCGGCGGTGGCTTCCCGGCTCCTACCATCCCTGGAGCGTCCGCAGTAACGCTTTGGTGTCCGGCTCAGGGCAACGCTATTCCTGACGGCGGACGTTGGGGCCTTGGCTTTGCCAACAACTCGGGCGGTGAGAACGGAGATAAGCAAGCCCTGTTCGGCTGGAGCGTCGCGTTTATCTCTGATACGGGCTCCGAGGGGCCGACCTCTATTCTGAATAGCGTCACATGGTCTCTCGAAGCCGATGCTGAGGGCTTCCGACATGCCTGTGCTCTCGATGTTCCGCTCGGCCCCAAGGGCACGGTAGCTCGTAAGATTTACCGGACCACCAACTACTCGGACGACTACGTTGCGCCGGGTGACACCACCCTGTACTTTATTGATGTCATCAGGAACAACGTCGAAGACCTGTTCTTTGACGCCGTAAAGACCGCCAACCTTGGTCAGCCTGCTCCCGAGATCGCCACCGGACCGCTTCCCGCACCGAAAGCAAGGTTCAGCGCCCTGTATAACGGGTGTCTGTTTCTTGATGGCGGTGTCGATGACGCTCTGACGCTGTACTACTCGACCGAAGGGCTTATCGAGCAGTTCGCCGCTGACGCTTACATCGAGCTTAGTGCTCAAGGCGGCGGCGTAACGGCCCTGTTTGGCAACTACACGACCCTCCTGGTGTTCCGAGAGCGAGGTATCGACGTAGTTCAGGGCAACTACACTGACGGGTTTAGTGCAACTACGCTCGCGGCCAACGTCACTTGCAGGTCTCCGCACTCTGTACAGAGCATCCCCGGCCTTGGTGTGGTGTTTCTGGCAGAGGATGGCGTCTACGCGGTCACGGGTGGGCTTTCCGGTGGAGCCGTTAACGAGGTTATCAACCTGACGGTGTTGCAGGACGATGTTATCTCGCGCATCACGCCGGATTGCTTCTCTAAGGCGGTGGCTTGCTACTCGCCAAAGCACAGAGAGTATCACCTGTACGTTCCAGTTGACGGCAACGACCGTCCGAACCTCGGATTGGTGATGCATGTCGATAGGCTGGATACCGCGACGGACCTAAGCCCGTGGACAACCCGAACTGGGTTCCCGGTAGGGGCGATTACCACGCTTCATGACGGAACTATCGTGTTTGGGCACAACACAGGCTCCGAGACGGGCGGAAACGACTCGATGCGGGGCTTGTTTGTCATCTCGGCCACCCGTCACATGGGCTCGGACATCATCGCAGACGTGATGACGCCCAATCTGGCCCCGGTTTCGACTTATCGGGCGGCTTGGACGGCGTTCGGTGACCCTCAGATTCAGAAACAGGTGAGCTACGTCACGGTTTGGGTGATGACTACGGGCAAACCCCGAGTTACGATGCGCCACTATAAGGATTTCTCTCTCGATCCCGTCATCGAGCAGACTTATACGGCGCAAAGCCCTGATAGTGTCGCCCAGCCTGTTCTTGACGAGGCAATCTTGGGGAATGGCCTGTACCGGAACGACCGGTTGGTGCCTCTCCGCTTCAGTGTGGCGCATCAGTCTGCGGCTTGGTTCTGTTTCGAGCTTGAGACAGACGAAGACCTGACTCTTGTTGGCTACGAGTACGAATACACCACCAAGGGCACTCGGGTTGTCGCAGGAGTCCGGGCATGAGCAAGAAGTGGACGCAAAGTGAGTTTCGTGCGGGGCGTAGCCTCTCCCCGAAGCTCGTTAACGATGAGCTTAGAGCCCAACAAAGCTCTGCAACGACCATCGACCGGAGCCAAGTACCTGGGACTTGGATTGATGAGGCTTACGTCCAGACAAACGCACTGCATCAGGTGTGGACGAGCGGCCCCGGCCTCGCTACCGGCTACGAGCAGGACAACGAGCGGGACACTGATGTTCCACCCCAGGGTTGGATTTCCTCAACCATCCCGACGATGGCCGGTAGCTGGAGGACGCTTACTTCGCAGACTCTCGAAGGCTTTAAGGGTGGAAGCCTGTTTATCGAGTGGTCTTGCAACGTCTACGTGAACAACATCTTCGCTTTCGGGCTCAACGACGGCTATCCGGGAACACCGCAGTACATCAACATGCGCATCCTCGTTAACGGGGTCAACCTTGCCGAGCGCCGAGGTGGCGGCTTTCACCAAACGTCGCGTATATTCGGTAGTAGCTTAGTACCGCCCGGTGATTTGACTATGCTGTTGCAGTGGAAGACCTCGACCCCTTCGCAGGACGCGGCTGAGCGAGAACAATCCGCTCCCGCTAATATGCCATATGCGCACCTGTGGAACAACCGCTGGATCGCAATCGCGAGGTACAGATGAGCCGCCTTACCGAGCCCGCTATCCTTGACGGCGACGACATCGACGCCGCTTCGATCAATGACCGGTATACCCAGTTCTCTCAGCCGGGGGCGCTTAACGCCTTCAACACGCGGGACGGCGCGTTCGACCTTCCGCACTTCAAGCGCGGGAACGACGCTTGGCTTGCTCCTGACCTTTACGAGACTACCATGGGCTGGAACCTGTGGAAGCACTCGTCATACCACACAAGAATCGGCCAGACTACCGGAGCCGCCCCTTACACGGTGCTTGACTCCGTAGGCGCTACTGACGTTCTGGACTTTGGGCCTCTCGGTGTTGTGGTGGCCCCTACTGACATTCTCCGGGTTTACTGGGATCTCTCGGTACGCGCTCGGTGGGAAGGCACGCGGCCTTGGACCGGTGGCGCTCTGACCTTTACGGTGCTTCATTCCGGCGGGGGCGGGTCATCCGCTATCAGCAACGGCTACGGATGCTGGGCTTTCTGGCTTGAGTGGGATATTACGGACAACACCCTGTCTAACTTCGTCGAAGTGCCGGGTCAGGGTGACTTCAACACGGTCGTAACCGGCTCGCGGGGCGGAAACGCGCTTACAAACTGTGGCTCCACCTCGATCACCCCGGCTATCATCGAGGGTGCCGACATCGTTGAAGACGGGCGCGTCAACGGAAGCGTTCTTGTCTATGAAACCGGGTGGTCGTCAGTTGACGGGGCTTGGCACTACATACCGACCGGCGGAACTACTACGACCGTCTACGGCGTCCGGGTGGTTTACTCAGGTCCGTTCGGGGCTCACAACGGGGGTGGTGTGAACTACCTTGTGAGAAACGACGCGGTAGCAGACGACGCAAGGCTCGATCAGCAGGCCGGTCAGATTTCTGCACTCCACATGCGTCTCGGCTGAGGAGCCCCTATGTCTTACACCCCGCCTTACACTGTAGCTGACGGCACCGTACTGACTTCCGCCCAGCTTGAGGGCAACTCGCAGGCTCTGAGGATCTACCTACATCGAGGTGTGGCGTCGTCAGACTTTGAGAACACCCCTTGGATTCAAACTCGGCATGTTCAGGCTCCCGTTTATGAGCCCTACTCGGGGATGCAACACGGGGTCACCGGCTACCAGGGAGGAAACTGGGCGGGCGGGACGAATATCCGGCTTCAGTTCGCTACGAAGTTTCTCTCTGGAAACGGTCGCACGACAAGCACAGAGTTTCACCCGGCTCCCCAGACTGCAATCGAGCTTGCGTTCCGGCAGGACGCCAAAGTTCTGTTCCACTACTGGTGGGAGCTTGAGAACGGTCGTGACGTCAGTACCGCAAGCTATCAGGCCCCCGCTTCTCCGGCTGGTACGACCGCTGGAAGGCGCGTCTACGTTGTGCCCTATACCGGGGCCGGCTTCAACAGTGGAACGGCTTACAACAACCGTAGCAGGTGCCAGGAAACGCGCAACGCGGGTGACGGGGTGACCATCGGCTACCCTATCGGCACGCGGCGTCCTTATGTGATGACCGGGGGTTACGGAGCAAAGCAGGGAACGTTCGCCAGGGACGTGACCGGGCCTCTTGTGACTACCTTCGGGCTCAGTATCCACTCGCTTACTGACCGGTGTGGCGTCGTTAACTGGGGCATCGCCCTTGAAGCATACTATTTCTAAGGAGCTTAAATGCCTATCCTCACCGCCGCTTTAATCGCCGGAGGCGCAGCCGCCGCGTCAGGTATCGCTAAGGGTGTGGGCGAAGCTCGGGCCGCCAAGAAGATGAGACTTACCGATGCGGAGGCGCGAGAGCTGGAAGAGCTTGAACGTCGCAAAGCAGCGGGCCAGCTTGGTCTCGATGAGAGACAGCGTGGCAGCATCGAGCAACAGTTTCTTGCCGAGCAGGCTGGGGCTTCCCGTGAGCTTGAAGCCGCCGCCCTACAGCAAGCCGCCGCAAGGGGCCTTAGCGGGTCTGTGAGCGGTCGTGAGGTGTTCCTACAGGAACAAGCCGAGGCCGGGGCTAAGATGGCCATGCGTCAGCAGCAGAACATTGCCGTCCAGCAGGCTTCACAGGCCGAAGCACAGGCCGAACAGGCCCGTATTGACGCTATGACAATGCAGCAGAAGCAGGCTGACGCTATGCGCGCCCAAGGTATTGCCTCCGCCGTCTCCGGTGGTCTGGCCGGTGTAGCTACCGGGGCGCAGATGTACGCCCCTATCGAGAAAGCCACTATTGAGGCCGCCGCCAAGCAGAAGACTGTTGAGGAGTTGTTCAACGAGCTCAACTCGACACCCGGACTCGACCCTTACGGACAGGCGACCGTCTGACGGCGTTTCTAACCTAATAGTAAACACCCTTTAGGTTAGAAACGCCGCCCCCCTTACTGAGAGGCCAAATATGCCCGCACCAAAGCCCGGAAGCCGCGCACAAGGCTACATGGCGCGCTACTCGCACGCTCTCCACTACCAGTATCTCAGTGAGAGGATTCAGAGTGAGATTGCGGACGAGCAAGCCCGCGTCCAGTACTATGACTCGCTGATTGCCCAGGAGAACATGACCCAGGCCGCGCTACTTGAGCGGTTTGAGACTCCCGGCCTCGATTTGCGTGAGGCTAACGTCCTTCTCTCGGAGCACTCGGCTCTTCTTAAGGGAATCGACGAGCTTACCGGAGGGGCCGCGTCCGCCGCCGCCGCCGCTAAGGCGCTTCCCCCTGGCACCGACACCATTGACGACATCTACAACTACATGTCGGGGGTCGATGCGGGTAGCGGCATCACCCGTGAGCGCAAGTCCGCCCTTATCGCTAAGTTGAAAGAGCTTGGTGCGGCCCCGGCCACTCAGGACGACTTGGAATCCCGGCTTAATGCCATGCCTGACCGGAGCGTGTCCGGCGGATTGAGCAAAGCCCAGCAGGAGAAGGTCGATGCTTCGATGGAAGCGGTCCAGAGAGGACTGCAAGCGGCTTACTTTGCCGGCCCGAAGGGCATCAGGGGCGGTATCGAAGGGCTCGAAGAGACAAAGCGGCGTCAGCTTTCGGCTGATCAGCTGCGGGATGCCGGTGAGAAAGCCCGAGCCGACGCTCTTGAGGCTTCCAACTACGGAACCGAGGAATCTGCACTCCGAGACGCGCTTGCTCAGGTCGAGCTTACGGGTGACCCGGAGGCTCTTGAGCCTTATCTGAAGGACGTGTACGTTCGGGCGCGGGAAACCCAAGCCTACAAGAACGAAGACCGCGCCAACTTTGAGCAGGAGCTACTTGACTCCCGTAAGACTGAGGCCCGCCTTCAGGGTGAGCGTCAGCAGATTGCCGGGGCCTATAGCGACCCGCGTCAGGAAGCCGCTCGGCGCCAGTTGACCCTTATGGGCTACAAGTTCTTCCGTGATGACTCCCCTGACAGTTGGAAGAACCAGTACGCCCAGTACCAGAGAACCCCCGACTACCAGGCTTACCTCGACTACCACGAGATTGTGAAAGACCACCGTGAGCGGGAGGTTCCTCTTGAGCCGACTACCAAAGCTCAGAACCTCGTGACCTCGTACACGATGATGAAGAAGCGGCGGGGTGACCGCATCGACAACGCAGACCTTAGAGCCCAGCTTGCAAAGGCAGGTATCGAGGGCGATGAGGCCACTGACGCTATCGCGTTCGCCATGTCTTACTGGACGCTTGGCGGCCCGGACCAAGACCCGGCGATGTTGAGACTTCAGCGTGAGGAAACGCAGGCTCAGGCGGCTCGCGATGCCCAGCAGAGGGAAGAGACCAAAGAGGCGCTTCGCCTTAATGAGCTTGAGCAGAAGGCGGTTAAGGAAACCGAGGCCCTGCAAGCCTCTCAGGTTGCCCAGCTTCGCGGTGAGCAGGCCGAAATGAACCGGTACTACGACGTCTACGCTCGGGAGCGGGCGCGAGGTAAGTCGAAGGAAGAAGCCAGTAAGGCCGCAGACGAAGTCCTCACCCCCGTTGAGCGCGTCGAGACCATCATCCGGGGCGACAGGCTTCCGCAGGTTCCGGGAGAGCCCTATAGGGCCGACAAGAAGGGCATCGAAGACGCACGTAGGACCGCTGAAGCCGCTTCAAGGCTGTTCGGCTCCCGTGTCGAAACCGAAACCAAGCCCCTGTTCGGCGTGGACTTTACTGAAGCCGCCGCTCGCAGGATGCGGGAGCTTGACGTCGAAAGCCGTGAAGAGTCTGCCCGCAAGAAGGCGGAGCTTGATGCTCAGCTTGAGGGTCTTAGAACACCGGAAGGCGACCTGTTCTACACCCCGGCTCAGATGGAAGCTATCAAAGCCGCCCCCGGTGCAACGGCTCAGGCTATTCGAGCCTACCAGCAACAGACCCCTGGTAGCTTTGTTGACCCGATTACCGGGGAGACTTCTCTGACGATGGAGCCTACGAGTATTGCCGCCCCTACTGTAGAGGCCAAACCGCTTTCCGAGATGACGGAGGCGGAGCTTAAGGCCCGAATTGCGGAGCTGGGAGCACAGTAATGGCGGATCCTACTCTTGAGGAGCTTCAGGCTGAGCTTGAGCGCCGCCGGTTGCAGGCTGAGCTTGACCGCAGAAAGGCTGAGAGGGCTCGTCAGAGGGCCGCCGCCGCCCCGCCGCCCCCTACGCCTACGCCGGTCGTGCCAACGCCTGAGCCGGTCGTACGCGGCCCCCTGGTTACGGCTCAGGCCCCGGCCCCGGTCGAGCTTCCGCTACCGGCAGAGGTATCCCAGGCGCGTATTGAGGAGGCCGTCAGCGAAGCCGCTCGGGCAGAAGTTCAAGCCACCCCGCCTACCATGCTTGGCCGGGGGGAGACGGACTCGTTTGAGCGTGAGCGCACAGTTACGCAGCAGATCGCCGCAGAGCTTGAGGACCGCCGGGGTCGCATTATCCAGCCGGGTGTCGAGGAGCCGCGTAAGGCCGCTCCGGGTGGGCTCACCCCGTTCTTCCGGCCTACTGAGATTCGCACGGTCCAGACTTATAAGGTGCCCGCCCCACTTGAAGGCGCAGGCGAGTTTGTCCCTCTGGACCGGCTCCCCGAAGGCTACGACGTCACCGGCTTGGAAACCCGAGCAGAGCGTGTCATTGCTGACGAGGAAACCGGTCAGTTCCGTACGCCGGGGGCTTGGGAAGAGTTCCGTGAGAGCTTTGCGCTTTCCCCGGTCAAGACCGAAGCGGAGGCTCGGGCAGAAGAAGCCGAGATGTTCCGTGAGCAGCAGATTCGAGAGCAGGGCTACCTGGGTGAGCCCCCCTGGTATGACCCGCTCGGCGCTCTCGACGTAGATATAGTCGGCACAGCCGGAGGTCTGGTAAGGGGACTTCTTGAGCAGCCCGAGGTAGAGGGGCGCGGCATTGTTGAGACTGAGCTTGGCGCGGGACTTCGCAGTATCCTGGGCTACGGGTCGGCTCTTGCCGCAGAGGGCTACTTTGAGGGGCTCGGCTACGAAGTGGACGCTCAGGGCAACCCGGTTGACCCCGACGAGTTTGGAGTCGCACTTAGAGATTTGCGTGAGGCTCTGGGAATCCCTGCGGTGGTCGGCGTATCGGGTCAGGTGCCTGAGTTTATCCAGGACATCCCTCTGTACGAGGAGGTTATCGGCGTTGACAAGTTCGGCGTGGCGGTTCCGCTTCCAGGTATGGCTACCCGCCGTCGTCAGGCGCTTCCGACCGGCGCTGACCCCAAAGCCAAGCGGGCGGTTGACCCCCTTACGGAAGACCCTCGCACCCGTATGGCTCAAGCCGTCGCTAAGGGTCGCACGTTCGGTGATGAGTTTATGGACTCCCCGGAAGTCACAGCCTGGTTTGCACAGAACACGGGTGACCCGGACCACGCCTACCTCGGCGGTTTGATTCCTGAGCTTATTATTCCGGGTGGTCCGGAGCTTGCTCTTGGGGGACTGGGGGCAATAGCCGGTGGACTTACTGACATGGGCCGTATCGGCGGCAAACTTCGTCAGTTTAAGGCTCTCAAAGCAGCCGATAAGGCCGCTGACGCCGCGAAAGCCGGACACCGGGCCGCCGCAGGTCGCCTTGGCACTGTAGGCGTGACCGTAGGGGCTAAGGCCGATGAACTTGCCGACGCCAAGGCGGCTCTAAGGGGTGGTGAGAGCTTTGGAGTAGACCCGGCCCGTAAGGGGGCGGCCAGCATCGACGGGGCTATCAGAGACGTTCTCAGGGCCGAAGAGGCGATGAAGTCAGCAGACGAAGCGGTCGCGGGTTTGCGCCGCGCCGTGACCGAGGGCTTTGACCCGACCGTTGCCCGTAGGGTCGCCACGAAGGCGGCAAAGAAAGCCGGTGCGACCGCTGACGAGCTTACTGAGCTTCGTCAGGTACTGAAGGCTAAGAACCCCAACACCTACGAAGCCCTTGAGGAAGCAGTATCCGGCGTTCTTGGCACTACCAAAGCCGGGGAGGCGCGTGCCGAACGCACAATGAGGATGACGAGCCAGAACCTTCCCGCTGATTACGTCTCCCTTACCGAGACTATCGCGGTTCCCCGTAGCCAACTCAAAGAAGCCCGGATAACTCTGGCGGCAAACCGGCGTGCGCTATTTGCAAGGGAGCCGCTTGAGAAGATTAAGGAGTTCCGTCGGCAAGCCACGGCGCTACCGGAAGGCCCCCGCAAAGCTGCGGCGCTGAGGGCGGCTGACAAAGCCGAGGCTGCCGGCCCCCTCCTTACGAAAGCCATGGACAAACGGCTCGACAGTCTGGCTCGCCAGTTTGGAGGGGCTGAAGCAGAGCGGATTATCAACCAGAGGCCCCCGAAAGACAGTCTCAAGGGCTTCCCGATCAACAAGGAGCTTGCAAAGTACGACACCTGGGACGATGTTCCGGTCGAACTGAGGCGTCAAGCCGTCGTAATGCAGGATTTGAGGACTATCGACTCCTATGGCGCTCAGGCGCGGCTTTCTCGCGACCTTACGAGGGCTCAGATTTACTTCAGGTCCGCAGAAGAGGGGATTCCCAACCTTATTCGCAATAGTCAGCTTATGGCTAAAGCCGAACGGGGCTACGTTCGCCGGGGCCTGACTTACTTGGCTGATAAGCTGGCCGCTAAGGTGCCGCCTTCCGAGGCCAAGGTCATCGCGGGTGTTCTAAGGGAGTCATTCCTCAATCCAAGCGGGCTTCGACGCCTTCGCAACTACGTTCGCGCCCCCGAGGTCATCGCACCCATTTACCGGGAGAGTTTGGCAGTCGCGCGGGCCGCCGAAGAGCTTGCCGCCGCCGCTTCTACGGTCACTCGGACCTACGGTGAGAGGTTGACCGCCCTTGCCCGGTCTGAGAGAAGCCTTGATAGGGCCGCAGAGACGCTTATGGAGGCTGAAGTCAGAGCCGCCGGGGGTAGTGCCGCTGACGCCTGGAACGGCGTCTTAGACGCTATCTGGGGGTCTGAGAAGCGCGAGCGCATCATGACGGATATGGTGGAGGGTCGAGGTATCCAAGGGCTTGAAGTGACGCGGGGTGAGGGCGGTGAGCTTATCGGTGAGTTTACCGAGTTCCCCACTATTGCTCAGATTAAGAGCCTTGATGACCTCTACGTGCTCAAGGGCGAGCTTCCTGGTAAGCCCATGCGGCCAAGCTACATTGACGCGTTCACCAAGGTAGGCATCGAAAGCGGGCTTCGTAAGAATATTCTCGCTAACAAGAAGACGGTTACGGACTTGGGCTTCTCCCGAGCAGGTATCGAAGACGAGATCAACACTTGGATCCAAGAGCTTGTGGGAGATATCCACCTTCCGCAAGGGACCAAGACCTACGAAGAGGCGGTGGCCGCCGCCCGCGCTGACTTTGCAAACGCGGCGGAGGGCTCCGGTCGGCTTACTCAGCTTCCTGACGAGTTTGCTGACGCGCCCGGTGTTCCCCGTATCTCGGGCATCCCGGCTGACACCTTCGCAGGTAGGGCGCTTCAGGAAGACGGTGAACAACTGTTCCGCATGTTGGACGACCTGCCAGTTAGACAACGCGAATACATCAGCAAGCAGGTGCTCGGGAACCTCGCAACTGGGGCAAGAGACGTCTTCACCCGCATTACGGACGGGTTGTTCGTCCCGCTTATGGTCGGTGAGAAGTTTGCATCGCAGGCTATCGTCCCGTTGCTGACTATCGGGGTCGGTGAGCACCTTCGCACCGTGGGCAAGATGTCCACCAACGCTATCGCGGACGCCACTAACAAGGTGCTCGGTCGGCGTAGGTTCGGCGGCGGGTTCCGTGCCCCCGATGGCGTGTACTACACTCCAAAGCAGCTTGAAGATCTCGCTAACGAGTATGGCATCGGCATGACCCGGTTGGAGTCGGCCAGGGTTGGGTCACTCGCGCAGGATATGAGGCGGGCGGCTCAGAAAGCGGCGGCTGAAGGCAAACCGGCTAACAAGAAACTCTGGCAAGCTCTCGGTCACGAGTTGAACCCCTTTGCAAGAGGCTTCTGGAATAACCTCGCTGACAGTATGGAGCGCAACTACCGCAAGACGGTGTTTGAAACCGCTATTGCGGGCGGCAAGTCTCCTGACGAAGCGGC
>Ga0098050_1000217_pt1 | contig 21998 bp, 34 predicted proteins | sample 14_taG_FD_77070 | JGI IMG/M metagenome (GOLD analysis project Ga0098050, IMG submission 77070) | Marine viral communities from the Subarctic Pacific Ocean - 14_ETSP_OMZ_AT15311 metaG | ecosystem: Environmental > Aquatic > Marine > Oceanic | place: Pacific Ocean | collected 2015-01-18
AATGATTAGCAGAGCTAAGAAGAAAGAATCACGTATGGCTAAAAAGTCAGGTTCTTACTACAACCCTGCAATGGGCCGCGATGTGCCATTGCCTAAGAGCAAGTAATGGGCGAGCTGAAGAAATGGCGAGATGAGAAGTGGGTGCGCATTGGCACTGACGGCTCCATCAAGGGTGCTTGCGGGACGAGCAAGAACAAAAAGAATCCCGACAGGTGCTTGCCATTGTCTAAGGCTCAGAGCATGAGTAAAGCTGAACGTGCCGCTACAGCTAAGAAGAAAAAAAAGTACGGCAGGAAAAAACAATTTGTATCTAACACACCCGCAGGACGGGTAACATCAAAATCATGAAGCAAGGTTACAACGCAAGACTCGACGAGTCTATTGGTGGAAGGCACAAGGGTGCTCACAAGCAATCAATGAAGTCTCGCAGAGACGAGTCTAAGGCTATGTCCAAGAAGGACTACGGCCACTCATACGGTGCTGACAAGGGCATGTCTTATCGCCACTCTCACCCTGAATGTGTTCATTACGTAGGCAAGCACTTGTCAGGCTTGATTAAGAAGTAATGGCAAAGAAGGGATTTCCTATGGTCAAGAAAGGTGACCAAGGGAAGTTTACATCATGGGCAAAGCGGAACGGGTTCAAAGATGCCTGTTCCGCAGCCTCTGCTGTTATGAAGAATACTGACAAGTACAGCAAGTCAGTTGTGAAGATGGCGAACTACGCCAACAACTTCGGCTGTAAAAGAAAGTAATGGCTGACAAGAGCAAGATGAAATGCAACCGTGTCGTCCCCTCGGACAGGCCCGGTAAGAAAAAGATGGTCAAAGCCTGCAGTGGTGGGAGAGAAAAGCTCTTGCACTTCGGGGCTAAGGGCTACGGCCATAACTATTCATCTGCTGCACGCAAGTCTTTTCGCGCACGCCACAAGTGTGGGCAAGCTAAAGACAAACTCACACCCCGGTATTGGGCCTGCAAAAACCTTTGGGCAGGCAAAGGAGGAAGCACTAAGTCCTCCCCTAAATCACGCAGAGGTAAATACTAATAATTATGGTAGATTTCATTATTGAGAATTGGGCTGCATTGCTCATTGGCTTGGCCGCGTTTGCAAAAATCGTGGTCAACTTGACCCCCACCGAGAAGGACAATATCGTCTTCGGTTGGATTGACACCCTCATCAACTCCATCATCCCGGACAGAAAAAAATAATCCTTACCTTTGCTATATGAACAACAAGTCCAAAGGTCTCGGTGATTCAATCGAAAAGTTCACCAAGGCAACAGGAATTAAGAAGGCGGTAGAGACAGTTGCAAAAGCAACAGGAACTGACTGCGGTTGTGGCAAACGAAGGGACACCCTTAACAGGACTTTCCCATACGATAGAGACTAACGATGGGATACCAAAAACTACAGGTTGGCCGGATAACGGCAATGGACGATAAGAAGTCAGACTTCTCTGATACGGTCAATCTTAACGACCCCATCTTAGACGCTTCAGGGAATCCAAAAACGTACACTGTCACAGGTTTTTCATTAGTTGACGGCACTAATAGCCTAGTGACTGTTAGTGGGGCAACATTTATTTCTGACGGTGTTCAGCCCGGTGATGTAATATATAGGACTGATGCCCCCACAGCGGGAGGTCGTGTTTTGGCTATAAATAGCGAAACACAGATTTACGTAGAGGGTATCGCAGCCATAACCACACAGACGGTCGAAATACTCAATGGTTCAAGTGAGTCTGCAGTCCTGTACGTGGGAACGCATCCCGGTTCAGGAGCTGTAAGGCTTAAGGTTAGGACATCGGGTGGTGATGATATCACCTTTGAAAACATACCTGAAGGCAGCTTCTTGCCTGTGCAAGTAAAAAGAGTATTTCTTAACTCAACAACCGTAAGCGACATCCTCGCACTCTTCTAAAACAAAACCTAATGGGATATCAAAAACTACAGGTTGGAAGAGCAACCGACATGGAAAGACTGCTAAACGACCTTGAGGATACAGTCAACCTTAATGACGAGTTGACTGCATTTAATACCGCAGCGGGCAGTGGAACGCCTACTAATGTCATTATTGCACCCGCAAATACTTTCATTGATACCAACGGGAACAATCTTGTTAATCAAGGAGACTTGTATGTAAACCTTAGTTCTTCTGCTCCCAACTACAAAAGCAGCTACATTGCTTCTGTTGACAGTGATACGAAAATTACTTTGGTCAAAAATCTAGGTGTAGGTTCCGGAGCTTCAAGCAAAATTCTTGCACGCTCAGAAGAACCTGCAGTCCTGTACGTGGGTACAGCGGCAGCGGGAGCAACACTGAAGGTTCGTAGCGCAGGTGGCGATGACGCTACCTTCGTAAACATTCAGCAAGGTTCATTTATTCCTGTACAGGTCAAGAGGGTTTACAACACAGGCACAACTGCCACCAACATTGTAGCCCTGTTCTGATATGTACCAAAAGCTACAGACAGGAAGGGCCACTGCCATGACGCAACTGTTGTCAGACAATGAGGACACAGTAAACCTGAATGACGAAATTGATGCCGCCGTTGCGGGTGTAGGTACAACGGGCACTAAGCTCGTTGTTCCGAGTCGTGACTTTGTTGCGCTTGGTGTGAAGCAAGGGGATTTGGTAATAAATGCAAGTTCTACCCCTAACTGCAGCAGGGTTATTGATGTGGAGGGAGATTCTGTTACGGTAGCCAACAATATCAGTATGGCTTCAGGAACCGTCTATAGAATCCTTCAAGGAAGCACCGAGCCTGCAACACTGTATGTTGGTACAGTAGGCGCGGCTTCTACGCTAAAAGTTAGAACAGCGGGTGGCGATGATGTTGTCCTTGACAACCTTGTGCAAGGCACTACCATTCCACTTCAAGTTGTTAGAGTGTATAACACGGGCACGAATGGCGTGCTCAATATCGTAGCATTGTTCTGATATGGCAACGGCAATCAAAATAGCAAACGTTGTCACAGGAGGAGCGGGCAACTCTATCGGAGGGGCGCAGCGCGGAGGCGCACCGTCACCACCTCCACCGCCTTTTACCTTTAAGGTAGACACACGCAATGCGGGAGCGACAAGCAACACGCAATACAAGCTCCCCACAAACGCTAGTGGCACGTACAACTTCGTGGTTGATTGGGGCGATGGCAGCACGGACACCATTACAGCATACAGACAATCTGAGGTAACGCATACGTACTCTACGGGTGGAGTATATACCATTACGATTACAGGGGACTTTACAACTATCAACCCCTTTCTTTCGGGAGACCCTCAAAAGATAACTGAGATTGTAAAGTGGGGAGGCACAAACCTCACCATCAACAACACCTTTGCTCTTAGGGGTTGTACGAATATGATTTGCACCGCAACCGATTCCCCTACACTTACGGGTGATATTACAGGATGCTTTTATCAGTCGAACGCCATCACAAGCGGACTTGCGAATTGGGACTTCTCTAACGTAACAGCAGCGCAGTTCCTTTTGCTTTCCGTGCCCAATTGGAACGAAGACATCAGCAGTTGGGATGTATCAAACTGCACCACATTTAACGCTGCGTTCTCAGGAACGTCTATGAGCCAAGCCAACTATGATGCCCTATTGATTGCATGGGCTGCTCAGAGCGTTCAGAGCAATGTAGCATTTACCACGCCCGCTCAATACACGGCAGGAGGTGCGGCAGAGACCGCCCGCAACACCTTGGTTAACACATACAATTGGACAATTTCTGATGGCGGGGCGAACTAAAGATATCGACGGTGAGTTCTGCTACCCTAAAGCAGACACTTGGGTTATTTGCTTTGCAAACGACCAAAAACTTATGCCTCAATCATGGGTTGAGGTTTCGCAGACGCAATGCCTCGGCACGCCTTGGACGGTCATTGAATACTATACAAATCCGGAAGAGTGGGTAGACAGGCTTGCGGAGTTTGAGATTTACCCTCTACCCTCTGATGCATTGGAAGATGAGTAGTGAGATGATTAGCTTGTACGAGGGGGTGCTGCTGCTTGCAGGACTTATCGGTGTGTACATCAGAATGAACAACGAGGTGGCAAAGCTAAAGAACCGAGTATACACCCTTGAGCAGAGCAAGAGTGAGGTAACGAAGTTGCTAAAAGAATTAAGCGCAGACATCCAAGAAATCAAGCTGCTACTTGCTCGTAAGCAAATTGATTCGTGAGAGACATAGATAAGATAATTGTTCATTGTTCAGCAACACGCGAGGGTCAGCACATAGAAATGGAAACCATCAGGGGATGGCACACTTCGTCCCCTCGCAATTGGTCAGACATAGGCTACCACTACGTGATTTATCTCGATGGAACAATTGTCCCCGGCAGACCCGAAGAGCGTCCCGGTGCGCATACCCTAGGAGAAAACATGAACAGCATAGGGATATGCTATGTCGGTGGAGTAGAAGGGGATGGGAGAACGTCAAAGGATACCCGAACAACTGAACAAAAAGCATCTCTTGCGGCACTCCTGCTAGAGCTAAAGGCTGTGTACTGCGACTCTGTAGTTCACGGTCATCGAGACTTCTCAGATAAGGCTTGTCCTAGTTTTGATGCTACTGAGGAGTATGCATGGATAAGCTCTTATTACGATGAAGAAGAAGTTTAGAGAAACGAAGGTCGGCAAGTTCTTAGCCGACAAAGCCCCCGACATCTTGAATGTAGCGGGAGAGCTACTGCCCGACGCGGGACTGTTAGGTGCGGTAGGCAAGATGATTGATGATTCGAAGCTCACCCCTGAAGACAAGGCGCAGGCTCATGCTCAGTTGGTCGAGCTGTACAACCTTGAGGTTGAGGACAGGAAGAGTGCGCGTCTGCTATACTCATCTGATAGTACCATACAGAAGGTGTTGGCTACGGTCTTCACCGTCGCATATTTTGCGTTGAGCTTTGTCATGTTCAAATACTTCGTGGAGGAGGATATTGACCTTGGCGAGTTCGAGATTAGTTTTATCTCCACCATTTTCGGTGCTATGAGTGCCAAGGTGAACACGGTCGTTGACTTTTTCTTTGGCGGTTCAGCTAAAAAGGACTAAGTCAAAAACAGTATCTTTGTACAAAATCTAATCCTACTATAATGGAAAACCTTACTGCTGAAGAACTGAATACGGTTCAGACCTTTGTTACTGAGTTCAACACCCTCAAGATGAAGATTGGTGATGCTGAACTCGCAAAGACTGCTTTGCTTGCCAATGTTGACAAGCTCAAGTCGGACTACAACGACTACGAGAACGTCCTCATGGAGAAGTACGGCAAGGACGCTACCGTAAACGTTCAGACGGGCGAGATTACACGAAACACAGAACAACTAGAAGATGTCTAAAATTAGCACTTACTCTACGGTAACACCTGCTGCAGGAGATAAAGTCATTGGTACAGATGTAGCGGGCACTCCCACTGATGCAACTAAGAACTTCCTTGTAGAAGATATTGCTGCTCTTGCGGGTTCGCAGGGATTAGTGACTCTGTCTCAGGTTCTTGACGCAGGAAATACTGCTACTAATAATATCACCCTTACAGGCAACATTACTACCACGGGTCTTGTCGCTCCGGGAACTGTTTTGTTGGGTACTGCAGCAGGCGCAAGTGTAATTTGTAACTCTGTCATTGCTGCGCAAGGAGGGATTACTGTTTCTCAGGGACAAACAGCACAAGTTGCAGGTACTCTACAACTTACCCCTACGTCTGTACTTGACGCACTCTCAGGCTCAGAGCTTAAGGCTGTGCTTCCTAGCCACGCTGACAACGCAGCAGCCACGTCAGCGGGATTGGCTGCCGGAAGAATTTATAGAACTACCGGAACGGGTGCAGCCCCTCTTGACGCACCGGGAATCGTAATGGTGGTGGTGTGATATGGACATCCGAAAGATTTCCATCGGCCCCGACTACAAGTCGGGTGCTATGCATTACCTCGTAGGGCAGAAGGTTCTAAACGGAGACTACTGCATTCACCTTATTCAGTGCGTGGACGACGAGTACCGCATTTGGATTGAGCGTGATGACGAAGTAATGCTGTGGAAGTCTTTTACTCCATCTATGCCCCTTAGCGTGGAGTACAACATCAACTTTTAATGCAATCCCCATTCAACTTCATCGTCAAACCACATAAGGGCACGAGATACAACAACACTGCAGATTGGGAGGGGGTAGAGTTTACTACCAACACATCAGAGGAGGAGGCGAAGTTTTCTAATCGCAAGGCTATTGTAGTCTCAGTACCATTAGGTTATGACGGGCCAATCAAGGTAGGATATACCCTGCTTGTCCACCACAACGTATTCAAGTTCTACAACGACATGAAAGGTCGTCGTCAGAGCGGGCGTAGCTTCTTTAGGGAAGACCTATTCTTTGTCGATACCGAGCAGTTCTTCATGTACCATGACGGCAACAAGTGGCACGCTCACGACAGGTACTGCTTTGTTTCTCCTATCCCGGCTGAGGAGTGCTTCATCGAGAAGCCTACCCACGAGCCGCTCATGGGACGTATGGAATATCCAAATGACTATCTTGTAAGCAAGGGAGTCAACGCGGGTACTATCGTTTCGTTCACGCCCGACAGCGAGTACGAGTTCGATGTAGACGGTGAGACCATGTACAGGGTATACGACCATCAGATAACCATGCGCCATGAACACTAAGGATGTAAAGCTCAAGATTATTGAGGCGGGTCATCGTGCCGTGGAGCAGCTTATCAAGGTTGCCAAGGAGCAAATCATCAAGCACGACCCTGAAGACGACCTGTCAGCCGACAGGCTCAAGAACGCGGCAGCTACTAAGAAGCTATGCATCATGGATGCATTCGAAATCTTGAATAGAATCGAGACCGAGAGAGAAGCTATCGAGACATTAGAAACAGGCTCTACCAAGAAGGTAGATACAAAGCAAGGATTTGCAGAACGAAGGTCTAAATAAAAGCCTACACCGTGTCGTTCACGACTACATACCCAAGCATGTGCTTTCTACTAAGAACAAAGCCAAGACTTGGAAGTACGGCTATGACCCTAAGTATGACCTTGTAATCATATCTAAGGACGGAACTCTCGGTGAGGTATACGAGATTCAGAACCTAAAGATTGGCCTGCCCAAGTCTCCCAAAGCGTGTCCTCAAAGACACACCAAGAGAAGTGAGCAGTATTGGGAGAGAGAAGAAATCCCTGCTCACCTGAATAAAATCCAATCCATCTTCCAATGGAATGAGATGACCTCTGACTTCAAGTCGAGGTACGTTGACTATATCGAGCGTGAGTTCGACAGGAGGGATGATGGCTATTGGTTCATGAATGACGGCAAGCCCACCTACCTCACGGGGGCGCACTATATGTACCTGCAATGGACGAGCATCGACGTAGGCTATCCTGACTTCCGTGAGGCCAACAGACTGCTCTATATCTTTTGGGAGGCGTGCAAGGCCGACCGCAGGAGCTTCGGTATGGTGTACCTAAAGATTCGTCGTTCAGGGTTCTCATTCATGTCATCGTCAGAGTGTGTCAACACCGCGACGCTTGCCAAGGACTCTCGTGTAGGCATCCTGTCGAAGACGGGTACTGATGCCAAGAAGATGTTTACCGACAAGGTCGTGCCCATCAACAGCCGTCTGCCGTTCTTCTTTAAGCCCATCATGGACGGTATGGACAAGCCTAAGACAGAGCTTGCCTACCGTGTGCCTGCGGCTAAGATTACCAAGAAGAACATGTTCAACGTCGAGGACGATGAGATTCAAGGTCTCGACACCACGATTGATTGGAAGAACACTGACGACAACTCTTACGACGGTGAGAAGCTACAGCTCCTCGTCCATGACGAGAGCGGTAAGTGGCTCAAGCCCAACAGCATCCTCAACAATTGGCGCGTCACCAAGACGTGCTTGCGCTTGGGTAGTAAGATTATCGGTAAGTGCATGATGGGGTCAACCTCCAATGCCCTGTCTAAGGGTGGCGGCAACTTCAAGGACTTGTACCGCGACTCTGATGTATTAAAGAGAAACAAGAACGGACAGACTAAGAGCGGGATGTACTCCCTGTTCATTCCTATGGAGTGGAACATGGAGGGGTTCATCGACCTCTACGGTATGCCCGTCTTCAGAACTCCTGAGAAAGCTGTTGCAGGCATTGACGGAGAAGACATCCATCAGGGAGCAGTAAACTATTGGGAGGCTGAGGTGGAGTCGTTGAAGTCAGATGCTGATGCGCTTAACGAATACTACAGGCAGTTTCCCCGCACAGAGTCGCACGCCTTCAGGGATGAAAGCAAGCAGTCTATCTTCAACCTTACGCGCATCTATCAGCAGATAGATTACAACGACAGCTTGATTATCAATCAGCACGTTACGCAGGGCAGCTTCCGTTGGAAGGACGGCATCAAGGACAGCAAGGTCATTTTCTATCCTGACAAGTCAGGACGCTTCAGGTTGTCGTGGGTTCCTAAAAACGAGATGCAGAACAGGGTGTTTGAGCGTAACGGCATCAAGCATCCCGGCAACGACCACCTCGGTGCGTTGGGTTGCGACTCGTATGACATCTCAGGCGTAGTGGGTGGTGGCGGCTCTAACGGTGCGCTGCATGGCTTGACCAAGTACAATATGGACGACGCTCCGAGCAACGAGTTTTTCTTGGAGTATATCGCAAGACCTCAGACGGCAGAGATGTTTTTTGAGGACGTACTCATGGCCTGTGTATTCTACGGTATGCCTATCCTTGTAGAGAATAACAAGCCGCGCCTGCTGTACCATTTCAAAAACCGTGGATACAGAGGGTTCTGCTTGAACCGACCCGACAAAACCTACAACAAGTTGTCTAAGACAGAGCGCGAACTAGGGGGCATACCCAACTCCTCGGAGGATGTTAAGCAGGCCCACGCCTCTGCCATTGAGTCATACATTGAAAAGTATGTAGGAATAGATATGGATGGCTCGTTCCGTGATGAGGACGAGATGGGTTCTATGCTTTTCACTCGCACCCTCGAAGATTGGGCGAAGTTTGATATTAGCAACAGAACTAAGTTTGATGCAAGTATTAGTTCGGGATTGGCTATCATGGCGTGTCAAAAGCACCTGTATCAGCCCGAAAAGAAGACAAATAAATTAAGCCTTACCTTTGCGAGGTATAATAACAAGGGGGCTTACAGTGAACTGATTCGATGAAGGATGTTAAGATAAACATATCATCTACAGGGTTTCCGAGTCAATTCGTGTCCGACGCTGAAAAGGACTCCGCAGAGTTCGGTCTTCAGATTGGTCAGGCCATTCAGTATGAATGGTTTAAGAAGGACGGCAGCCAATGTAGATTCTACGACCAATGGAGAGCACTTCATCGTTTGCGTCTTTACGCACGAGGTGAGCAGTCCATTGCCAAGTACAAGCAGGAACTAGCCATTGATGGTGATTTATCATACATCAATCTTGATTGGACACCCGTTCCAATCCTTCCCAAGTTTGTAGACATTGTAGTCAACGGAATGTCGGACAGACTTTTTTCTGTCAAGGCATACGCACAGGATGCCCTCTCCCAAGCCAAGCGCAGCAAGTATCAAGACCTTATCGAAGGTCAGATGGTTGCCAAGCCTGTATTGGAAAAGATTCAAGCCGCTACGGGAGCTAACCCTTTTGTCACAGAACCTGATGAGCTTCCTGAAAGCGATGAGGAGCTGTCACTCTATATGCAGCTTAACTACAAGCCTGCTATTGAGATTGCAGAGGAGGAGGCCATCAATACCATCTTGGAGGAGAACCACTACGGTGACCTTCGCAAGAGGTTTGACTACGACCTCACGGTATGCGGTATTGCTGTAGCAAAGCACGAGTTCCTTAAGGGCAGCGGTGTGGAGGTGTCTTACGTAGACCCGGCCAACATCGTATACAGCTACACTGAAGACCCACACTTCAAGGATTGTTTCTATTGGGGTGAGGTCAAGACGGTACACATCAACGAGCTTCTTAAGATTGACCCCACGCTTACGCGGGAAGACCTTGAGAAAATCTCTAAGTATGGTCAGCAGTGGTACGACTACTTCAATGTAGCGCAGTATTACGACAACGATATCTTCTATAGGGATACAGTTACGTTGCTGTACTTCAACTACAAGTCCACCAACGACATCGTCTACAAGCGCAAGGTTGCCGACAACGGCAACGTGAAGATGATTCAGAAGGACGATAGCTTCAACCCACCATCTGATATGATGGATGAGGGCAACTTCGAGAAGGTGTCCAAGAAGATTGACGTGTGGTATGACGGGGTGATGGTGATGGGAACGAATATGATTCTCAAGTGGGAGATGGCTAAGAACATGGTGAGACCTAAGTCCGCTAGTCAGCACGCTATCCCTAACTACGTAGCCGTAGCACCTCGCATGTATAAGGGTGTCATTGAGTCGTTGGTGAGAAGGATGATTCCTTTCGCTGACCTCATTCAGATGACACACCTCAAGCTGCAGCAAGTTATTGCCCGCACAGTTCCTGATGGTGTATACATTGATGCTGATGGCCTGAACGAGGTTGACCTCGGAACGGGCAATGCATACAACCCTGAAGATGCTTTGCGTCTGTACTTCCAAACGGGTTCTGTCATTGGTAGGAGCTACACGCAGGACGGAGAGTTCAACAACGCTCGTGTTCCTATTCAGCAGCTTACCTCCAACTCAGGAGCATCTAAGACGCAGATGTTGATTGCCAACTACAATCACTATCTCGATATGATTCGCGCTGTCACGGGACTCAACGAAGCTCGCGATGGTAGTACGCCCGACCCCAACTCTTTGGTTGGTGTACAGAAGTTGGCTGCGCTCAACTCGAACACAGCTACAAGGCATATCCTTGACGGAAGCCTGTACATCTACAAGACCCTTGCTGAGGGATTGTCGTATCGTATCTCAGACATCTTGGAGTACGCGGACTTTACTGATGAGTTTGTAAATCAAATCGGTAAGTACAACGTCAGCATCCTCGGTGAGATTTCCGACCTGTACATCTACGACTTCGGTGTGTTTATTGAGGTGTCTCCCGACGAAGAGCAGAAGGCTCAGTTGGAGCAGAACATTCAGATGGCCCTGTCTAAGGGTGACATCTACCTCGAAGATGCCATCGACATCCGTGAGATGAAGAACATCAAGCTCGCCAACCAACTGTTGAAGCTGAAGCGTAAGCAGAAGCAAGACCGTGAGGAGCAGCAGATGTTGCAGAGCAAGGCTATGGACACTGAAAGGCAGATGAAGTCTCAGCAGTTTGCTGCGCAGGCCGCTATGCAGAAGCTGCAGGCCGAGACGCAATCGAAGATGCAGATTAAGCAGGCTGAGATTTCGTTCGAGATTGAGAAGATGAAGAACGAGGCGGAACTCAAGAAGGCACTTATGGCTGAAGAGTTCGCTTACAACCAACAGCTTCGTGGCATGTCTGAAAACGCACTACAAAGCAGAGAGACCCAAAGGGAAGAAGCTAAGGCGCAACGCATTAGTCAGCAGAACACTGAACAGAGTAAGCTGATTAACCAAAGGAAGAATAATCTTCCACCACAAAATTTCGAATCTAACGAAGACAGTCTTGACGGCTTTGATATGGCAGAGTTCTCGCCACGATAAGTCTAATTTATTGTCATTACTTTTGTAAAAATCTAATCTATGGAATTTAAGGTACGCGAGGTGACGGGTAAAGAAAAGTCACAACAAGAAATCGAGCAGGCACTCCTTGACAAGCATGAGCAAGAGGTGAATGCCACAGAGGTGCAGGAGGTAAAGTCGGAAGCGGCTGAGTCGCCTGTACAAGAAGAAGCACCTGCGCAGGAGGAAGCTCCCGCTCAGGAATCTAAGTCAGAGCTTTCTGACGACGACGTTCTTTCATATATTAAAAACAGATACGACAAGCAGATTGACTCTGTAGACCAACTCTTTGCCGAGCGCGAGGAGTCTGAGGAGCTACCTGAAGATGTCGCTTCGTATCTGAAGTACAAGAAGGAAACAGGAAGAGGGTTTAACGACTTCGTAAAACTGAACAAGGATTACGATGAGGTAGCCCCCGACCAAGTCCTTCGTGAGTATTTGGTTGCCACCGAGAAGGGATTAGATGCAGAAGACATCGACACCCTGATGGAGGCTTATTCTTTTGACGAGGAGTTGGATGACGAGTCCACGATTAAGAAGACCAAGCTCAACAGAAAAAAAGCTATTGCTAAGGCCAAAGATTACTTTGAGTCAGAAAAGGAAAAATATGGAACGCCCCTTGAGTCGAGTGGGAGTTCTCTTTCCAATGAAGACAAGGAGAAGTTGGAGGCGTATAACCAATATATCCAAGAGTCAACCTCTTTTGAGGAGTCGATGAAGAAGAGGCAAGAAGTCTTTCTTCAGCAGACCAACGAAGTTTTCGGAAATGAGTTCAAGGGCTTTGAGTTCATGCTTGACGAAAATAAGAAGGTCACCTTCTCACCGGGAGATGCTTCTGAATTGAAGAAGGCACAGTCTGACGCTACTAACTTCCTTAAGAAGTATGTGGACGACAACGGTGTCATTCAAGATGCAGCAGGCTACCACAGAGCGTTGGCTATCGCTATGAATCCCGAAAAGTTTGCTCGGTTCTTTTACGAGCAGGGCAAATCTATTCAGGCCGACAGTACGATGCGCAAGATGAAGAATACTGACATGTCTATGCGCAGCGCACCTGAAGTCACGAGTAAGGGAGGAATGCAAATAAAGTCCTTGAACAATGACTCAGGTCGAGGGCTAAAAATTAGGAGTCGCAAATAAAACATTAAGAAAAAAATGGCACTATCCGCTACACCGGGATTTGACCTCCAACCGAGTGCTCAACAGATTCCCGTCGAAAGTAATTACATCAAGGACTTCAACTTCTTGAATCAGTATCTCCCCGACACCTACGAAAAGGAGTTCGAGAGATACGGCAACAGAACCATCTCTTCCTTCCTCCGTATGGTGGGTGCTGAGATGCCTTCTAACTCTGACCTCGTCAAGTGGGCAGAGCAGGGCAGACTGCACACCAAGTACACTCAGGTCGGAACAGCAGCCACTGCAGGTACTGATGCTGTGACTTTTCAGGTAAATGACAACATCGCTCCCGGTGGAACTACTGCTTCTGCTACGGGTGGTATCGCGTTGAGAAACAATCAAACAATTATGATTGTCTTCAACAACGGTGCAGGCTCTAACAAGGCTATCGTTAGTGGAGTAAACACTACTGCAGGCACGTTTGTCGCCAACATCTACGAAGGTGGAGGTCTTGTGGCAAACGGAGCAGGCGCAGGTGAGTCTGACTGTACCATCTTCATCTACGGTTCTGAGTTCAACAAAGGAACTGCAGGTATGAGCGGCTCTCTCGAAGCTGACGACTTCATCTTCCAAAACAAGCCTGTCATCTTGAAGGACACCTACACGGTGAACGGTTCTGATATGGCTCAGATTGGATGGGTTGAGGTGACTACTGAGAACGGAGCTACAGGATACCTGTGGTACTTGAAGTCTGAGCATGAGACTCGCTTGCGTTTTGACGACTACCTCGAAACTGCTATGATTGAGGCTGTTCCTGCTGAACTTCTCTCAGGTGCAGGTGCTTACTTGCAAGATGTGACTGTCGCTAATGTACAGGCAGGTCTCAACGGTTCTGAAGGTATCTTCTACACTGTGAACCAAAGAGGTAACGTGTACGCAGGTGGTAACCCCACTGTGCTTGCAGACTTCGACACTGTGATTCAGCGTCTCGACAAGCAGGGTTCTATCGAGGAGAACGTTCTCTTCATCAACCGTCAGTTCTCGTTCGACATCGACGATATGTTGGCTGCTCAAAACTCCTACGGAGCGGGTGGTACTTCATTCGGTCTGTTCGACAACGACGAAGAGATGGCCTTGAACCTTGGCTTCTCAGGATTCCGCAGAGGTTACGACTTCTACAAGACTGATTGGAAATACCTGAACGACCCAACCATGCGCGGTGGTCTGTCTACTGTGGCAGGCAGCGGTGCTGTGAACGGTCTTCTCGTTCCTGCAGGTTCTACTACCGTGTACGACCAAATCCTTGGTAAGAACGCGAAGCGTCCATTCTTGCACGTTCGTTACAGAGCGTCTGAGACTGAAGACCGTCGCTACAAGACTTGGATTACAGGTTCTGCCGGAGGAGCTATGTACAGCGACATCGACCAAATGCAGGTTAACTACCTCTCTGAAAGATGTGTCTGCACCCTCGGTGCAAACAACTTCGTAATCTTCAATGCGTAAGATTGCCTAAGCCGTAAAGGGGAGGCGTGTCCTTGAGGACACGCTTCCCACTTTACTTTTCTCAAATCTAATTTTTATCTAATGAAGAAGACTGAACAGTACGTCGATAAGTCGTACAAGCTGACGCGGGAGGTAGCACCGCTTTCGTACATGCTGCCGACCCGCAACACACGTCGTATGCCGCTCTTGCACTTCGATGAAGAGACGGGCACGAACAGAGCGTTGCGCTATGCGCGTAACCAAAAATCCCCTTACGAGGAGGAGCAAGATGGCAACGCCATCGTTGAACCCATCATCTTTGAGGACGGCTTCCTTTATGTGGAGCGAAGCAATCAGGTGCTTCAGCACTTCCTTAGTGTCCATCCTCTTTTCGGAAAGTCTTTCGTAGAGGTGAACAAGGAGAAGGACGCAGAAGCAGAGGTGGAGTTCTTGGCCCTCGAAGCTGATGCCCTTGCCGAGGCGCGTAGCCTGTCCTTGGAAGAAATGGAAAACGTTGTCCGCGTGGCCTACGGTCGAAGCACCGAACGTATGTCGTCTGCCGAGCTGAAGCGCGATGTCTTGGTGTTGGCTAAGAACGACCCTGAGACATTCCTAAACCTTATCCAAGACCCTGAGCTGAGGTTCTCCTCAAACGTTCAGAAGTTCTTCGATGCAGGTTTCTTGAGCACTCGTCGCCAAGGCACGGAGGTGTGGTTTAGCACAGCGACCAATAAGAAGAAGATGCTTAGTGTCCCATTTGGGCTTGAGCCAACGCAAGCGGCTGCGTCGTTCCTTAAGAGCGATGACGGAATTGAAGCGTTGAAGATGCTAGAGGCTCTACTTGAGGAGTAAGCACTATTACCCGACAGGGGAAGAGAGGAGCAGAAATGCTCCTCTTTTTTTTGCCCTATCTTTGTAGGGATATTTTTTTACTCACGCAGAAATTTTTACATGCAGAAGTATATCAGAATTACGGGCCTCAACTCAGGCTCTTCTCAGTTCTTGGGGACGGGAATTTTTGGATGCACCGACATTGTTGGCATCTGCAGAGCGGGTGTCAATGCAGCTACTAATTCAGCCTTTGGAACTACAAGCACTGCTAATCAAACAAAAGTTGTTTACAAGGACGCAAACAGCAATGAGGCTGTTTCGGTAATCAATCACGCTTCTTCCTCGACCACGGCAGAGTCTGTGGCTATGGCTAACTACATCAAGGACTTAATTGTTCAGGCGTGGGAAGAGCCATACACAAAGCCATTTGTTACGATTAGCAAGTTTGATGCCCCACTAGAAATCACTAACATAAGCAAATCAGGACTTTCATAATGGAAAAGTATTTACAATTCACGGACAGTGCGGGTCAGGAACACTTAGTTAGCCTGACTGACGTTGCTCAGGTCGATACGCGGACACCTGAAATCAATGACATCAAGTATTTCAACTATGAGATAAATGGTGACGTAACCATCACTCATACTGCAGAAGACCCGACAACGGACAGGCAGTTTCAGAGATACTTTTTAGAGCAGATGAGGACAGCTCTCGCGTCTAATTGGAACAAGCCCGTTCTTGTGTGCGAGCCTCCTGTAGCTATTGCCATTCAAGCAGTATTCTAATTACCATGAACAAGTACATTAAGATTACAGGTGTTCAAAATTCAGGGGGAACTATTCAGCGTGGAACCTTGCTTGTTCCGTGTCAAAACATTCTAAGTATATCGAAGGAAGACCCGCTCGCAGGGGATTATGACTCTATCAAGATTAGGATGTTTGATTCAACTCTTAATTCTGATACGATTACTGTCCTTCATAAGGATACAACGGATGAGGCCGAGCATATCGCAGTAATCAATTTCCTGACGGAGAAAATTACTGAGGCACAGCAGCTTCCCTACGAAAAGCCCATGCTTGAGATTCCTGCTGACGGATTTCCTCTCGCTATTGAAAACGTTACAATCGCATAATTATGGGAAAGTTTATTTTAGTTACAGGTCTTGGAGCGTCTCCTGACAATCAGCTTATCCCGTGCGACAATGTTTTTATGGTGCTTAAACAGGGAAGCCCCTTCAATGCCGTAAGGATTGATTACTTTGAATCTGACGGTTTGGGGGACAGACTTACAATCACGCACGCTACGGGTACAGCGGCAGAAAATGTTACCATGTGCAACTTTATTGCCAACCTTATCCTAAAGGCAAAGCAGCAAAAGCATGGTAAGCCGTATCTCGAAATTGATGCGGCTGACTTCCCGTCTGCTGTAACGAACGTAACCATAGCTTAAGAAAATATGGACAAGTATCTTATCATTACAGACAATTCAGGGCAGAAGCACAGCATCGACCTTACAAGGATTGGAGCGTTTGCATTTACCACAACAACGCTTTCCGTCAGGTATACCACTACGGTGGGCGAGGATGCGGTAGCAATTCAAGTCAATCACGCCACAGCTCCCACATCCTATGCCTTCAAGGATTGGTTTATTGGAGAGATGGAGCGCATCATGTCAAGCAATTGGAGAGAGGTGGCTGATGAGCCTACACCTCCTTACGCTGTGAGCACATTGTCCAAGCTCGTTGTTACGTAAAAAAAGAAGCAATGGAAAAGTATATGACCATCACCTCATCTGACGGGCAGAAGCACAACATCGAACTTACAAGGATTTTTCTTGTTCAAACGAACAGCACGGGTACTCCGGGGACACAGCTAATCATTGATTATCTAGGTGTTAAAGGAGGCGGTACCCCTCGCATAACAATCACTCACGAAGCTGTAAGCCCAATCTATGAGTTCAAGGTTTGGTTTGTGGACGAGATGGAGCGTATCCTAGCGACAGATTGGAAGACAGTATCTGATGAACCCACTCCGCCCTACGCGGTAACAACGATTGCATAAGATGAGCGATTACAAATACATCAAGTTCACTGACCTGACTCCTATTCAGGGTCAAACTGAAAGAATCTTTCCGTTGTTTGGATTGAAGCGCGTGCTATACAACAACTCCACTCCATTCACCAACTTGAAGATTGAACTCGTTTTGGCAAACCAAAATGAGGATACTGTGCAGATTGAAGTTCGGGGTGTAGACGGCAACCAATTCACGGATACGGGAACTCCCGGAACAAATGATGAGGCCGCTTACATTGCGTTCTGTAACGAGGTTCTCGATTACTACTTTAGTTTGACATCGACAAGTAAGGTACTTACCACGGTAAAGGCGGGTGAGAATGGAGATATTGCTCCCACCCTTGGTCGAATCACGCAAGTCTCAATCGCATAACTATGTTTACAAACGAAAAATACATGTACTTCACTAGCCCCACCACGGGCAAGAGGTTCTACTTCAGGGTTAGCAATACCATCAACATTAGACAAAATACTGCTACTGAGGTTATTGTTTATTCTACTACAGCGGAGCAGGGTAACGTGCGTCTTGTTTCTACCAACAACACTGCAGCCTCAAAGTTGGTTGACCAAATGATTCCGTTTTTATCGACTCCATACACTGAGACCTTAAGAGAGGTTGTCTTCGATGGATTTGAGCTGACATTGGGCTAACACCTGTATCCTACTACAGAAAGAGAGGGGCAATAGCCCCTCTTTTTTTTGGCTATCTTTGTAGCATGAACGGGCTTCTTAGAATACAGAGTACATCTTCATCTGACCTGTACATACCTGTGGACTCTATCAAGAGCGTTTCGCGAACGGCAGCCGCACAGATAACCATTGTCACAGACCCTGTCTCTCCTGATAGAACAGGCAGCTACAACGCTCCGTCGTATCAGCTTACCGAAGGTGGCACAGGGGCAGGCGAGTTCGATGAAACCAATGTGCAGGCGATTATTGATGCGTGGAGTTCTGTTCTTCGAGGACAGCAAGCTGTAGCTACGGTAAACTTTAGCTTCCCCGTCGATAGGTTTAGCAAGGCTATGGTTGCTTGGCCTTAAGCCCTCTGCTTTTTAATTCCGTATCTTTGCCTAAAACAAGGCAATGATTAACTCAGTCAGACAATCTGTGCTGTCTGTGCTAAACAAGAATAACTACGGTTATCTCTCCCCTGCTGACTTCAACCTATTTGCAAAGCAGGCACAGCTAGATATCTTCGAGAGTTATTTTTATCAGTACAACAATCAGATAAACAAGGAGAATGCTCGTCAGTCAGGTACGGGCATTGCTAACTTGTCGAAGAGTATTGAGGAGTCAATGGACTTGTTTTCTGTGACTCGTGGCCTCAACCTTGATGCCACCACAGCGGGTCAGTACCTGATGCCATCGGCAGCCACGACAGGTAGCGACTACTACCTTGTCAACAAGGTACTTGTGTATAAGGGTATTGTAACCTCCGGTCAACAAGGAGGTGCGCCTTCCGGTGCAACTACATTTTTTGGAGATGCTACCGCTACTTTTATTTCTGACGGTGTTATTCCGGGAGACATTATCGCTCTCGAAACATCAACACAGGGTGTTCAATATCGCACTATTGCAGTCGTGCCTACAGAGATTGATTTGACACTTTCATCTTCTTTTGAATCTGCTTCACCTATAGCTTACAGTATATTCAGAGCAGGGACTCAACAGAACGAGGCGGAGAAGGTGACGCATAGCAAGATTACTATGCTCAACAACTCCATCTACACCGCTCCTACGCTTGAGTACCCTGCGTATACCTCGGAGGAGACCTCTATGCAGGTGTTCCCAAGCACCAACATGACAGCGGGTAGGGTAGTGGCACAATACTTTAGATATCCTAAAGACCCGAATTGGACTTATTTCACCCTTACGGGAGGTGAGCCTGTGTTCAACCAAACAGCGGTTGACTTCCAAGATTTTGAAGTGCCGCTTGATGATGAGAACAACCTCACCATGAAGATTCTGCAGTACGCAGGCATTACGATTAGAGAGCCTGAAGTCTTTGGCTTTGCTACGGGTGAAGAAACCAAGGAGCAACAACAAGAAGGATAATGGGGTACATCAGTCAGTTTCAGTATTACGAGAACGGAGGAGCAAATCCTGAAGGAGCCAATTGGGGTTCCTATCAGTACGTGTCCCTGTACGACATCGTCAACAACTTCATGTTGATGTACGCGGGCAACCACAGCCTCGTCAACAACGAGGACAGGTTTAAGGTTTTGTTTCACGCCAAGCGTGCCATTCAGGAGCTTAACTACGATGCCTTCAAGGAGGTCAAGGTTCTTCAGCTCACCATTACTGACCAATACAGATTCATCCTGCCATCTGACTTTGTCAATTGGGTTCGTATTTCCATGTACAAGAATGGATACCTCTATCCACTGACTGAAAACATTCAGGTCAACTACGCCAAGTCGTACCTGCAGGACAACAACGAGCGCATCCTCTTTGATGTGGGTGGCAATGCTATATCTCCTGAGTTTTCAGATATTGACTTCCAACGTATCACGGGAGGCAAGAAGAGCATCTACCTCAACACAGGCCATCCTTTCGATGGCTTCGAGGGATACTTCGTCGGAGGTCATTGGTACTTCACAACGCCATTTGGTGGTGCGTGGTATGCGCTCAACACGGAGACGGCCAACGCCAATCCAACCTTTGCCATTGACAGAGCGTCGGGTGTAATCAACTTCAGCTCCAACATCGGAACGGGAGCCTCTGTTGTCCTTGAGTACGTGTCAGACGGCATGGAGAATGGTGACGACAGCAAGGTTCACGTCAACAAGCTCTTTGAGGACTTTGTCTACGCATACATTGAGTATGCCATCTTAAACAGTAAGTTGGGTGTGCAAGAGTACGTGGTCAACAGGGCACGCAAAAGAAAGTCTGCTCTGTTGCGTAATGCTAAAATCAGAATCAGTAATATCCATCCCGGAAGATTGTTGATGAACCTCCGTGGAATGGATAAGTGGATTAAGTAATGGCAAAGGACTTAAGGACGTTTACCAAGGGTAAGATGAACAAGGAACTTGACGAACGTCTTGTTCCCGATGGCGAGTACACTGATGCATTGAATATCCGAGTCGGCTCTACCGAGGAGGATGAGATGGGTGTCATTGAGACTACGCTTGGCAACACACAGCTTACCACCCTTCAAGTCCAAGACACACCCCTGAGCGCATCAGCTCGTTGTATCGGTGCGCTTGAGGACGGCTCAACAGAGACCCTCTATTGGTTTGTCCATGACCCTGCGTTTACAGCGTCAAGCAACACGGGCAAGCTCGACCTTATTGTCTCGTTCAATACGAGCACTCAGGTTACCACATACCATGTCATCAGCATGGATGACGGTGGTGGTGTCAAGACAACTCTGAACTTCAGCCCTGCGTATCTCATTACGGGTGTCAGCCTGATTGATGACCTCCTGTTCTTTACGGACGACTTCAACCCGCCAAGGCGCATCAATGTTACGCGCACTTACGGTGAGCCAACGAGTGGTGATGTAGATACAGTTACTGATGATGAGCTTCTTGTCATCAAGAAAGCACCCGTCAACTCTCCCTCTACTACTTCGAGCTTCAACAGCAACATCTCCTCTACGTTTATGGAGGAGAGGTTTATCTGCTTTGCTTACAGGTGGAGATATGACGACAATGAATACTCGGCTACGTCGCAGTTTTCTACGCCTGTCTTTACGCCCAAGGCTTTTGACTTTACGCCCAAGAGCTACCTCAACGAGGGATTCATTAACAAGCACAACAACGCTACCATTACCTACAATACAGGTAGCAGTCTCGTTAAGGGAATTGACATCTTGTTTAAGGAGGCCAACGACAGCACCATTAAGGTTATCGAGAAGCTCGACAAGGCGAAGCTCGGCCTTCCTGACAACAACGACCTGACGTTCAACTTCAGCGACAGCAAAATCTTTACGATTCTGCCAAGCTCTGAGATTCTCAGGTTGTACGACAACGTACCCCTGTTGGCTCAGGCCCAAACGCTTATGGGCAACAGGCTTATGTACGGCAACTATCTTGAGGGCTATGACCTTGTAGATAGCAGCGGCAATCCTACACGGCTTAACTACATCTGCACGCTGAAGGAGAACACGCTGTCTCAAGAAAACCTGTCTCCCTCCAATATCAATGGAGCCGCAGTTACATACACCCTTCCACAAAGCGTATCGGGTGGTGTGGCCCAAACGGTGACGGATGGCAGGCAGCAGATTGACCTCGCTCCTTTCTGTGTTGACGGTCAGGGCAACAGCAGGCTTACGGCAGGCAGCGTCATGGAGTTTGAGTTTCAGATTTACGTAGATTCAAGCTCTACGCAAGAGGTGGGAACGGGGTCGTTCCCTTCGCAAGTGCCTCCGGGGACAAGTTCTTCGCCTCAAACGATTACTGCGACATTTACCCTGAATGCCAACTACAACACGTTGGCTGATTGGATGGGCAGTGCCAACTTTCAAAATCAGGTTGGTACTTTGACCAACATTTTTCCCGTATACGACGGTGGTGGTGCATCAACATCGTGTGATGGAGGGACGCTTACAGATAGCTACAACTGCGGTAGAGAGCAGCAATTAGGTGCGTTTACGTTGGTAACCACAGGTATTACGTTGGGCACTACCATCGCTCAACCTGAGCCTGTCACATTTACTCAAACTTCGGGCAGTGAATGTGAGGTGATATTCCCCGGACTGAGGTATACGAACGACCCTGCTTCTCCCACTCTCGATTCTTTCTTTTTCTACCGCTTTGACACTTCCGCAACCAAGGTAACCTTCTTCCCTGCGGGGACAGCAGAGAGCCTTCACAGCAACAGAGGCTACGAGGTGGGCATCATGTACATGGACGAGTACAACAGGTCTACTACGGCCCTTGT
>Ga0098050_1000229_pt1 | contig 21464 bp, 26 predicted proteins | sample 14_taG_FD_77070 | JGI IMG/M metagenome (GOLD analysis project Ga0098050, IMG submission 77070) | Marine viral communities from the Subarctic Pacific Ocean - 14_ETSP_OMZ_AT15311 metaG | ecosystem: Environmental > Aquatic > Marine > Oceanic | place: Pacific Ocean | collected 2015-01-18
GCGTAGCCCTCAGTGTTATCATTGGTTGCTGTTGGGTCGGACGTGGCAGTCGTGTTGTTACGTCCGCCAACACCACCGTGAACCACAGGAAGATAACCAGATACGGAGGTAGTAAGCGGTATCTTGGGTGCATTCCCTGTTGAGCCATCGTGTGAGTGTCCTGTTGATGAGTTAAAAGCGGCTAGAATCTGGTTAAATTCTGCATTAAGTGGCGGTGCAGTAATATTAGCACCGTTGATAATGTCCGCGACTGATTGTCTAGTATATCCCGCCATTAACGTCTCCCTGCGATGCTAAATTCAAAAACAATACCTTGGATGCTGTATGGGTTGAAATTTCCCAAGGTAACAAAGGTAAGCTGGCATGCGTACCCTGAGCCTTGTAGGCTCGTTGTAATGATGGGCTTTTCTGTGCCCCCGTAGTTAATATTTGTACCACCATAATTAATATTTTTCCCTTTATATCGTACTGGTGCGCCCGACGATTCTTGTGAATAGGAACTAGGCTTTGCTGTGTTGGGATCTTCCCAATCGTAAGTAACCGCCATGTTCAGAGTGAGAGGGCCTTCTGCACGAATAAATGTATTGGCTTTACGCATGGTCTTTTTGACCTCGGTGTCGCCGTAATCAAAAAACGGGGTTGCGTATACGGCTAGGATATCTTCACCGTCGAACTGGGTAGTCTTCTCTTGTTGGTAGACTTTCCCGTTGTAGTCCCCGTGTAAAATAAGTTCGCTGGATCCTACATAAGCTGAGTCACAACAACTCGCCCGGATACCAACTATTTCACCAAACTCCCATCCTAGTCGTTGGTCTGCTGACCTAAGACCGCCGATAATACCGAAGCTGTCTTGAGTGAATATATCGTCATCTCCAACAAAGTATCTCAATTGAGACTTACTTCGTATGACTACTCCGTTAAGTGTTTCTAGATCGTAATCCTGCGGTAGTGCGGTAAGCAATTGCTGTATTGGTTTAGAGATAGTCTCTAGCTCAACGTCACCAATTCTACTTGTACCAGCTACCGGTCGTAATCCATCAGGTGCTAGAAAGACAAGATCACCCCCTAACTCCAACACCGAATCTCTTGCAATACAACCTACGTTGGTTGTGATCTGGTCTAGAACAAACCCGGCTGTTACGTCGGGGGAAACTTTCTTAATACCGTTAGTACCAAAAATAAATAAGTCACCACGGAAGGGTTTAAACTGTACTACGTCGAAACCGATTGCTAACTGTCCAGCGCCAGCGGCGGCAGTGAACGTAAGAGGATCTAGTGGAGCCGAGTAGGCGATTGTAGCTTGGGCTACTCTGTCACCACCAAAGAACAAATGGTTCTCAAAGGCGTCTACTAGTTCAGGTCGTGCTAAGGCGCTTGCTCCGCCGGGACTTGATGCACCCCCTGAGTTATTGGGGCTAATTGCTTTCCAGTTAATTCCGTCAAAAATGACGGCGTTATTAACACCATCTACAAAACAAATCTTGTTACCATCACCAAAGTTAAAGCTAATATGACGTAGTTTCTTAACCTCTCGAACCCCGTCTTTAAACTTATGTACAATTCCGGTGTTGTATTCTGCCCATGCCGCGAAAGCTACATATCGATAGAACTTGTACTCGTTCGTATCTACCTCGATTATGTCACCAACTGTAGCACCGGATGAAAGCGTTACGCTAGTAGCATCGTGGCTGTATCCAGAAAGTGTGGTAGTTGTACCGTTTCTTGTCTGCTTAACAATCGTGTTAGACGTATTGTTGTTAGCCAGTGTTCTAGAGTTTGAGTCCGCTCCAGAGAAAACAGTTTGTCCTGCTGTCGCCGTGTAAGTAAACTTCTTAACCTTTCTAGATACGATAACAATATCGGAATCTAGGTTGTCATCTTTATGGATAGATACGGATAGAATCTTACCTTCGGAATTAGCTGGATCTACTTCTTGATGGTTAGCGTTTGGATTATAAGGAGTAAAACCTTCTATCCTACGGTATCCACCAAATAGACTAACTTCGTAGTTAACCAATCGAGTTGCGGCACCGGGGCTATTTTCACTCAAATCAAGATGATTTTCGTTACTGTTAAGACCCCCGCCACAAATGACTTTATAGGACTGTACGCGATCTGCCATATTAGAGACCTATATATTCAGGGCTCATTTTAGAATTTCTAGAAACCCGTGTGTCGTAAACTCGCTCGTATTTGTTAATGAAAATACCCTGCATGTTTTTAATGCCTTGCTGGAAAACCTGTATAGATACGCCAGCGGCTTCTGGGTTATCCCGGAACATGTACATGTAGTATAAAGCCCCGTCGATAATCACATTATCATATGAATTTGGTATTCTGGTTTGATCAGAGAAATTAGTTAAGCCTACGTTATTCATGTAGTATTTAAACTGGATGTTGTATTGCTTGTCCGGTGAGGGGCTTACAATGTATCCGTTACCGTGAGACGGCGCTACAAACTCCGGGCATCTAATACCGATTACCCCAGCGTTATCATCATCACTCTTGTACTTTTTGTAATAAACATCACGATCCATGAACTCTAGCATCTTGTGTTCGACACCTAGAGATTCATTCTTCTGGATCTGAAAACTATTCCAATCAACAACTTTAAAATACTCAGGCCAAGAATACTCTTCCTGACCTACTAATAAAACTTGTGTGTGTTGAGCGGCGTTAAAGGGCCACTCGTATTCAGCTTGGTTAATCTGACCAATAGCATCTACAATAGCATCCTTAGCAAGGGTTTGCACACCTCGCGTGTTGGAGAAGTCTGCCTCAGATATTTCTACTTCGTTAATCTTACGAAGCAGTTTGTTAGTGAGGTCAAGATAAGTAGATGGCATTGGTCAAATTACTCTAAATTTATATAAAAAAGGGGCAACCCTCCTAAGAAGGCTACCCCTTACTCAGTTACGCTAAGTTGTAATGAGCAGTCATTAGACCTTCAGGACGAAGGATCTTACGACCATACAACTGCATACCACGAACGATATCAGCGAATGAACCTGTATCACGGTAGCTTTCAGTCTTAGCCAACTGCTGTGCAGTAGCTACGCAAGACTGGTGTCCAGCTACAACTACACCAAAGTTCTCTTCTGAACCGACTGATGCAGAAGTTCCTGCGCCTGTTCCGAAGTATGGCAAGTTGTTAGACTTGTACACTTTAAAGCCACGGATAAGACCGTTACCAACACGACCATTGCGAAGCTCTTCGCCACCGCCAAAGTCAGAGTTGATGAACTTAGAGTCTTCGTCCATTAGCAACTCATAGAACACTGGATCTGCAACGAACCAACGATCTGCTGAGTCCACGTTAGCTTCATCCATTTTACGAGCCATTCTGTTAAGAACTGCTAGAGGGCTAGTGATACCACCAGCACCGCCACCAGCGGCTAGAGGGATTGAAGTTAAAGCGTGAGTATCCGCATCTGCTGAACCACCAAGATCAGAACCACCGAAATCAGTGATGTCTAACTTGTTAGCAAGCAACAGTTCATCAGCACCAGCGGCTGAATCAGCCTTAGTACCGTTAGCGGCTGTACGAGCAATCCAGTTACCACCACTCTTCTCAAAACCAGATAAGTAACCTAATACTTCTTGGTCATAAGTGTCGCGTAGTTTGAATGCGGCGCGGTCAGTCGCTAAGTCCATGAAATTAACATGGCTGTGTGCGGCTTCGATATCGTCGATCTTGAACATGTAGTAGTTCGCCTGATCGATGATCAGTGAGAAATCAGCATCGCTAAGATCCTGCGCCGCAACTGCTGTGCCACGGGCATAATCAGAAACTGTGATTTCTGGTTCTTTGATTATCTTGACGCTATCGCCATAAGAAGCGATCTCACCCATATAATCAGTGTTTGTGATGTCCTCCACCACGGATGTATTCCTAAAAGATTTTTGAACCTTTTGTGAATAAATTACAGGACTAAAATTACCATTAGGTAGGTTGGTATAGCCCGAAGCCTTTTGAAAAGCCATAATGCATCTCCTATAGATGTTAAGTTAAATTAGCACTAAAATTTTGTGGCGTAGCCACTAGTGCCTGAACGAAACAGAAGGGAATACTTCATTAAGGGCTAAGTTCTTTCGGGTGTCTTCGAGAGAAGGGCCAAAGATACTTAGGTAACTTTAGAGTGTTCTTCTGAAATTTAAGGGAAGGATGAGGTAGGAAAGTATGTATAACTAAAGTTAGACTTCAGAAATACATAGTTTTCGGCTCGGTTTGTTAAGGTTGTTATACCACAATTACTAAGTAATTAGCAAGGGGTTTAACGCGCTCCACCAGTTACATCATATTCAAACAGCCCTTTACTGATTGATTCCATGATTTTAGCTTCGTTCTTTTCGTACTCAGCCGAACTCATGTTCTGTACCTGACTTTCTGTGAACATGGACTTACCGCTAGTTGGTGCGGCTACTCCACTTCTTCCAATGGCCTGAGCGGCGGCACTGGAGTTCTTAGTTCTTACTCTTCGGATACCTTTGTCGGACTTGTAGAGATCAATTGCTCTAGCCGCCGCCTTGGCATCTTGGTTGTTACGATAGAGGGAATCCTGAATATACTTAGGTTGTTCAGCTACCCAATCGTGAAATTGTTTCTGACCCCGTATCTTAGCGAAATCCGGGTGCAACTTGTTTAGTTCCATCATAGCTTTCTCAGCTTTGACGCTATCCTGTTGCTTCTTGATATCTTGGATTTCTACCTTTGCTTCGTCATAGACTTCTTTAATTCGCTTCTGGGCGATGGTGTCAATGATCTTAGCAACATCTGGGTACTTGTTAGACCACGCTTCGACTTCTTCTTCGGACTTAGGGAATTTAATCTGTCCGCGTGTCGCATCGTTGAGTTGCGCTTGCATCTGACTAATCTCTTGATCACGTTGCGCCATCTGCTGTTGCATATGACGGCGAAGGTCACCGTAGCGTTTCTTAAAACTTTCCTCGTCAGCATTTGCGGGGGGTGGTGGGGGTGTTGCGTTTGTTGTAGGTGCCGCTTGCACCTCTTCTGTCACCTGATCGGTTTCATCCCGATAGGCATTTCTGTACTTAGCCATATAGTCTCCGTTGGGGGCCGTTAAAGTAGACTAGCCGAAGCTAGTGGTTTATGCGGGTAGCCCGTACCGCAAATTACCTTTTCATCACAGCGATCTTTACGCTGGGACGATAAGTATTTTTGCCGTCTGAAGAGTCTTCTTCCTCTTCGACTTCCATTGTTTCTTCTTCTATTTCTGATTTTGCTTCTTCGATTACGTTACCTTCTTCGGTCTCGTACTCTTCTTCAGTTTCGTAATCTTCATACTCGCAGTCGCAGTCTTCTTCACCACAACACTCATAGTCTTCATCTGCGTAGTGATACCCTCTACCATCACAGTGTTCACAGCCTTCGCCATCACACTCAGGACAAGGAACCTTATCTGCTTCTTCGTCATCGATCTCTTGGATCTGACCCTCAGCGTACATAGCCATCAAGCCAAACTTAGCTTCGTCGCGTAGCGACATAAAAGTCTTCAAACCATGATAGCGAACAACGTCCGCTGGAACGACGTACTCACCGTCGCTTAAAACTGCTGGAATATCATCACGGACATTCATCTCGTTAGATCCCGGAGGAATTGGGTTTCCTGACACATCATCCATGCCAACCATCATACCGCCACACTCTGGGCACATCGGATCTCCGCATCCCCCTAGCATCATATCTTCTTCGTAATTATGCATTATTTGGCTCCCTCCAGAGCTTGATCACGCAGTGTCTGGAACCTTCGCAACTCTGCAATTGCGCCCTGTACTTCCAGTATCTTTTCGTGTTCTTTTGTATTTTCTAAAAAATTACGCATCGTCTCGATACGAGTATCTACATAGTCTTGTAATAACGGGTACTTCTCTATGTCATTGACTAGAGGTAATATTTTCTTCGCTAAGACTTTTTCCATTACTGCGGCTGACCTTCAGGTGGTGCTGGGGGTGGGTTACCACCGTTTGCTCCTCCACCTTCTCCCGTAAATCCGGGAGCGCCGGGTTCTGGTGCATTACCGGGAGCTATGTTCCCGCCACCATTACCGGTTGGGTCTTCGGGACTAGGTGCCCCTTGTTGCTGTTGTTGGGGTGGTTGCTGTGGCATCAACGCCGCTACCGCCGCCATCATCTCAGCTTGGATCGCCGCTTCTCTTGGATCGTTAAGAACCTTGTCCTCATCCAGATCCATACTCGCGGCAAGCTCTCGTAGTATGTAATCATACTTAACAAATGGAGCCATGCTGGGGTTTCCTGTCATCTGCATAAACTGCAACAGACGCTGGGAACGTACCTCGTTTCGCATTAGGCTTTCTGTACCTTTGGCTACGACATCGAGATCCCCTCTAATAGATTTATCGAAATTGAACTGCATGTTGAAGCTAAACAAAGATCGGCCGAGAGGTGCCAATAAGTAATCATCAACATTGCGTACAACGGCCTTAATGTTCTGTGCCGCCGCGCCCATAAGCATAGACATACCAGATGCTGTTCTACCAACACCCATAACGCCTGTACTACCGTGGGCAAAGGAAGGCATACCAGTAGCTTCATCCGCTAACTGTCGTGCCTTATCAAAAACTTGTATACATTCACCTGTCACGTTCGGGAACTTCGTACCAAAGATGGCTTGTCCCGGCGCACCGGCTTGTCGCCTAAACACCTTGCCCGGATAAACTGACATGTCTTGTCCCGGTACTAGGTTTGTTTCATCAATCTCAATCAAGAGGTTAGATGATAATGCGGCGTTATCTACAGCAAGACGCATGAAACCATTCATGATCTCTTGTGTATCTTCCATGTTCTCAGCCAGACCAATACCAAAGAAGGAGTAAGGATTTAGCTCGTAAGGAACTGCGTGATATGGAATGCGGGTTGGAGTGAACGGGTTAATTACCAGACGGATGACTTGACCATTACATACCCATGCGTTGATCTGCACTTCGTCTTGATCTTCTACTTCTTCTGGTAACTCTAATTCAGCTTCTTCAGCTATGTCGGAATCTACAACACCCCAGTACTCAAGTACTTCGTAGCGTTCAATAGACGATGACATATCGCTGTCTTCTAATGTGTCCTCCCAATAGTGTGGAGTGTAACTGGGGCCGAAATCAAGCGCCTCATCAATTGCATCCGGTCTAAAGAAAGGACGTTTTTTAAGGGCTCTCAGTTGAGAGCGGTTTAGACGGTGACGTTCAATAACGTACTCCGCCTCTGCCATATTCCTTGCATCTGGGTCTGGGTAAAAGTTCCAAATACTCACAGATTCGACTTTAGGAATAGTCCTGAAAACTGGGTCATACGTTCCTTCATCATTCCAATTCGGGTACTCTTTCTGTAGAGCAAATGGGCCTTTAAGAATGCCTGTACCAAACAATGACATTTCAAAAGCAACAGAACGTAGATGTTTGTTTGCTTCAGATTCCTCTAACTGATCATGGATAGTCTTCTCCATTTTCCTAGAGGCTTCTTTTGCTGGCTCAAAGGTTAGAGCCGTAGGTGTTTTACCGGGGCCTTCGCGTAGTTTGTCTTCTACTCGGCCAAGTTGGTCTTGGTAGGGCCCGGATCTTTTTAATAATTCTGGTCGTGCAATAGTAGGGTTTTTAGATCCACTACCGCCAGTAAGCTCATTTAACTTATCCTCAGTAACTTCTTTTGGATCAAAGTGCATAGGGCCACTAACACCCAGAGGCTTGTAACTAGGCTCAATGCCAATAGGAAACTTACTCCCTGCAAAAAGCACATCGACAATCTGAGCATAGGCCGCAAGAACTTTGGTCTTAGTGATTTTGATAAACGCCTGACTCTTTTCCTGCTCCGTGAACTGAACGTCTGGGCCATATAGGCCACGGTAATTCCTATAAGAAGTAAGCCATCTTGTTTCATCCGACTGCCTCGCATCGTTTGATCGGTTATACCTACCTTCGATCCATCCAATTAATCCGCCCAGAGACGCATTATCCTCGGGCGTACCATCTTCTAGTCCGATTGAGGCTTCTTCTAAATTTATATCTTCTGGTCGATCTACAATTGCCATTTATTTAGTATCCAAATTTACGACTCGCGGGTCTCCAAGTCTGAGTATTTTTTTGACCCCAGTCATCAAAAGGGGAAGCGGCGCGTGGCCTAGACATGACGCCATAACGCACGGAGTCATAGGTGTGGTCACTGCGGTATCTCACGTCAATATCGTCCCCACCCTTGGGGTCGCTGGGAATGACGGGAAGATCTGCAATAATTTGGCGGCAGTTATTAAAAAATACGATGCCGGGGGTTTCTGCTTCTTCGTCATATTTGAGTAGTTCATGAAGTCGGTTCTTACCCGCTACCCGGGCTCCCGCACTTCTGTCTGATGGTCGCCATCGGCATCCCATCGAAATCATTTCTTCTGCTATGGACGGGCCAATCTGCCCTCTATTATGCCAGCATGAAGAATCTAGTATACCATAACTTATTTGTTCACCTACTTCAAGCTCTAGTACAGCTTTAGCTAAATCTTTACCAGTGTGCTTACTAACGTATAACTCTCGGTAAACTATGAGAGTTTCGTATGCTGGGTCTATAGCAAACCAGTGTACGGCTGAGTAGGATGAGTAACCATAATCACAAGATCTAAATCTACGCCACTCATGAGGTATTTCAAATGGATCTACAATGTGTGTGTTTGGCCTAAACTCCGAAAATGCCGCGCCGTCTGCGACGGCCCAATCGCCTTCCAGAAGTTGCCTTCTTTGCATCTCAGGGAGCGATAGAAGGTTAGCCTCGTAGGAACCCTCTGAATGCAAATACGGGTTATCTTTAAGTGTGGCCGGTATAAATCGTCTATCAAAAAGAGCTTGTCCTGCTTTGTCGTGACCTTCCGGGTAGGTTAGTGTCTCGCCCGTCTCCAAGTCCTTCGCAGAGAACGAAACGCCAGCCGGGCTCGGATCCACAAACATCTGCTTAACCCACGAATGGCCGGGGCCACCCGGGTTCGTAGTAGCTCGCATAAATATCGGTAAGCTGGGGTCAGTGGTTCTAAGACGTGATCGCATATAATTCCATGCAAACGGCGTAGAATGTTGCGTAAGCTCGTCAAAGCCAATGTAACTGAATGCTTGGCCTTGGTAACGTAATACATCATCTTCTCTCTCTAGGTAGGTCATCCATAATCTAGCTCCGCTAGGGAATACCCACTGTGACTTCTTTTCTTGCCACTTTGCGCCGGGGAATGCCGCGACGTACATTTCTTGGGACTTCCAAATTAGTTCTCTTAGTTCGTCATTAGTACGTCTAAGGATTAGTCCATTGAAGTTAGCGTTTGAGAAGTACCGCATCGGATCTGCAAGCAGTCCTATACTTTTACCTCCACCGGCCGCTCCGCCGTATAACACTTCTCTTTCCGATGCCGCGAGAAATTCTGTTTGCGGCCCCGGGTTGGGTGAGAAGATAACTGTTTGTTCTTTTGGCTTTGCAGTAAAGTCGAGTGTATCGCTAAACTGCTGTGCTGTGGGTGCGACTGGGGTGGCTTCTTCCTGTCCACTTATCGCATCAATCTTTTTCTTAGTGACGGTAAGACTTCGTTTAGTCGCCGCCTCTCTCTTTTTAAGATCGCGTAACTCCCGCTCTTCCTTAGTCTTCGGTGCGTTTTTGCGCTTGCGCTTGGCAAGCTGTTTAACCCGAGGATTCTTATCGCCCCTGTTCCGTTTCCATATATTGGCTAAACCTTGGTGAGATACTTCGTGCCCTGAGTTCTCACTCAGCCACCTAGCGGCCTCACGATAGGAGTTGCCATCATCAAGGAAGTCCATCGCTTTTTCAATAAAGCCAATTAGATTCCAATCTGGAACGGCTAGTAAAACATCATCTTCGCTTACTTGGTACCCGTAGGGTATCTTAGATGTTTTATTAGGTCGTTTCTTATCAGGCCAATTATTCGGTTTCGTCATCGGTTGGGGACACCTGTTTCGGTGGTAAAATAAATACTCCCCCTTCTGGCCCTTTAATCTCTATCTGTTCTTTCTTTACTAGGCCGGTTCTATCAAGAATCTGAGTAGCCGCCGCCACCGCATTTCTTGCCCCCATAGCTCCCGGATCATTCAATACGTCTACCATGCTAAAAGTAGCCTTCGGCGCATTCATCGCCAAAACCATACTAGCACGGTCTACTATCTCGTCACGCAACGGGCCAACAACCTCATTGATACGAGTATTATGCGAGTAGCCAGCCGAAGTCATGGCTTCACGGATATTACCCCGAGCATCGCCACAAAGAGCTTCTAGGAAGGCTTCTTGCATTTTAGTTAATTCTTTTTTGTCAGTCATTTTGTGCCTGTTGAGGTATGCCTTCGGCATTACGAAGTGCTTCAATTGTTCCTAGTCGGATAGTGATAGCCTGTACTTGATCTTGTATCTGGCGGAGATCTTCTACGTCTCTCTCTACACCCTCTATTAACATATCCTGTCTAGCATCAGCCGGTAAGCTACCAAGCTCACCTCTAGGCCATTTGATACGGAACTCATTGTTCTGCGCTATCTCCATCTGGCTTTTATCTAGGCTGTGTTCTAATACGTTTAATCTTTCCTGTACGGAAAAATACGCCATCGTCGCAACTGAGGTTGCTATGATCATTGCTATTAAGTTGCGGATAGGGATGGTAATAGCCGTAGAGTCATTAACCTCTACCATTTCTTGCAAGACCAGTACCTAGCCGTCATCTTATCTTTAGCCGTTTCACACTTGTGGCGCGCACGGAAAGACTTACGAGCTTTCGGGTTAGACTTACGGATCTTCATGTCCGGGTCGCCAAAACGAATGACCTTTTCTTTGCCATCCTGACAGGCCTTGACCACAAACTTCTTGCTACCGCCTGAAGTACGTCGAGGTTTATTGCAAGCCATCTTGGACTTGTCTACGCGCTTAGTAGCCATAGCTACTTCTTCTTTTTGCGAACAGACTTACCGTAAGATGCTTCTACTAACTCCCCACGCTTATATTTCTTTCCGCCCTTCTTATCTTCTTTTTCGAGCTTATCTTCGCGCTTTTTTTGCGCCATGCCACCAGAGCTATAAGCCATCTTAGGCTTCTTCTTCTTTACGGCTTTTCCACGGCTTGCTTTTACTTTGTCAGCATCTTTATTCACGTCGAGTTTCTGGAGACCGTCTCCGATCTTCATGAAACCACCTGAGTTCATTTTTACTTTGCCACTGGATTTAACAGAGGCCCCACAATTTGCATACTTCACTTAGTTCTCCTCCTACTTGGATTTTTTCTTCGAGCGTACTTTCGCCGCTTTAGTATTAGATACGGATTTCTTACCTTTGGCCGCGCCAGCCTTCTTCTTTCGGGCGGTAGCGGCTCGTTGAGCTTTCGTAAGACTTTTCGCTTTTTTTTCTGGAAGGCATCGATCAGGCTTCTTTTTATTCTTGCTAGTGCCGCACGGGCCTTTGATACTCCCATCAGTACCAATCCGTACCCACTTCTGATCTACCCACTTCTTTAACTCGCCCATTACTTCTTCTTCTTTGCTTTGGACTTCTTAGCGTAGCTAGGATCCTTACAATATTTAGAAGCGGCCATATTTGCATAGGCACTAGGGTAAGTGTCGAAAGTGCGTTTAGCCCAAGCCTTCCCCGAAGCGCAGATTTTGTTTCCTGCCTTCGTTTTGGAAGTCGAGTTCTTTCGCCGGGTCGTTTTCTTCTTTGCTGTCGGCATAATCGTATTCGTAAAATTCTCTATAGCCTCGGAAGACTGTAGCTTCTGATCTAGCTTGTTCCGGGGTGATAAGACCTTCTTCTAGAAGGTAGCGTCGGACTTCTGGTAAAGTTAAGTGGACGCCTGTAGCCGCTTCTATCGCGGCTCTTATGTAAATTAGATTGATTGTATTTTTATGAGATGACATTTTAAGTCTGGTATTTGTTATAGCATTACTACGGCGCAATTGCAACACCTGAAATACCGTAGTTGAGGTAATTAATAGAGCCGGAGTATTGACTGGTTAGCAAATTCATGCTAAAATGATCAGGCGTTCGCCGGGCGGTACATATACTATTTAGTAGTACCGGTAGGGGGAGTCTTCTTAGGTTCTTTCTTAGGTTTGTTACCAAAGATAGCATCGTAGTTAGAAGAATACTTCTTATGGTCGGTAGGACGTTGCTTAGATCCCTTACCCATAGTTCACACATTCCTGCCATGCAGTGTGAGGACAAGTATCCCGGTGAATTAGGCGATTAAGATAGATGGAGTTCTTACCATCGTAGTCTGCACACTTCTCAAAGGTTACGGACATATCTTCTAAGCAGACCAACGCAAATATATCACAGTCACCCGCTTCGTATTCACGGAATGTGGTGGTCTTACCCTTTCTAATACTATAGAGCCGCGCACCTGTCGCGGCTTTTTTCGTTTTAACGTCTACACGAATTACGCCAGCATCATTCGGAAGCATTACGAGCAAGTCATAGCCACTTCCGGCCGTGTGATGTACCTCGTAACCATACCCGGCTACTACTGCGGCAACTAAATGCTCTCCAATACGTCCAACTTGGGTCGCATCTAACGGGCCCATGAGATTAGGGTTAAATAATGGTTTAGAATTCATCAAATAGATCTTCGTTGTGTAACTTGCCTTCCATCAGGCCAGCAATATCACGAAGATTGTGAGAATGACGGTCAAGTTCATGTGCAATAAGGTAAAGCTGGTTATAACCGGCCGCACCTTGGTCTTCACGGTAGAAATCAATCAAATTATCGATTATCTGCTCGAACTCAATCCGTATTTCGACGGATTCGTCACTTTCATCAGGGAAGATATAACTTACTACGAAGAAACGCCCGTCGTTGTCTACTTCTAGATCGTTTTCAACTAGTAAAGGTAATTCAAGCGTCGCGGTATCGCTAGGTAAGCTCATAATTTAGTCCATTTAAGGAAAATACTCCAACAATTGCTAAAGTCATACCCAATATTATTAAATTACCTTAGTTAAGTCAATACTTTGGCGCAATTAAGTGCATTATTATTACACTAATAGGCGCATATTATTGCTTGTTGACAGAACGTGTACACAAAACCCCCAAATATCGACACGAAAACCTACTATGTTTACAAATGGAGTCCGTAGGGGTCTCGACCTCGTTGACAATACCTATTTTTCCAAATTCGGTCAGGGTTGTATACGGTAACGGGTACCCCCCGGGGTGGCAGTCGCGCCCCCCGTAGGCCCCGCCGTTGCTAGGTTTCCGCCGGTTCGGCCACTAGCGCGACCACTGGCCCGAGTAAAGCCCCGGCATTGCTGGCGATTGTATGGCCCGGGCTCATAACATAGAGATATGCGCGGACTAATTGCGGCCCGATTGACCGGCGCGCCCTATTTGACGAACGCACCACGGCCGAGGGCGGGGCGGCCCGGTGCATGTTATCCGCCCACAGTAACGCCTAAGCCCCGAACGGTTGCCGGGTGGTGCTACCCTACCGGCCCGGATTAAATCCCGGCTATGGGCTCGACAATGCGCCGGGTAAACACCGGGCAAAAAAAACCCCGGACAATGCCGGGGCTGGTTTCGGTTAGTTTATCGGGGCCGGTTAGTCGGTGAGATACTCGGCGGCCGTGGCGTATACCTTGGCGCAGTCGGTGCCGTCATAGTTCGGCCAGTGCCCGGCCTCGACCATTTCGCAATGGTGAACGGCGGCCCGGATCTCGTCGTTAAAGTCAGCGCGGCCCACCATGCCGAGAGCGATAATAAATATCGCCCCGACTAGGACATAAGCAAGGCGGCCCATTATGCGGCCACCGATAGGAATGCGTCCGACTCGATCAGCTTTGCAACTTCACGCTCCCGGGCGTCCAATGTAATCGCTGTATTATCGACGTTGCCCGAATTGCGAACCCCAAACAATTCGCTGTTATGGCTGGCGTAATTAGTCAAGGCCGAGTAAAGGGCCCAAACCGAACGGCCCCGGGCGTCGGCCTCGCGCTCGAATTGTTCCATCATTTTCTTAACCTTGCGCCCGGCCATATTGTTTGCATTTAAAGCCGCCTCGGCCTCGGCTGGCGTGATTTGTTTGCTGGCCCATTGTTGCCACGTTCTAACCCGGGTTACGTATTCCGCGCATTGTTGTTCGATAAACCCGGCGAATATTGCGGCCGAATACCCCGAGGTATGGCGGGCGGCCTTTTTATTCATTTCGCCGCTAGTACAGCCATTTGTACACCATAGATCCTCAGCACCGGCAAACAGTCGAACCGCGCCGGATCCATTAAAGCTATTAGTTAAACCGATTTTAAATAATAGTTGGGTGCTGGATCCGTTTAGCTGGCGGATATCCGCGCCGAGCCCATCAAACAATAATTCAATCCGGGTAAACTGGCCGCCATAGCTGGCCGATTCTTTAAGCTGGACGCCTTGCAATGCATGGCGGGGCAAAGCCGATTCGGCCCCCTCGGTCATCATTTGATAGATAGGGCCATTGGGTGCGATACCATAACGGGCCCCGACTACGCCGAGCGCCTCGCCATTATCCGAGCGGGTGACAGCTTGCCCTATTGTTTTATCTAGCTGGACAAATTGCGCCGGTTCCACAAAACCGGTTTCCATATTAAGGCCGCCAGCTTTGCCGGTGCCGATAGGTGACAGCACCGCGTCAAAGTCGGTGGCGTCGGTTAGTTCCGGCCAGTGAAAGCCGGGGCGATTGTTTGCAATGTTGAAAACGTTGCTATTGGTTTGGATATTCATAATATTTATTTCCTTTTGTAGTTAAACGGCCGAGACCACCCCGGCCGATGATTAGAGTATAGCATTAATCCGCCCCGAGTAAAGGGCGTAATTAATGTAATAGCTAAAGCGTCCCGGCGGCCCATGACAAAACCCACCACCAAAAAACGCAAAACCCAATAAGAGTATAAAGCGGCCGCAAAGTGCCGAGCGGATATTTTTCTTTTTTCATATGGCAACCGCCAAAATGCGCTCGGCATGTTTCGCCCCGTTACCATGCACCACCGCCGCAATGTTGGCGGCCTTAGTTCCCGAGCCTTGGCAAAGTTTGCATTTTTCGCACGTTGTGCGCTGGCCGCCCTCTTTAGTTGCCGGGCATATAATTTCGCCGGGTGCTACTTTATCGGCCCCGGTTATTACTCGGAACGTGCGCCGACCGGCGGCCCAATGTTTTCGAGCGTCGGCCAAACTATCGGCGGATATCATACAAGCGGCCGCGATAACGTCCCGGGCCTTTTTATTAATAAGGGCGAATTGGTGGCTGTAACCCGTCCAGCCCTTGGCATTAGTTAATAGGGCCGACCAAATAGAATGCGGCACGGCCGCCGGGTCACCATAGGCACCGAGCCGGATAGTTTGCCCGGCCCCATAGTCGGCCAGCGTTTCGGGTTCAATTGTAGGATACCGGCCGCGCTGTAGTGTTTTCCATATATTAAGCGGGGCGTGGTATAGAGTGACATAGCACGGGCGATTGTTTGCCGTGCCCTTTTCTTTATCCGGGGCGGGTTCACCTTTTAAAGGGCAAGCGCCGCATATGCCATAATCTAACCCGAGCCGATTAATTGCCAGCGGATCGCGTTCGGGGTCATCCGCCAAAATCCAAGTTTGCAACATGCCGCCGGTTTTGGCGTTGTTACTTTTAACCGTTGCAATGCAAACAATGGGCGAACCGTCCAGCACCGAGGGCCCACGGTATAGAATACCCGCGCCGGGGTGTTTTGTATTTTTCATAATATTTATTTCCTTTTGTAGTGTTTAAGCGACGCCACCACAGCGAACGCATAACCCCGATTATATACAAGCGCCACCAGTTAGCAAGTAACAAAGGGCGCAAGTAATCCGGCCAAATTATTTTTTTATTTTTTTGTTACATCCCTATATATATACACACATAGGCATGATTAATGCGGCAATAATGGCGTAACTGTATTTTAGTCTTGACGCGCCAGTCTTTTTTAAAATATCTTGATGAGACTTATTCAAAGGAGAGCAGATGCCCAACAGGAAACGCAATCTTAACACCAGCCAGCCACCTGAAGACTACGAAGTCTCGATTGAGGAAGCTATAGACTCAATAATGTGTTTGTGGGAGGCAATAGAAATAGCAAAAACAGGAAAACGCGGTGATATATTAATGGTGGGGGACACCAGAGTAGCAATTCCGGGGTGCTGTCGAGGAGATAACGCCAATGTCCATGTTACAGTATGTCCCGAATACACCATGCCTGATCTAAGATTAGTCAAAGACTAACAAAAGTACCAAAAGGACATAAAAAAAGGCCCCAGAACGTCCAAAAAGGATATTCCGGGGCCTTTGCTGTGCCATTTTAAGGGGAAAACGACACATCGCAGTTGTTAAGAGCGGGAGGAGTACTCCTAACACCTCTAAGACTACTACAATGCCCTTAGTACGTCAACAATTATACCCATAGTTGACGCGCCAGTTTTTTTTAGTTATCGTATTAACCGAACTCATAACTAATAAGGGTATAAGGATGACAAAATATTTAGAAGAAAGGAAAAAAGCAGACGGATCAGTGTTTTATGCATTTAATCCGTCCCGAGGTGTACGGGATGCACTTAACTTAGGGTACCAACGGTTCCCAAACAAACGAGATGCAGTAAAATATTGCCAGCAAGTGGCATTAGAATTTAGTTTGCACCGCAGAAAGAATGAAGGAACGATCAAAGTAGACGATGAAAGCGTCGAAGGACTAATTACATTCTACAAAACTACTCAAGAGTGGTTAAAATTAGCGGATAACAGCAAAACTTTCTACGATTTACAGCTACGAACGGCCACAGAGATGCAATTAGACGCATCAAAGCTGGCATTTGGTCAGGTAAAAGCTAAAAACATCACTGCAACTCAGGCAGATAAGCTATTTACCATGATTCAACAGGAATATAGCGACCACAGGGCGTCTCATGTAGTGAAAGTACTGCGAAAAGTGTACAACGTGGGCTTTAGACACGACAAAGTACCCGCAAATCCGTTTAGCAACATGAAAATACCCGGCTTGGCTACCCGAAAGGTACTCTGGGAGCCTGAGCAAGTGACCAAATTGATAGAGACAGCCGATAAGATGGGCTACCCATCCATTGGTACGATCACTTTGCTTGCCTATGATCTATGTGCAAGGCCCGGAGACATGCGACAGTTAACGTGGGCGAATTATCATGATGAACAGTTTGCTTATGTGCAAGAGAAGACTAAGACCATAATGGGTGTAGCGGCTTCTCCAAGACTCGTAGAGCGTCTGGCGCAACAACATCAATACGATCCATTGAAATTAGACCGAGAGGGCTGTATCGCCATCTGTGAGACTACAGGTAATCCGTACAGCAAAGACCTACTCGTCAAATACTTCGCCCGGGTTAGAAAACAGTCTGGCTTGCCTACACATCTACAACTTCGTGATCTCCGCCGAACAGGTGCAACTGAGATGGCTGAAGCTGGATGTACCGAAGATGAACTGAGAGCAGTAACGGGACACCAGTCGCGTGAGATCCTAGCGACCTATGTCCGACCAACAATGAAGCTGGCAACGTCAGCAATCAACAAAAGGTTTGCATCATGAAGACGCGAGGGGTGCCACATTACCCCGACTTCATTACCTGTGATTTTTGTGGGGTTGAGACCCGTGGGAGAATATACCCAGAAGAGCCCGATTCGGTTAAATGCACGGCATGCCGTATGGAATTAACTGATGTAGCAACTAGTGTAGTGGTTGATGGCAAATGGAAAATCGACCAAAAACGATCACTCCACTCCACTGACATTGTTACTGAGGCTTTAAATCACTTAGCAAACAATGACTTAGACTAACTTTGGTTGCGGGAGTAGGATTTGAACCTACGACCTTCAGGTTAGGTGGAAGTGTAATAAAATCAAGGGGTTACAAGGTTTTAAATGGTTAAGCTCATAACTAATGTAATAGTTAAACTATAGTTTAGTTGTTGACGGATGCCAAAAACCATGTTAAAAAAGCGAGGCCGCTCCGGGGCCGAGCTACCCCTCATACTCGTTTTAAGGGGAAAATATGTATAACCGAATTGAACAGATAGAAATCATACAATCGATTAAAGTCGGTGAAGGTGAATCGAAAACAATCGATTGTCCGTTCTGTCACGGTAAAAAGAAATTCAGTATAACGAACAAAGACGGCACGGTTCTCTGGAATTGCTACAAAGCATCCTGCTCGATTAAGGGCGCTTATCGTAAAGGTATGTCCTTGTCTCTGATCAAGAACCGGGTAGGTATACCGAAAGAATCTACCAGCGATTACATAAGACGTGAGATCAAAGAACGTGGTCTTACTACCCGGCCATTACCCGACATGTTATCCCAGCCTAAGAATCATGCGTTTGTCATGGATTATCTTGAGGAGAACGGATGTATCTCAGCCTATCAACAAGGTCTTAACAAGATCCTGTACGCCCCGGCTGACAATCGGTGTTTGTTCTTTATGAATGAGAACAAAGGTGCCGTGGGTAGATCCATGAGTGGTGCCACCCCTAAGTGGATGTCCTATGGGGATACCTCGGGTGTATTAACGGTTGGTACGGGTGACATCGGTGTTATCGTCGAAGATGCACCGTCTGCTTGTGCTGTTTCTTCCCAAGAAATGTACACTGGAATAGCCATTTTAGGAACAAATTTGAGTACAAAACAGAAACAAAGCCTTAAAAACTATAAGAAAATAGTAATATGCCTTGACAACGACGCTAAAGGTAAAGCTATAAAGTTGTTAAGACAATTGCAGGGTTTAGTTAATTGCACTGTTAAGTTCATTTCTAAAGACCTCAAGTATTGTCCAAAGGAAGAGATTGTTAATGTAATAGAAAGCCCGAGACTATAGGTGCGGGAAGTTAATGGAGGCTAGAGAACTAAAATGAAGTGTAGAGGAATTGTTGTAATCGATTACGACTTGCCAGATGGATACAAGCAAGCCGCAATTGAGCAGGAAGCTCTCGAACAAGCTATTCGTGAGTTGGTTAAGGGAAACCCCAGAGTTGTACACTCCGAAGTAGATATCAAAGAGCGCCGGGGGGATAACAAGCCCGATATAAAGAAGATGAAATTAAGAAGTAGTTAATAGATTAATACATTATTTGTTTGGCCCTGTCGAAAGATGGGGCTTTTTTTTGTCTGGCGTTCGTGTTACCTTATAGCTCAACTATAACTTAACTATGCGATAGCTATGGACATAAGAATACTTAAATCACTATTATCATTCGACTTTTATAACGAAAACAAATCAAACCTATCTAAGAATCTATTCGAGGATGAGATCCAAGACGCCTATGTCACGATCTCTCAAGCCCACGAAAAGCATCAACATGATCTAATCCCTGCCGACATCATGGCATTGTGGCAAAACCAGAACCCGGTAGCTACTCGGTCTGATCAAGAAGCCTTTGCTGGTATCGTAGATCTAATTAATACAATAGACCCACTTTCCCCGCCTGTAGTAGCCGAGGTCATACAAGGCCTATGGCAACGCCGCATTGGAACTCGGATAGCTAACCTCGGCATCGAAGTAGCTGATGGCAACACGACCGGGATGGATAGACTACACCAATTGCTTGACCAATCAAAGGAAGGCTTCATGCCTACCGACTTTGGTGAGCCTACGACTAAAGACATACACGAGCTACTGGCCGGTGTTACTGACGATAACCGCTGGGAGTTTAACATAGCCACGTTATCTAGACATGTGTACGGGATAGGTGCCCGGGAGTTTGGGTGCGTGTTTGCTTTACCTGAGACGGGTAAGACAGCATTCCTAGTCAGTATATGTACAGGCCCCGGTGGGTTCTGTGAACAGGGTGCTAAGGTTATCTATCTAGGTAACGAGGAAGACACAGGGCGTACTATGCTCCGTGCCATCCAAGCACACGCTGGTGTTACCCGGGAGCAAGTAATTGCTGACCCTATGAAAGCCAGACGTAAGTTTAACGATATTGAAGATCTGTTTGACATGAACGAGATACAGGACTGGGACTTGGCTAAGATAGAAGCCTACGTCGAGAAAGAACAGCCTGACATTCTGATCATTGACCAAGCAGATAAAGTAAACATTGGCGGTAACTTTAACGCAGGGCATGAACGTCTGCGTGAGTTGTATCGTCGATTGCGTGAGACCGCGAAGAAATTTGACTGTGCCCTACTCGCGGTAAGCCAAGCCAGTAACGACGCCAAAGGGCGTACCCGTTTATCGGGGTTCGATATGGAAGGCAGTAAGATCGGCAAGATGGCCGAGCTAGATTTATGTATTGGTATCGGCAAGCATGAGGCTGGAGACGTTGATGACTCCGAGCCCGATACCTCACGTTACCTAACCGTCAGTAAGAACAAGCTGAGTGGTTGGCATGGCACAGTAATTTGCAACATACAGCCGGAGATCTCCCGGTATGTGGAGTAGATATGCTGATAAGACTATCGAAGCAGGACGCCCATAGCTCAAAGATATTGGGTGCAGATACAGTAAAACTTTGTGAGATGCAGGGTTTTAAACCAAGACTGGAGAATGAAAGCCAGTCCCGGGTAGAAGCTAACATCTACGGCTTCAAGGCCGAGTTTGCTGTAGCACGACTGCTAGACCTTACACCCCCGACGATCAACGTAGTCAGTGATGGCGGCGTGGATCTCTGGTGCGAGGACACTTCGATAGATGTAAAATTTACTAACTCAGAATATGGCCCACTGGTCTTCGATACAGTTCCGAAGTTCCGTGCCCAGATAGCTGTGTTGGTAGGGAGAACCGAAGATCCAAACGAGATGCGGATCAACGGATGGGTAGATCGCAGGACGTTCAAGAAGGAATGTAGCCCCGTTAATTTCGGATACGGTGACAGACTGAAGATGGAACACGAGGAGTTGTTCCCGATTGAAACCCTGTGGAAACGATTAATGGAAAATAAATTTAATAAAGGGGAATAATGTGAGTGTAGTAATAGTATTGGACTTAGAAACAACAGTTCAATTTGGTGAGGAAAAAAGTAAGGACAACAGCCCGTACCATCCAAAGAATAGAATCGTCTCATCTCATTGGAGAATGATTGAAGACGGAAAGATAGGTGAAGCGCGTAGGGCGATCTTTAACCACAACGAACAGCACGGCCTGAACGCCGATAGCAGTGAGCCCATGAAGCGAGACATTAGTCGGGCTGAATTAATTGTATGCCATAACGCTAAATTTGACGTGTCCTACTTATTGGAGTCAGGTTTCAGTATACCAAAAACGGTGTACGACACGATGATTGGTGAGTACATCCTTGCAAGAGGACAACGACAAGAGCTATCCCTCAAGGCCACTGCTGAACGCCGGGATGTTACTCGTAAGAAGTCCGACCTTGTAGACGGGATGTTCAAATCGGGTATAGGTTTCGAGGCCATGCCACTGGCTACGGTTATAGAGTATGCAGATGCCGACGTGCTATCAACTGCGGAGATCTACCAAGCCCAGCA
>Ga0098050_1000234_pt1 | contig 21265 bp, 15 predicted proteins | sample 14_taG_FD_77070 | JGI IMG/M metagenome (GOLD analysis project Ga0098050, IMG submission 77070) | Marine viral communities from the Subarctic Pacific Ocean - 14_ETSP_OMZ_AT15311 metaG | ecosystem: Environmental > Aquatic > Marine > Oceanic | place: Pacific Ocean | collected 2015-01-18
TAGACCCCGCAGTACCTGCTGATATAGCGCGGGTTCTTCGCATAGTGGGTACGCATAACCACAAACCTGATACCCCTGCACCAGTAGAAGTCATAGGTAAGACTCCCGATACGGTTAACTTTGACTTCTTTGCTAGTAAGCTGGGGATGGACACGATACCAGTTCCCAAGAAGTACGTACCTGCGGAGGGGCCAGCAAGCCTACGTGATGCAATCATTCAGAACTACAAGCACGAATTCAGAACCATATTGCTCAAGGCACAGAACGGTAACGGGTGTGAGCAACTACGCCGGATAATAAAAGGCCAAGCCGAGACGAGTGAGCCTATGTGGAGGGCAGGCCTGTCCATCGCTAAGTTCTGCGAAGACGGTGAAAAGGCTGCACATAAGATCTCAAACCAGCACCCCGAATACACGCCAGAGCTAACGCTGAAGAAGTTGGATCTGATTAAGGGGCCGTACCGCTGCACAACATTCGACGAGAATGAAGGCGGTGTCTGCACAGAGTGCCCACACTGGGGCAAGATCAGTTCACCGATTGTGTTAGGGCGCAAGGTGGCTGAAGCAGAAGCCAACGAAGACGGCACATATGTCGTTGAGTCGGGTGAGTCGGGTGAGTCGAGTGATTTACTAGAAGGTACGTTACTTCCGGGTTCGGCTAGCCAAGAACTTTCTACACAACACGTTATACCTGTCTACCCGCGCCCATACTTCCGTGGTCAGAACGGCGGTGTGTATGTCAGGAACATAAGCCAAGACGGGGAAGTTGACGAGCATGTCATCTACCACAACGACATCTACATTACGCAGCGGCTATTAGATATAGAAGACGGGGAGTCCGTAGTTTGTAGGATACACCTGCCACAAGACGGCGTACGTGAATTTACAATGCCTCTTACGGCGGTCACTTCACGAGAAGAATTTAGGAAAAACATGGCGATGCAAGGTGTTGCCATCCCTCAACTAAACGATTTAATGCAATATATGATTACTTGGGTAAACGAATTACAAGCAACCTCTACAGCAGCCACGGCACGTCGCCAGTTCGGTTGGGTAGACGAGAACATGGACGCCTTTGTCGTAGGAAACAGTGAAATACGCGCAGACCGTATTGAGCACAACCCCCCGTCCACACCGACAGCCGCACTAATCCCATACCTCAAGCCGAAGGGTACGTTGGAGGCGTGGAAAAAGATGGCTAATTTCTACAACACGCGGCCCGAACTTGTGATGCACCAGTACGTTGTAAGTACAGCGTTCGGTTCTCCGCTGATGAGTTTCTTGCCTCAGAATGCTTGCGCGTTACACATACACAGCCCACTTAGCGGGTGCGGTAAGACAGCAGCTATACGGGTAGCGGGTTCGGTGTGGGGTGCTCAGAAGGGCATGATGATAACCGCAAAGGATACCGACGCGATAAAGTTTAACCGTGCGGAGGTGCTGCACAACTTGCCGTTTTACATAGACGAATTGACCAATGAGAAAAGTGAGCAGCTAAGTGACTTAGCGTATCAAATATCTTCTGGCGAACAGCGCGGGCGTATGGCTGGTGGGGCTAACCTTGAACGTGCTCGTGGTGAACCGTGGCACCTCTCATGTGTAACTACAGGTAATGCCAGTGTCATTGAGCGTATTGCAGCCGAGAAGCAAGCGCCGAAAGCAGAGGCGCAGAGGATAATGGAATGGAGGGCGCAACGGGTATTCACCAGCACGGAGGAGAAGAAAGGTACGGATGCGTTCGATAGGTCTATCGAAGAAAACTATGGGCACGCTGGGATTATTTATATTCAGTGGGTCATGCAGAACTTAGAAGACGTTAAGAAGCTCGTACTTGGGTTTCAGCGTAAGATTGATGAGGCGGCAGGGCTTACATCAGAAAACCGTTTCTGGTCTGCCGGAGCTGCTACCACACTAGCTGGGGCGTACATCGCTAATAAGCTGGAGCTAATCGATTACGACATGAAGGGCTTATTTAAGTGGACTGTTAACCTACTTAAACTAAACCTGCAATCGGTTAACGATATGGGGTCATCAGTAGAACAAACACTTAACGACTACCTGACTGAAAACTATAACAACATACTGGTAATCAAGAGCACGGACGACCTACGCAGTGGTTCTGGTAATGGGTTGGATAGTATCGTCATACCCGACGCACTACCGAAAGGTAGGTTAGTGGCGCGGTTCGAGACAGACACAAAGAAAGCGTACTTAGTTCCGAGGTTCTTGAAGGCTTGGTGCGCCACACATCAGATTAACTATGGCGCATTCACGAGCGACCTGATTAACAAGTTAGGTGGTAAGCGTGGATCTATGCGGTTAGGTAAAGGCACGCACATAGGGTCGGCTATGCCTGCATATAGAGTGCTGATAGTTGACTGCAAGGTGTTTAATGCAACTAACGAAGATGGAGAAAGTTTAGATGACGGCGACGTTCATGGCAGCGATACGAGCGCAGGAGAAAGTAGTGGAGTTGGGGAAAAAGGGTAAACGTGTCACCGTATCCCCATATGACAGGAGAAGTGGTAGGTATCAGCCGGTCTACACTGAAGACCAGATTAGGCTAGTGCTGAAACTGCACAATAAGGGGATTAAACGTGCGGACATTGCTCGGGAGTTGGGGTTTCAGCCGCACACGGTTAATAACATATACAACCGCTACCGTATCGTGAAAGGTAAGCTACGTAAGACATGGAGATAACGCTCAAGACGTATGACTTGAACCCTGACGGGGTACGTATCGTGGTGGACTGGGGTGCTATGGTGGTAGGGAGTTCGATATTTGTGCCGTGTATCAACACGGACAAGGCGCTACAGCAGATTAAACGCATCTGTGTAGACGAAATGGAGTGGGATATACGGGCCAAGGGCGTCCTAGAAGGTCGTTTTTTAGGGGTTCGCGTCTGGAGATTGGTATGATACGATCCGCCCTGATAAGGTCGTCCGGTCTCCTGCTGAAAGGTCTTATCGCCTTCCTACCCCCCTTACCGTAACTACCCCTTCTTGCGGTAAGGGGGTTTTTTACAAGTACCCTTCTTGATCCGCTGCTGTCTTTACATAAGGAGATAACAGCACACCATTGTGCATCTTGGCAGTAGTAGCCATGTGCCTGTTTAGAGACCGTTCTATGGTGTCAGATGAGATGAACGCGGCTGGGTTCAGTTGTACAGCCTCAGACTGGTTAAACTCCATCATGTCGTCCAGTGCCTCTAGGGCACCGTCATTATCACCGAAACGTAAGGCTACATAGTAGCGTTTGAGTATCTTGCGCCGCGCAGTTTGGGCAGCCACATCCAGACGTTTGGCAGCAGATGTCTCTTCCATAGCCCTAGTGTATTCGGTGGGTGGGAAGCCTAATAGCTGAGAGAATAAGTCACCGTTCGTGATGTCGTCGTATACGGGGTCGCCACGGCGAGTCAGGATACCTTCGTCATGCGGGTACTTGTAAACAGCTCTATACAGGTTACGTACAGCGCCCGGCATCATATCTTCTATACCTGCCAGCAGTTCACCGTCAGCTATCTTATCTACACCCTTTCTTCCTCTAGAGTACACGCTCCATGCAGGGCCACCGAACAGGTGAGCAAACTCTTCTTCCGGCGAAGGGTCGCTGTTAAACCTGTCGGCCTCAAACAGCAAGTCGGTCAGCTTCACACGCTGTGACACGTCAAGACCGGTTATCTCGGACAGAGCGCCTTTGAATAGCGCATCGTTATCTAGGTAGCCGCGCAATGCAGTATCTGCATCCTCTTCGTAGTCTTCCTTGAGGAGATCGTGAAGCATGGCGACAGCGCCATATAGCGGCAGACCCTGTGCCCCAGCGAAGAAGAGCGCGGATAAGTGAACTCCCGCAAGCTGTTTGAAGGCTTCTGCGCGTAAGGCTCTACTTTGCGCGTCATCGCCGGGGGCTATGTTCTTCGCTAACTGTCGTGCGGATTTCAGCATCGTGTAATACATCTGGATGCCGTAGGTCTTGTACATCAAAGCTACTCGACCAATGCCTTTTCTTGCTAGGCGTGGCCCAGTCTCTAGCGTTGCACCACCGTTAATCTGCTGGGTCTCATATATGGCCTGTTCAGCGGCTTGCTGCTGTTGCTCCGCTGTAGGTTTCTTACTTCCCACTAATTTCTTTAGTGCTAGCTTATACGCTGCCATCATGGTCACTTGGCGATTCATTACTTCCGCTTCGTGAAACATAAATGCTGAAGCGTTTGTAACCTTATCCATGAAGCTCATCTTACGACCCGCTTCACTGGTGCTAAGGGTGTCTGCTATGAAAGACGAATTAAGTTGCCCACGACGCTCTGCAAGCGTTACTAGCGGGATCATCTCCTCCAACTCTGTAACCCTGTCGCTGTCTAGGTCTAGGTCTTTTCGTACCGTGTAGGTGGGCCTACCTTCAGCGTCACGAGTTATCGTGTAGTAGTTTTCTATCGAAGGCATTGCCGAGTCTGCCAGTGCCGCCCTAGCAGCATTTAGGTCGCCCTTCATCAAGGCGTCTTTTACAGACCTTGGCGTTTGCTCGTCACCAAACAGGCTCTCCGAGGTTCGGTTCTTTGGAGAACCCATAAACAACTTAGTGGAGCCTCCTAATGCTGTCTTGGTCGCGTTAAACCCATACCTACCTGCCAGCATGGGGTATGCGAATAGGGGTATTTGAGACAGGTTAACTAACGCGGACGAGGCGTTGAAGCCGATTGTGTATAGGAACGCAAAGCGATTTGCATTTTTTGCGTAATTGTCCAGAGGAGGGCTTGCAGCGAACTTAGCACGGTTCTGTATTTCTTCTAGTTCCACGCTACCACGCATCTCTGGGTTAGCTTCGATAACTTCCTGCGTTGCTTGGTCTATCAGCCTAGAGTTCTTAATACGGGCAACCTGCCGACCAAGATCAAAGGCTTTCGTACGTGCCGCATCTATAGCGTCTACATCGTAACCCTGAGTACCTTTACGTCCTAGCAGAGACCTAGCAAACGAAGATTCGGGTAGGTGCTCCACGAACAACCGTACGATCTGTTCTTCCACCGCTTCAAACTGCTGTTTCTGATCTGCGGGGAGGCCAGTTTTTGCCGCGTTAGTTAGCCCTAACACACTAGACACAAAAGACCCTGACGGCGCTTCTTTGTACGAAGCGGTATCACTTGCGTCAAAAGCGTCTACTTTGTAGCCTTGTTTGGCGTACTCTTCCATAGCGCGTAGCCGTGCCCCGCCGCTTTCAAAGGCAAACACTGCCGAGTTGATACCTTCATCTGGATCTCTTACATCCAAGAAATACGAACCAGTACGTGTCAATGGGAAGTACGGCTCTAGCTTGGTGTTCTCAAGCATCTTGTTGTAGATGCCCTGCTTCAGATTAGCCTTTGCTTGTTCTTCTATAGGCAGTCCGTCGATACGGCCTTCCAGTGCAGCGGTCATCTGCGTGTACTGATCTTTGTACAGCTTACGTAAGTTTGAGTACGCCCGCCGACCATCGGCACCAACCGTTTTGCTGTCGTAGATTGCCCGCAGTTCTTTGTAGCGGTCTATCTTTAGCTGCGTCGTGATGTTACCAGCGTCGTCTTCGAGTTCTATAGTCTGCTGTTTATAACGATCTTTCGCTTCTTGCAGCGTTAGCTCTGGGTCTACTTGGTCAACGGTGCTGTCGTAAATTAAGTTGTTCCACGCATCCATCGTCTCTTTAGACTGCTTCGCACCCCACTCACGTATGGGCTGCAATACCGCACGTACAGAGGCTTCGTTACGGTTCAGGTCGCCGCGCTGTAGTTCAATAGCTGTAAAGACCTTATCAGATCCGACTACACCGGCATCTTCTATGATGTCCTGCGCTGCTTGGTTCGGCATCAGCGACAGTAGGGCTTTCTTCAGTGGCCCACCGCCTTTAGTACCAACACCCGTCAAAGCTCTGAACTCATCGGTAACTTTCTTGACGGAATCGGCTACTGTGCCTTTGGGTGTGGCTATGGTGTCTATTACCTTGGGTACACCATCGCGTGTAGACAGCGAGTTCAGTGCAGGTGCGCCACGGTGCTTGGCAGCAGGTGCCAGTATGTCTTCGATTAGGCGTTGAGCTTCGCGCTGTGCAGTGCCGCGCTCTTTGCCCAACCCAAGCAGATTGGATACCGTACGAATAATCTCTTGCCAGATACTGAGTGGCTTACCGTCTGGGTTGATCCGAGCTAGCTGGCTCTGGAACTCTGGGTTGGTAAACGCTTCGGCAACAAACTCTGCTACATTCGTAGACCCATACTCCTGATCCAGATACTCCTTGCTGCTTTCGTACAGCTTCGTCAGCTTCTTGGTAGTTGGATGCGACGGGTTACGTAGAACATTGATTGTCGCTGCGTGCGCCATCTCATGTAGTAGTACCTGAGTGTTAGAAAAGTTCCTGTTCAGCACGATGGTGTTATCAGCGGTTATGAAACGCCCATCAACTTGCTGCCCATCTACTTTACCTAATTGGCTTGCCGGTACCGCCAGTATTCTAGTGTCACCAGTAAACTCAGACAGTCGCTTGGCTACGCGAGATACGAACTTATCTCCTGACTTGTCAGCTATATCTAGCAGGGCGCGACGTAATTCATTGTTGAGCACTGCTTTAGCGGCAACGTCTGGTAGTGGGGCATCCAGTGCCTCAAGATATTCTCTTGGAGGGGCGTAAAGAACCTGCCCAGATGCTATTCGCATGGCTTCAGCTTTGCTTAGGTCGGGATCAGCAGCCATTAGTTCGTCACGAGCCTTACGACGTTCAGCTAAAAGACTTTGCTTGTCAGCAGCTTGTTGTTCGGTTGTCCGGGCTTCTTCGACTGTAGGTTCTTTCGCCGTAACCTCTTCTACGGTAGTTGGTGCGGCAGCAGCCATAGCTGGTCTAATGCCAGTAGCTGACATTTGTTGCCCTGCACGACGTTGCAGCTCTACAGTCTCTTCAGGTATGGCCTGCGTATCTACATCAGCCAATCGTTGGTTTAGCAATCCAACCGCCTGAGCAAACCGCCTCTCTGCCTGTTTTAAGGCGCGTTGATTCTTCTGTGTGGGCTTCGCCGCTACAGCCTCTTCTGCTTCTGCCATAGCGCGTCTAGCGGCAGCTAAAACACGTCCTGCATCAGCTATTTCAGGCTTAACCTCACGGGTTGGCGTTAATGTAGTTTGCTCTCTTCCTTCTCCAGCAACAGATCGTCCAGTGCCTCCTCCAGCATCTGCCACTGCTCCTCCGACAGATGGGCCAGATTCCACGGTATTCGCACGTCCTGTAGGGACTTCCACGCTCTGTAGATCAACTGCATCGCCTGTTCCACTTCCTGCTGCGACAGGTTCTCTTTTGGTGTCGGCAAATAAATCACGTTGCTCACTAGGTACTCCTTGCAGTAGACGGTCTACACCAGTCTTAACTTCTTGGCTCTTGAACCTTTGTCCAGCCTTAACTAGATCTGCCCGGACTTCTGGATCGTTTAGATCTTTACCCGTAACACGTTTACGTACAGCAGCATTGGATTTGAACCCAGCGGTAGTAAGATCTTCTTCGGTGATTATGCGTGGTTCGGGCGTGGCCTCTTGTTCGGTAGGCGCTTCTCTGCGACCCAACCCAGCGAAAGATTCTTGACGTAGTTCTGAAGTATCAGTGATTCCTTCATCTTCACGCGCTTCTCGTATCCGCGCTTCTATTGCTGCTACATCAGAGTCAGAAGGAAGATCATCCTGCGGTACAGGCTCTGCACGGCTTATATCTATTACCCGTTCCATAGAAGCGTTTTCGGCTGCCGTAGGCTCCGGATCAAGGTTTACTTCTTCCAAGGCGCGGGAGAACCTAGTACGTAACGTACCAAGCTGCCGTGTAGGTTGCTTCTCTACTACGTCTGCCAGTATTTCACGGCGTCTAGTTTCAGTGGCGTCTAGTTCTTCATCCACCTGCTGCCCGATAGCGGTTTCCCTTTCAGACCTTTTTCTGGCCTGCGCCCGTTCTACATCAGCAGCGGCTTTAGCAGCGTCATCTTCTGCCACCATAGCTTCGATTTCGGCAGTCTCATCTGCGTCGATCATGGCTTGGACTTCAGCAGTTTCGGCGGCGTCAATTGCGCCTTCGATAGTTAACTGTTCTGGTGCAGCCGCGTCCGCTCGTTCTTCAGCGGCTAGGATTTCGTCAAACACAGCCTCTTCAGTAATTGTGTTTGGCGCAACCCCCCGTGCGGTAAGTCTTTCTACCGCAGAATTAATCTGGTCTACATTGAAGTCGGTAAGTGCTCCGCCTGTATCCGGCTCAACTGTCTGTGTAGGACGTGCAAACAGCTCACCCTGTACTTGATCTTCTTCGAGGCGTGGTGGAGCTTCTTCGGGAGCAACAGTATCACCAACAGTCTTAGCGCCTCTGCGTGGGGCGAACAGGTCAACAAGACCCTGCAAGATAGCACCGGCACCACCACCCAATGCGGCTTCTTCTGCGGTACCACCAAACGTCTCAGCAGCGGCGTTGTACTCCTGCTCGTTCAAGTTCTGTAAGACGTTAGACGCGGCTTCCTGTGCGGCTTCCGCACCGCCGGTTATACCTGCGCTGTAGATACGTTCGCCAATAGTCTCTACCTTCTCAGGCGGTATCTTATCTACTAGCTTGGCGAGTTCGGGCATCTTACTTAGCGGCAATACCCGTGCGATGGGCAGTACGTCCAGCAGGCCGATTGCTGTACCACGCAGGGTGGCTGACCCACGCTCTTCTTCTGTAGCGTCGGCTGCACGGGCACGTTCACTTGCCTCACCAGCACCAGCGGCACCAGCGGCTAACGCGCCAAGGCCAAGAGCACCGACAGTACCTACAGGAGTAAATGCTGCGGCAGCGGGGACAGCAGCGAGGCCAGCAATAGAACCAAGCGCAGAACTTAGTTTGTAGGTAACAGAGTCTGGGTCACCACCTTCGGGACGAAAAGACTCAGCAACGGACTGAATACGCTCGCGGGCGGCAAGTTCGTTTTCTTCTTCCAACGGAGCGGCAAGACCAAGTGCAGCCATCTCACCTACACCGACAACACCTGCACCGAATCCAGAGGTAATGTCTTCAAAGAACCCTGTTTCTGTAGGTGCGACTGGTGCGGCTTCTCTTGCAGCTATCCTAGCTTCTAGTTCGGCACGCCTTCTATCAAGGTCTGACGGGCCTGTCGGCTGCGTCGGTATAGTCGGGGCAGGTGGTGCGCTCCTTGCTAACGCAGCGCGTAGTTGGTTGGCATTAGCCGTATCTCCAAGAGCTTCCGCTTTTTGAATAGCCGCTTCAATTCTGGCTACTGAAACTCTTGCCATGTTTTAGCGCCCTTCGTAGCTAGCTACAAGAGACTCGTCTTCATCGCTAACGTCTGCAACTTGTACCCCTCTTAATCCTGCGGCTAGTGCGGCTCGTTGATCCTGCGATGCGAGTCTTTCCGTATCAAGGCTTTCTAGCATTGTCTGTAGGCGTATGTACTCTGGGTCGTTGATAATCTGAAGGCTGATAGTATTTTCTAAATTCTTTAAGTCTTCCTTCGCCTGTTCATCACCGCCCAAAGCTCTTTGCTCTAACAAGGCACGACGTGTCTCGTAAGGGTCACGAATACGCTCTGAAATGCTGCTAATACCCTCTGTAAGTTTTTCAGCCGCTTCCGCGAAGGTCTTAGTAGACCCAAGCAACTTACCGAGGGCATTGGTTCTGTCGATCTCAAGTTTAGCTTCTTGACGTTTTCTAGTTAGATCAGCTTCAACTCTCTGACGATCTTCTACGTCCATGCGTTGCAGCACTGTAGCTGCATTGTTCATTGTCTGAAGATCTCGCGTGGCGGCTTTACTGTACTCGTTCGCTGCGGCAGTGCCGATACTGCGACGAAGCTCCATAGAAGTGTTTTCTATATCGTCTAACTTATCTTCGTAAGCCATACGGCGTTCTCTAGCGGCATCACGTAGTTGCCTGTCGCGTACACCTACACCAGTAATACCGCCTCTACCACCAGCGGTCAGTAGATCTATAAGGTTGTCTCTACGTGATGGCTGCATATCTTGAAATGCTTGTTCCCGCCGAGCCTTTCTATCGGCTAATGTAGCTATACCTTCATCCAGACCCAGCTCTCTTCTAATCATCGCCGCCCTTCTAGCACCTGCGGCTTCTGGATCTCGTCCAATATCGGCTCGCAGTTTTTGCATAAGCAGTTCACGTATGCCGGGTTCTTCGCCTTCCCCACTTGTTTTTGCTGGAGTTTGGGCTACAGCGGCTAGGCCTGCGGCGGGCTGTATTTCGGCTGGAGCTGTAGCTGGCTCTTCATCAGGTACACCAGCAAGCATGATCCCCGATGCAGGGGTGCCTTCCGCTGCTGGAAGCATGTCGCGGGTAAGTGCACCTTCAAGGGGTGTTCCTTCTAAGGCTGCAATAGCGCCTTCGCTCGGTTCGGCTACATCGGCTTCCGCTATTCGTTCCGCCACGTCTTCTAAGACAGGGCTTCCTCTACGTCTAGCTCTTTCTTGAGTTATAGTATGTTCTGTAAGAAAAGCGGGGACTAAAGGTGCGTCTGCCCTACGTTCTCTAAGCCTTTCTATAAGCTCCTGCATCTCTCGTTTTTCGTCGGTCAGGCCACCTTCCTGAAACGCAACAATACCGCCGCCAGCTAGTTTGACTGGCTGTGCTTGGCTCATAACGCCTTGTGCCATTTGTTGTGCGCCAGCCTGTGGCATCTGTTGTGGAGCGCCTTGTGGCATACGTTGGCCACCTTGAGGCATACCTTGTTGTGCACGAGCTACCGTATCTGCTTCGCTTGGGCCTATGCCCATTTCTTTGGCGGCTTGTTGGCGGTACTCACCCATCAACCCCTGCTGCATTTGTTCTTTAATAGTCGCAGGGTTGCCTTGCGCTTGCATAGCTTGGTTGCGTTTTACCGCATCAAGATCTTTCTTGAGCTGCTGCATGGCAAGCAAATCGACCAGTTCTTTGGTCATGTTGGCACGCTTTTCTAGCCCCTGCATGTTACCTGCGTAGGCGTCTTTCGTACGTTCGATCTGACTGAGGGGGTTAGATAGCATACTGTGGCCCTCCTCTAAGAAGTGCAAGAAGTCCGCCTAAGCCACCAGATAAGTCTTGAAACCCTCCGGGTTCAACAAACTGCCGAGATGTGGCAGTGATCGGTAGGCCTTGTAGCATGGATTGCATAAACTCTAACTGTTCATATGGATACTGTTGTTCTTGTTGATACTGCAAGTAGTCAGCAGTGATGCCTTCTTGTTCAATACCACGTTCTTCTTGTCCAGCGGCACGCATATCACGTAATGCGCTTAGGCCGTAGCGGCGGTCAGCTTCTTCTGCTGCGATTCTGCGGCGTTCCTGCTCATTAAACTGCTCACGTTCTCGCTCTTGCCGCTCTACTTCACGTCGGGCTTCTTCGTTTGATTGCAGTCTGCGGCGTTCGTCGAATTCGGATAGCCGTCCAGCTTCTACGTTAAACTGATCGCGACGTGCGCCTTCTGCTAGCCGCTGCATTTCTTGTTCTTTGTTGAACTGATCTCGCGCTTGTGTAAATGCTTCGGAGTACCCTCTGCCTGTAATATCAGCTAGCTGCGTTCCCAGATTACGTCCGCCCTCTGCTTCCATAATGGCTTGGCGCGAACCGCCAAAAGCACCGGCACGAGTTAATCGGCCAGCGTCAGCAACACGACTAATATCCGCTTGGCGACGTGCTTCGCGTAGTTGCGGCTCTAATGCAGCTTGTAGGTAGGGGTTCATGTACTGCCCCACCGGAGACTGCGGAGGTTGTTGCCGCCCAAAAACAGGTTGTTCTTTGAGTCTAGTGTCCTCAAGAAAACGCGCTCTATGGTCGCTAAATCGAGGTGCCGGTTCGCCTCCTCTCGGGATAATGGGATTAAACCGCCCAAATTCATCTAGTGCAGGGGGCATCATAGGTGCGGCACCTGTAAACGATCCCGGTGTGTACCCTGCTTCGTAACCTTGTCCTGCGGCACTGCCAAAACCAAACGTACCACCAGCAGTCATATCACCGCCAAAAGAAGCTATGCCAGTTTGCTGGTTGGGATCTAACCCTGCGTAGCCCGCAAAAGCCTTATCTTGTAGGCCGCTAGCACCGGCAGTAAGTGGGCCACCGTAGGCTTCATAGGGCTTATCAGCGAGTGCTCGTGCTTTGCCAAGCATCTCACCAACATACGGGCCAGCGAATTCGGACAGTCCTTGTGAACTGCCGGAAATTTGTCCTACGGGACTGTTGGGGTCTACTACTGTATCAACCATAGCTTACGACATCCTCTTGGATAACATCGCAAGCACTTGATCTGCGTCGATGTTTTTCTGTTGTTTCGGTGTGCCTGTAGCTTTCTTACGTACTGAAGACATAAAGTCGTCCAGTGCTGCGGCACCTGCATCAGAATTACCGTTACCTAGTATAGCGACTAAATCGGCAGGCAACACGTACTCACCGTGACTCAAACGCGCCTCTTGCACGCCATCAATATCGCCGGGAACTAGGTCTGCTTGCCCGTCCGAATCACCTTGTAGATAGCCGCCATCTTCTAGCACGCGACCACCATCGGCAAACCCACTTGCTTGTGCTTTAGCTTTAGCTTGAGCTTCTTCAACAGACATAGGCTGCTGGCCTTCAGGCTTCTTGGCATACATGGTGTCAGAGAAATAGCGTCTACCACCACTGCCGGGACGACGGTCTGTATCGTCTCTACCTGTAACTTGTTCTCGTATTGCAGTGTACTCGGGTATTTTACCTTGGTAGCCAACAGGTGCTATGTCAGGGTCAAACGCACCACGGTCTTTTAAGAAACTGGTTAAGGCCAATGGGCCTAGCAGCCCAAGTAACCCGCTAGCACCGCCAGACCCTTTTCTTTCTGGGAAGAATTGGCTTAGAACACCACCTACCCTGTCCATAAATGTAGGGTCGTAGTCGTTTTCTTTTGTACCCGCAAGAAAGTCAAGTATGTCTTGAGTATCCCTATCACCCCGATCAAACTGAAAAAGATCCAACAGCATATCGTCAGACCCATAATAATTTGGTTTTGGATTTTGCACAGAAGTTACTTCTGACCCATCGCCCAGACTAAAATAGTTTCCCAAAGACGTAGAATCATTAGCAGATGTACCGCTCATGTATTCCCTAGCAATATCACCATAGTAGTCCGCCATCACTTGCCTCCAACTATACGTAGCAGCTCGTCAAGATTACCATAAGAACTTCTGACTGCACCACCATTTGCCATGCCCCCAGCAGCTAAACTAGCTAAGTAAGCCTCTACTGGGTCTACTTTTCTTTCTTGCTCTCCGCCAAGGTCAAACAACTCAGCACCTCGTTCTTCTATAATGCCGGGGGTACGTATGATGGAAGGGGTACGTGTAGGTGTAGAGCTACGACTAGGGCTAGGTGAAGGTGTGGGCCTTGGTAGGTCTACATCTGGTAGGTCTACATCTGGTGCAGCTTCTACTATGCCCTCTACTAACTCTTTTACTGGTTCTATAATTACGTCGTCTACAGTAGAGCCTATTGCCCGTACTGCGTCTTCTACTACAGGTGCAGCGTCGATTAGGGGGTCGACTATCGGCTTAACAACGTCCTCTATTGCTGAACCTGTAGCCCTTACTGCATCTTCTATAAGTGGTGCTTTATCTACTACTGCACCTGCTACGTCTTCGATTACGTCAACCACAGGCTCTGCTACGTCACCTAGTACCTCAACCGTACCTTCTACGAAACCCTTAACAGGTTGTAGGATTGCGTCGTCGAACATGCTACCCGAGGCTTTAATAACATCGCCTATCATTTTGATGAACTTGGGTGTTTTTACGTTGTTAGGCGCTAATGCACCACCTTCCATGATGTACTCGCCAAAACCTCTAGCTATAGCATCGCCAAAATCGGTGCCTTTTGTTAACTCGATCTGAGTTTTAACAAGCCCTGCAACAGCATCATCTTGGTTTATGTTGTATCCCTCTAAAAACTTCTCATTCAGCCCAACTTTGTCCATCGCCGCTGTAGTAAATTTAGGGCCGAACGCAGAGACCGCAGCGCCAGCTATATCTCCGTCTACAGCAGCGTCTATGAACTTAGCTCCTTGCACTACCTTACCAAACGTATCGGCAGTTTTTTGTGTAGTTTCGGCAGCGGTGGTAAGCAGCTTCAGCTTCTCCTGCATTTTTGCCGCGTCAGCCGCGCTAGTAACTCCCCCAGAAAACGGACTCAGTGCTTGTGCGGCCCCACTAGCTGTATCTGCTGCTGCCTGTGCCGCCGCATTAAGACCTTTTGCGTATCCGCCTGCACCAGCAAGTGCAAAGGATTTTAGAATGTCGTTAGTGTCCCCGCCTGTAGCTGCGGTAATACCAGCTGATGTTGTGCCGTAGGCTAATGCAGAGCCAGCAGCAGACGTACCACCACCAAATGCAGCCGTACCAGCCAGTGCTCCACCGCCAACAAGCGATAAACCTACAATAGCGGCTACCTTGAGTGCGTCTTTAACAGAGCTGTCTTTGACTTCCTTGGTGCGTATTTCACCGAAAGTCATGGGGTCATAGAGGTAGGTAGACCCGTCTTTTGTTTGCCGTACCGGCTGCACACCATATTTGGCGTACATAGACTGGATCATGGGGTCGCGTTTGTATGCTTCTAACAATGCGTCTTGGTAGTCTAAACCTTCAGTGGCTTGTAGGTAGGGTATAGTTTCGGCAAGTACGGGCTTGATAAGTGACTGAAACTCGGAGATCTGTTCTTGCGAAGCGTTTGTATGCTCTTCGTAGTTACCACCAAAGTTCTTAATATCTGATGCAGAACCACTAGGCACAACGTCAAACCCATAGTAGTTACTTAGTGCCGCCGCAGTATCTGTACCGCCGGTATTAGCTATAGAGCCATAGGCAGATCGAATTACATCCTTGTCTGTACCAACGCCGCTCTTTAAGCCTTTCAAATACTCGGGGGCACCTACCTCAGATATATATTCGTCAGGGGTAAATGCAAACACATCGCCACGTTTGCCCGACAAATACTGACTTCCTCTGGCTTTACCATCCGTTGTATCTCTAGCTGTTATTGCTTTTTTATCTGTTTCTAGCGGCTCTAATACACTACCCCTGAACATCATGTCGTAGAAATCATCTACTTCGTCTACATCGTCTATAACGTCGTACACATTCTTGTCAGCGGCACCTAGTAGCGTGTCTTTGTACGACTGAATGGCACTCTTGGGTGTTGTTGGCCCCCTTAGCTGTTCAGCCAACCCCGGCGCATATGTTGATATCCCACGTAGCTGTTCTGGAGTCATGTTCTTAGTCATGGCTCGCATGTTTTTTAAAGCGTCAGCAGCTATCGCTGGGTCTGCCATCGGCTTAGGTGTTGAGGTTACAGGCTTAGGTGTGCTTGATTTGAGTTCAGGTGGCGCAGAAGAACCTAGCACTGGCGTAGGTTTTGGTGTTGTGGGTGTGGGTGGTGGTGCCGCAGCGGGTCGTTTAGTTCCCGGAGCACGCTTATCACCACGTTTTGCAGCAGTGCCCACAGGAGGCGGTGCAATAGGCGCAGTAGGTGTATACGCAGATTTAAGATTTGGGCCTACGGAAGTATAAGCATTGCCCATAGGCATAACAGGTACGGGTTTGCGAGTTGCCGCTGCTTTAGCCTTTCTAGCCTCTTCCGCTTGAGCTGCTTTACGCGCTGCTGCATCTGCCGCTGCTTTTTCCGCTGCCTTACGTTGAGCTGCTTTACGCGCTGCTGCATCTGCCGCTGCTTTTTCCGCTGCCTTACGTTGAGCTTCCTGCCTAGCTAAAGCATCTCTTCTAGCAGCCGCTGCCTCTTCTTGAAATCGACTAGATGTTCTAGGTGCTACGACAGGTGCAGGCCTAGGTGAAGGAGGTGTAAACGCAGGGGCAGGTCTAGGCGCTACAGGAGCAGGTGTAGGCGCTACAGGAGCAGGTCTAGGTGCTACGACAGGTGTAGGGGGTGTAAACGCAGGGGGGCTAGGAGGGCCATAACCCTGTATACCAGAGGCCTTCATGCGTGCTTGTATTTCTTCTTGGGAAGGTAGGTTGAAGTTGTTAAACGCCCCTAACCCCATACCACCAAAACCACCAAAACTGCCTATCATTGCTGCACCTAATTCGCTATCAAGACGCCTTGGAACGACGCGCCAATTTGGTTGTTGGTATTGCTAGTTACAGCGCGGCACTCTATATCCGTCTTTTCTGGTATAGCCAGAGGAAACTCAAAATCTATGATTAGCTCATTGCTCTGCAATACATTGATGAACTTAGTTCTAAATACATTCGACCCAAAGTCTCTAGTATTGAGTTTGACGGTAGCGTAGTTATTAGCCTGCGATATAGCAGCGGTAAATATAAGGTCATCTAGGTATAACGTATGAGAGGCGGGCACGGTATAGACCGCCATCTGCGTCTGGTTACCATCGGTTATGCTCGCATAAATAGTACCTGTAGGTACCCCAGAAGACACTCCAGTAGCTGCGATATAGACAGTACCCGCAGCAGTGCCCCCTGACCCCGCAGTAGCAACAAAAGCGCGATTAATGCGTATCCAGCCAGAAGCGTCACCAATCTGCACTTGGGTCTGCCCGTTCATGCTTACAGTAACACTCTGAACAGCGTAATTTTCGTCTAAGCCTTCTACAGTAACAGTCTGTGCACCTGTACCTGCGCTAGTGTCTGCGGTGCTGGAACTGCTTATAAACGCCGTAAACGCTGCGGCAGGCCATACTACGTCACCCCCCTGTGACCATACTGTTTCCTCAGTACCATTTATGTCTGGATTGTATCCAAACTTATACACAGAAGAGGCACCGGCAACTTGGCCTTTAGATACTTGTAGTTGATACGGTTCTTGGGCTGCCATAGCGTCTCTCAGTGCTTGGTCTAACTGGTTAAAGTATATACGCAGTACGTTGTTAAACTGCTCGAACGCCTGTTGGTCATACCCCTGTGGAGGTGTCGGTAGTCTGGGGGCTACAAAATCTATGTCGGCAGCCATTACCGCCTACCATCAGGGCGTATATCTATACGTGGCGTACCCAACTGCCAAGCTACACCTACATCACCAGACTGTACTTTTATGGATAACTGCCTACCGCGTACGCGAGTGTTAATCTGTGACGTATACGCCTCAATAGGTACGATAGCAGAACGAGTCACTGCTGCACTGTTAGTTCCGCCCTCTGACAACGGGCTATTGTACCCAGAACCAGATGACTGTAGAGGCAACAACTCCATAGTAACATTAGGACTTTCGGCAGTAGACCCATCAAAAGTCACATCAGGCAGCACTCTTTGTATAAACGAGAACCTATCGCCGTCGTCTATATCAAACTCAGCAGACGTTATGTAGGCGTCTATGGCTTCATCAGCACCGGCTTCATTGCTGTCTACACCCTGCTCGTGATTAACCAGCCTGTTTGTATAAGTTGCAGCCATAGGGTACTCGCGTAACCCCGAATCAATCCATGCACTGCGGGCCATAGTGCCGAAGTACCAGATGTCCTGTTCGTGGTTGTAGACCACATACTTGTCTACAGTCGTGGAGTTAGCAGAGCAATAGAACCACCAAATCTCGCCAAAACCTTCGTTTGTCGCAGCAAAAGCCTGCTGGGCTTGTTCAAAGTTGAAGTCGTTAAAAACGTGCCGTTTTAGGTCGCAGCGTAGTGTGCTAACGCCACCGTCGTAGCGGTAGAAGGAATCTCTACCCATCCAATAAGAAACACCATCGGAATACGCTACAGCGCGTGAAGATGCTATTGACAGGTTAGAGCCAAGTAACTGCGTACCCCAAACTATGGTACCCCCTACATACTGCATCGCGTACAGGGCAGAGTCAGTCCAAACCAGTATTTCTTGGCGCGACTGGATTGCAGTTACGATCCTAGAGCCATTAGATAACCGTATATCACCTGCTTGGTTAGTTGCCGCAGGTGTCCAGTCAACCGCATTTTCTTGGTCTGACCATCGGATAAGCATGGGGTCTAGGGTAGTAGTGCCTAACGTGTTAGTACCAAAGCAAAACACAAATCGACTTATGTCAGACACAAGTATGAAGTTCTGTACGACAGGGACGTTAGAAGCCCCAGTTTTAGTAGAAAGTTCTACCGCAGGTGTGGTCAGCGCATTGGGGTCGGAAACATCCCAGTAATATACTCTACCCCCACGAGGGCCAAAGATAAGGTCTTGCCCAAAATTAGATTGGCTCCAAACCCGTAAGGACTCTTCTGGAGGCTGCCCGTTACTCCATGTACCCAACCCCCAACCACCTGCACCCCAGCCTGCTAGGGGTACTTCGACTTCTGGGCCGATGTTTATTTGGTATTTTGCCGTTACGGAGCCGCCACCAGTAGCATTCGCTGTGGCTGCACTATCCGCTTCTATGGTATAGGTGTTCCCAGACCCGTATGTAATCTGAAACTCACCATTTAATGTAAGCCCGCCTACAGCAGATGCCCCACTAAAAGTTACGAAATCTCCATTTATATAGCCGCCAGCAGCATCAGTCACAGTGACAGTGGTAGAGCCGTCTACAGTCTCAAATGGGTTGGTGAGAGACACTCCTGCCGGAGTACGTTCTGGAGTTACATCGTAGTAAACCCCACCCAGTTCTATATAGAACTTCAGGTTTGTACCTACACCCAAGAACTTCTCGTTTGCTAGCGTCACCCACCCGAACAGGGAACGGGCTACACCAAGGTACGTAGTGAGAGATATAATCTGCCAACCACCAATTTTTTCCGGTAGCCCACCACGAAATCTAATTTTATCGCAGTCGAACCAGCCCTCTTCAGCCGCATAACGAGTAGTCTCACGGTTGACTCCGGGGCGGAATAGCAGCTTACGCAGCGGCATTATCTATATTCGCCTGTACGAATCATCTCAGTCACCTCTACAGCACGGTTGCCGACTTGTTTAGCCCAACGGCTATCCATAAACTCATCAGCGGCGATGTCAAACTGCTCCCGAGACATAGCTTCCAGAGCTTTAACAAATCCGCGCAGCCGCGTGATGCCTAGATTGAAGCACATATCGACCATTGCGTCACGTCTAGCTTGGTTTAGGCCGCCGTACCAGTAGTACGCATCTTGCAGTTCCTCGTGGCAACGCTTCAAGTCATTACTTAATAGGTAGTCAATCTCATCGGGAGACAGCCCCAAGCCAGACTCTGAGATGTTTCGGCCTACGCCTATGGTCTCAAAACCCGCAGTACACAGATACACCTTAGACTTAACGCCTTCATGGCGCTTTACCATCTCAACTAGATCACCCATTCTTGTCCCCATCAGACTGTGATGCGCCGAAGTAGAAGCTGATGATACTACTGACAATGCCTCCCAAGTAGCCCAAGACCAGATTGATAACGGCGTCTGAATTTTGGTTGGGTTCCTGTATCGTTACCATGAATATATAGCTTCCGAAAAACAGTACACACATTACGGCGATTAGCCGTGCAGTCCAGTCACCACTAAACCTCTTACGCGCATCCTGTGTATCGGCAGTCTGAAGGGCGAACACATCAACATCTAGTTCCTTCATACGAACTTCAAAGTCTAGCTCTGCTTGTTTGATTTCCGCCAGTTGTTCGGGCGTAGCGTTCTGCACCGCTTTTTCTAATGCCTTTGGTTCAGGGTCACAACCAAGCACAGACGCGATTACGGAAGCCGCTGTACCCCCTAGAGGGCCACCTAGAGCTTGTCCCAGTGTGGGGGCTAGCCCACCAACAATGTTTTTTATAGCTGCAAATTTCATATTAGTCCCACGTCTTTGTGTTGGCTGGTACCCGTTTCGGTATGCAATAAGCCGTTATGTTTTCTTGCATTTGGTAGCGGTTGTTTATCTTGGTTTTACCTGTACTGACGTAATACGCAAACGTGTTACACCGTGTGATGTCCCGAAAGTAAAACTCGTCAGCTATTGGCTCACCGTTTACCACCACAACCAGCAAGAAGGCCATCATTTTCTTGTCAGCCAACCTAGCAAAAGTGCCAGCGTCATAGGCAGGAGAAACAGAAGCACACCAGCAATAGCGGCGTATTCTTTAACTTCTTTCCAAAACTTCTTCTTTCTAGCCGCCGCTCTAGCCAACTCAAGCTGCTTTTGCTTGCGGGCTTCTGCCATTGCCTGCATAGCTTCTTGGTATAATTGACCGTTACCACTTACGGTAAACAGATCCTTAATTTCGCGCATGGTTTCTTGGATCTGCTTTTTTGCCAAGGCAGCCTTAACAGCATCAGCCTCTGACAGCTTACCCTCGTTCTGAGCGCGTTGTAGCTCTACCTCGGCACCGCCTAGCGCAGACAGAAACCCAGAGATGGACTGAATGTCATTAGTGGTCTCAGCGACCTGCTTAATCGCACTGGTAGCCGCATTTACGCCAGCTACAATCGCAGCGATCTCGCCAATCACTGTCAGCCGCCCATAAACTGCGGCAAAGCCACCGCGACAATTACCGTCACATAAACGCCCCAGATCATTAGCTCAAGCCGATCAAACCGCTTGCTGCCGTCTTGCAGGCGCTGCTCAATACCTTGGTACCGGACAGCGCACTCTTTCTCGTGCGCTTCAATTTTAGCTATGGCCTTCTCTGTAGGCGTCACTGAACAGAAGCCTCTGCTTCACCATCTTCAACAGCCTTCACTGATTCGACAATAGCGTTGCTGTAAGCGTTTAACAGAACTTCGCGTTCTTGGATCTGCATTTGCATCTGTGAGATTTCACGGCGTAGTTCGGCAACACGAGAAACGTGCATTTGTGTCTCGACGGTCAGGTCTGACACGTTATGCTCTTCGTTGTCGATGGTTATCGTTTGCTGTTCGCTCATTACCAAGGTACTCCTTCACCTGTTGTTGGGGTTATCTGCGCGTCGATGTTGGCTTGTAGCGATGCTTCGGTTGCATCTTTGTCTACGCCGTCATCCCAGCACCACCCTAACACTTGTGCCTCGGTCAAGTCGGCATAGGGAGTGTAATCTGGGCTAGACGCATCGTAGGTAAACCCTTGAGTGCCGTAGCTTGTTGCAGTGTAGGTTACAGCGTCATCGCCAGTACCTTCCGTTTGCTCTGCGTTTACGCGCCAGTGAGCAGTAAAAACACCTCCATCACTTAGTTCGTAATCAGTGGTCGAGATCGTCCAAGTGAATGTAGCCATTATGGTGTCTCCGCCTGTGCAGCTTCATAGGCTGCTATAGCCTCTGAGGTATGGAAGGTATTGCACATGGCTTGAACCTCTGCGCTTTCACCTGACCAATCGTCTGCTGGTGATACAACATGGCGATGAAAGGATCTGCTGA
>Ga0098050_1000240_pt1 | contig 21017 bp, 29 predicted proteins | sample 14_taG_FD_77070 | JGI IMG/M metagenome (GOLD analysis project Ga0098050, IMG submission 77070) | Marine viral communities from the Subarctic Pacific Ocean - 14_ETSP_OMZ_AT15311 metaG | ecosystem: Environmental > Aquatic > Marine > Oceanic | place: Pacific Ocean | collected 2015-01-18
ACTTGATTAGCTTTAATAAGCCATTCGGCTGCAACCTTGGTTGTCTCAATTCCAGCAGTATAACCAACATTCATTGGGGCTAATTTTTCCCATTCGTTAGGAATGGTTACCTGCAGTGAAATGTCGAACTGCCCGCCTTGTTGAATATATGCGATTGTCTTCTCGATAGTCTCGTCGATCCAAGCTCTTTCTTCGCCGAATGTAGCAATCCACGATGTCTTGCCCCACTGTAGTGGCTGAATGAAGATATCATATAAATCCGGCTGTGACCGAAGAGATCTCAAGGCAAACCGTGCTTGTTCGCCATAACCACTGCGTGTGAGCAGTGGACCTTTTAAAAGTACTTTCTTTTTCACGCTACCTCCAATAAATGCCAGCGTTTATAACCTTGTCTATTTTCCCATGAGCCATGGCGCTCAATAAGATCGTCCATAGTTTCTACCCATCTTGATTCATAGTCTTCAAAATTATAGTTTTTCTTTACGTGTTCTCTGCCTTGTTTTGAAATGTTTTTATACATTTTATCAGACATCTTTAATGCTTTTGTCAAATATTTCTCGAAGTCGACTTGTGTAATGCGATCTTCATAAATATAAGGCACTTGCAGAGAGCCAATAACCGACTTTGAGGCGGGTTCAATGCCATAACCAAACCAATTTTCACCATCTGTAACCTGTTCTTGTAGCCCACCCGTCATATTGACGATAATGGGTGTTCCGCAGGATAGAGACTCTAGGGTTGAAAGCCCGAATCCTTCTGCATCAGAGATATTGAGTGTAAAGTCAGCTACATTATACATGGCAGCCAGTTCTTCGGGTGGGACCTTTTGGGATGATATCAAAACTTGACCCTGATCGACGCCTAGGTGTTGAATAAGGTGCGGCAAATCTTGACCGTGTTGGTCACGGGGATCCGTATGCATTAATAACATCGCCTGATCGTGTCCGACCTTATCTAGCCATTCCTTAAACCACCAAATTAAAGTTCCAGATTGTTTCCGTCGGGCGTTACGATTGTTCCAGAAGAAAATCTTCTTCTTGTCATTCTTGTTTTCTGGACTACTCATGTTAATAATATTTTGACGAATGCTATTGGCCTTTTCTTTATCTTCTGCAGAAGAATATTTCTGGAAAATATTATTATTAACCGCATGGGGCAGATAACAACTTTCTACATCTGGCGCAACTTCTTGCAAGATTTTGTGAGTCACCTTTGAAATACACGCTACCTTATCCGTCGACCTGTAAAATGGCCCATTGAATTGCGGGGCAGGAAAATTGTCCCATACGTGATAATATATCATGGGTATATTCGCGCGGACTTCGTTTTCGATCTCCCATAGCCACCCATAAAACCGCGGATCGGTCATAAACCAAAGCGCGTCAGGGCGCTCCTTCTGCATGACAGAACGGATAATCTCGTGAGAGCCGTATCCATCAACAGGGTAGATGATCCAATCTTCCTCATAAGGTGAAACCTTTTGAGGCTGGTAATTATTGTGTTTCATTGCGCCGCCCAAACAAATAAAACTATATCTCCCAGTCTTTAGGAGAGCTTCGATCATATATCTAGTTTGAGTTCCAACTCCCGAGGGCGATAGGGGGTGGTCACTCAATACCAAAATTTTCTTTTTTGTCATTTATTCCTCATGAACAGTGTTCTGTCCTATAAAATTTGCAGCCATAGCCGCCGGTGCAAGATAAGCGATTCTTAATATAACGCTGATTCTTAATATTGTATAGAGCCTTCGTCATTAATTTTAAAGCATTTTGTGTTTTTCTTGGGCCACTCGTTACTCTAAAAAACTCTACACGATTTTTCTTCGCCGTTCTCTTAAGTAGTGCAAAGTGTGTCTCAACGTCTTTGGGATCTACATTCATTTTTTGAGCAAAGAAGTGTTTGTACAAGGTTAATTGATAAGTAACCATTGCGTCGGAACGCTTTTTAGCATCCCATCCCCACGAACATGTTTTCCAATCAAAAATATGGACTTTTCCGTCAGGGGTGGATACAATAGCGTCAATAAATCCCTTGAATTTGTAACCTTCTTCACCTTCAATTGGCTCCATTAGCGGCATTTCTACCGCAAGTACCTCATACTCTTCAAAATAGTCATCCAGTGCATCTTGAATTTCAGGCATAATCTGCTTGCCCTGCTCTCGCATGTTGGCGACAAGTTTTTGATCAACATCTATATCATCGTCCAGAGACGCTAAACATTTCTCAAACTCTTTAATGAAATAATCTTCATCCACAGACTCTTTTAGGAGTTTCCGTTCGCACACAGAGTGTAGAGCAGTTCCAAATGCAGTGAAGGCATTTCCCTTGAATCCGGCGATCTTATCGACGCGTGTAAGTTTATGATAAAAGGCGCAAAACGCCCAGTCTTTTAATTCAGAATATGAAATATGAGGCACGCACCCCTCCTTTTATTCTTTATTATAACCGGTTTGTTATTTGTTGTCAAGTCTTTCTGGGTCTTGAAGCAATAAAAGTTTTCTATAAAGTTGCGGGCTCACTTGTTTGAGGTGCGAATGATTCGAATCTAGAAAGTAGTCAGTGAAGCCTGTAGCAAAGTATTCTCTCAAAGATGTGGCCGCGTATGGGTTTATAAATATCCCTTGCGTAACAACAGACAACCTATCATAACCGACTTTTTCCAAAAGAAACATGTCGAATTCTTTATTGTATTCAGGATCCAAAAAGACACTTTCTGGCAGTTTATAATCAAGTTCCCATAAAATCTTGTGTAAATTGCGTCGTTTATTAATGAATTCTTGTTCTATTTTTTTATCCTGATATATCAGGGCGCCGTAGGGATATTCTAAAGAATGTGAGATTTCGTGAACGAGATCGTCAAACAGGTCTTCTTCGCTGCTCTGATCGGGAGTAACATATAAGGTGCCGCCGTCGTAAAAAGCGTTTAATTGGCGCTCTTCAAACTCATCGAAGTAGCCAAAAATGACCATTTCCACTTCATTAAGCAAGTGTTCGGGCAGTGTTCCTTCTACTCTTGCTATGACACGTTCAGCATCAACCTCTTTATTTTTAATAGGGTCCTTAAAATAGACATGGATACCCATTGGGGTGTAAAAGTCCATTCTGCTTTCAGCTAGCTGGCGATGGCGCTGGAATATGTAATGTTGTAGCATCATCCAAACCTTGTTGGTATCCTCTTAAAAAGTTTTCTTCTGCAAATGCGTAGAGGAATTCTGGAAAGTCAGTTGCCAGAGTCTCTGCTACCATGTGAACTGTAACTTGCTCTTGATCAAATTTCTTTCCTGCATATTCTACTAAATATTCCTTAAGTTCGGAATCAGGGAGCACTGGCATTGCTAGTGTCTCGTTGGTATGCAGTTCTTCTTCAGTAATAGTTTTTTCTTCACTCATAATTAACTTTCCTTTGTTAGTGTAACATTAAAGTTTATGTTTGTTTATTAATTTATAATACTTTTGAGGCTAAGGTCGCGACGTCGCTTCTCTCGCCTTTCTTAAAGGTAACATGACCTGCGATAGGATATTGTTTAAATTTCTCAACCGCGTGAGCCAAACCGTTTGTAGTTTCATTAACATATATATTATCAATCTGCTCAATGTCGCCAGTAAGAATAATCTTTGTACCCTCACCTATTCTTGTAATTATAGTCTTAATTTCGTGCTTTGTCAAGTTTTGCGCTTCGTCAATAATAATATAGGCATTCGAAATAGAACGGCCTCTAATGTATGTCAGTGCTTCAATCTCGATTTTACCGTTTTCTATATACATTTCTAACGCAGTTTTATTATTACCTAATAATGTTTGCAAATTGTCCTGTATAGGCATTAGCCAGGGCAACATCTTTTCTTCAAAGGTGCCAGGGAGAAATCCGATGTCTTTTCCCATGGGCTGTACAGGGCGAGATACAATCAGCCGAGAATAATGGTCTTCTCCTCTTAAGTCTAGGGTCTGTTGTAATCCGGCCGCAATAGCCATCAAGGTTTTTCCAGAGCCGGCACGACCTACCAAAGATACAATTTTAACAGCAGGATCCATCAGAAGGTCGATTGCGAACGCCTGCTCCTTGTTCCTTGCGTTTATCTTCCAATCCGGTATCCTTTCATGGATAATCTTGTGCAACGGGCTGTGAGCGCTCTCAAAGCGCGCTAAAGCGCTCTTCTTGGGGTTAGCATTGGACACCATCATCAAATACTCGTTGGCGTAAAGAGGCTCTTCCAAATCCTCTTCCTCTAAAATGATGTCGTCGCCATCATAGAATCTATCAATTAGCTGGTCGTCTACTACAATAGTGGCAAACCCCTGATACAATTCATCGGAAGATGTGACTGCTTTTTCTGTGAGATAATCATCAGTATCAAGCCCAATAGAATCACAGATAACGCGCATATTAATATCGCGGGTTACTACTACAGTCTTTCGCTTGGGAGACTCTTGGCGAATTGCCATGGCAGTTGCAATAATAATATGATCAGGTATTCTAATGTCCAAGTCGGGTGGGAAAATAGATTCCCTCAAGATTTCATAAGACATTACTTTTACGATACCCCGACCCTTATCGAGGCGTACGCCTTTTTGAAGATTTCCCTTCGTACGAAGCTCATCTAGGGTCCGAATGATACGACGAGCATTAATACCCACCATATCTTGTCGTTTTTTATGTTTGTCAATCTCTTCTAATACTTTTAAAGGAATAAAAATATCATGATTGTCAAACTTGAATATAGAGTCTGCGTCTGTTAAATAAACGCTGGTATCTAAAACAAAATTCTTTTTAGCCATTTATCACCATGTTGTCTTAAATAGTCTTCATTTTAAGTTAAAACTACAAATATGTCTCAATCGCCTCAACAAGTGTATTTTCGTTAAATCCGTGCATACCCCAGACCACCTCTTGGTTTCGATTAATAATAATAAAAGTTGGCCAGCTGGTTACTGGAAAACCATAAGAGGCTCCGCCAGATTGGAGCATATCTCGAGAGCCTTGTAATATCGGTGCGGATGTAATGCCAAAATTGGTCGCCCAAAGAGACAGGTCTGATAGTTCAATTTCTTCTCCTTGTTCGTCATCTATAAGGATTGTCACATAATGAAAACCTCGAGTCTCGTATAAATCTTGCACATGTTGAGCCGTAGTCGCAGCATATTGACAAGGGCCACACCACATAGCAGATAAATCAATTAAAACCAAATCTCCCATGTGCGCACTCAAGCGCCAAAGGTTGTCGTCCTTATCTCGCAATTGAAAATTGCAAGCATTGTCTCCAATTCCAAAACCGCATTCCTCTAAAAGTAAAAAGCCGGTAGAAGTTGGTTCTATCTCAATATGTGTATCGTCGGATAGAACAGGATCCGGTATACATGCGCTGCAGCTAGCCCCCAATATAAGGATTGCGATCGCGAAAAGTGTCTTTAACATTTATTTGTCCCCCGTTAATACGTAGGGAAGACAAACAGAAAAAGAAAAAAGACCGGTTTTCTGCGTCCAAGGATGACCGGGAACCCCCACCTGCGTGACGTTCGGCGGGCACGCACCGTTATTATTTACCCGACGGTGAAGCGGAGCGCGTTAGCTAATCAAACGTCAGGGTGCCGTTTTCCGTAGGTACACTCACCGTCCATGCAGACAACGAAACGCTCTCTTCTGCTAGTAAATTACCGACGGTGGTGGTTACTTCTGTTGATAAGGTACATTCGCCTCTCTTGTGATCGTAGGCGCGCACAGACGAGTCGATAAAGTCTTGATCATAGAAATTCTCGGTGATAACCTCGGCAACGAAATCCGTAAAGTAGAATTCACCGCGGTCATAGTCCTCGAGATATCCTTCGGAACGGAGATGGTTTAAAATTCCATCGGAGGTGTCGCCGTAGTTGGTGGACGCATTCAGTTTTGGGTGCTCTGTGATTAGTTCCGCGAGTGTAGAAATAACGTCGGTATCAGCGATCGCTGTATCAATCGCTGTCTCGTTATGCACAAACACATCGGTGGCGCCCTCATAAGTCATCGTAACTTTTGTATCGCTTGAAAGGTTTAGGTTTTTGATTTTTTCGACAATGCTCATTGTTTTTCCTTATTGTGAATCAACACGTTCTGTTAGATATTTGACGTCAGCTGCTACATCAGTCTTAAAGCGGTTGACTTCACTCTTAAGTAAATGTATTTCATCTCGCAGGCCGCTCACGGTTGTAAGCAGACCTGTAATTTGGCTATTTTGGCTATTGATTGTTTCTTTTAGATTGACGATTGTTTTATTGGTCGTCGCAGTTGTAGTTGTGGTTGCCATACGGCTTCTCCTTTTATTATAAAAATATGTGAGACATTTGATAATCTTCTGTCTCCCTGTTTGTTGTTTAGGTATTGTTGTTTTTTGTCTCTTGCACGTGCAAGCGAGTTTCTTGTGCAAGGGTTTTAACCTCTTGCATCACCTTGCGTACGCGGGTGCCGGCGCTGGCGTTGCCACTTGCATAGAATTTGGTGTAATCGGCACGTGCGCTTTCTAGCAACGTAATCAGATCATCCAGTGTGTTTGGTATATTACTCATTATCTCTCCTTTAATTTAAATGTTTTATGATTGTTATAATATTATAATAACACGTTATAAGAGAATGTCAAGAAATTATTTAATTTTCACAGATTAAACGTCTGACTTTATTCTTTTGTAATCGTCATGAATACGAACAACATCTTCAATCTCCGGGGTGCTTACTTCAATTAGTACCACGGCTTCTTTACCTGCGCAATAACGATGGATTAGTCCGGGTTGGATACGCTGACTTTCTCCCTTTTTCATGACCCTCTTGATACCAGTTTCCCCGTCAATACTATTGTGGAGCGGTCCCAACTCCAACAATAAAGATCCTTCGAGGACATAGATTGTCTCGTCTTTCTGTTCGTGATATTGTAGCGAAAGCCTGTGGCCGGGATTGATGTACAGGATCTTCCCCAGATATTTGTCGGTGATTGCCCACCGGTCTTCATAACCCCAAGGCTTCTTTACTCTCATCTTGCTGGAATTCATAAAATACGTATTTATCTTTCAGAGTGAGGAGACGTCGTTCGAATCGGGGGAGCTTGAAAATCTCGGCGTTTTTGAGTGAGATCGGAAGAACTTTGAAGTTTTTCATCGCCTCCGATGCTCCACAACATCTCTACACCGAGTTCTTCACAGATTTGCTGTTCTGGGGTATTAGACCTTTCTCTATCTCCGCCGTTTGCAAAGTAAGTTGGTCTTAGGCGGCTGATGGCTTCGCAAACCGTATCATCTGTATCATTTACAGAATCCACAAGTATTACTCCCTTAATTGCGTCAAGTATTTCTGCGCGACGGGCATACTCCATAAAAACAAAACCTTTTTTGCGAAATAACCAATCATCAGAATTAGCTATTACAATCACATCGCCAAACTGGGCTGCATGTCTTATCATTCTAATATGCCCAGCATGCACTGGGTCAAACCCGCCAGATACCATAACTGTTGGTTTTTCTTTTTTCTTGTCGATCATATCCCTGTGGACTGCCATGTTATACTCCTTGTTAGGTACTCTTAAGTATAACCGCAAATTAAATGTTTGTCAATTAATTTCCTGTATCAATTCCAGTGTCGACTGGAAGATATCTGTAACCAACCTCAATTAAGATGCCGGCAGCCGGGACAATATCAAAGTATACTGTGTTGTTAGATTGGTCATATCGCCAATAGGGATAAAGCGAACCGTTCGCAAACACCCTCACAGAGTCCGTCACAGCCTCGTGAGTCAATTCTATAGACTCATAGGGCTCAATCTGCGTACTAGCGTCTCGGACGCCAGGAGACCAATCCTCGGAGCAAATATCAACTATTACTCCTCCATAATATTTAGTTGCATCCATGTAACGATCACCGGTATAGCCAGAGTTGGTATTACACAAAGATTCGTTTGGTTCCAAATTAACGATACTCGAAACATAAATATTAGAACGTTTAGTATCTAGCCAAGAGACAAAATCGCCAACGTTAGGATATTCCGAATAACTTTGTTCTTCTTCGTCAGAGACAAAAACAACTAATAAGGCTGCATCCCATCTCATCCACGTGGACGCATAGCTGCCATCTTCAATATAGGCGCGAAGGGATTCGAATCCAGACTCTCGGTGGCCCGCGGTGGCGGCATTGAGCATTGCTTCAGCTTCAGCAATTGTGTCGCCGGGAACTAATGGAAACTGCTGGTCTAAATATCCAAGCGGATCAGTGGAGATTATATTCAGTCGCCAGCCTTGTGGTGGTAATGAGTTCATCATCGCCTCGATACCAGCTAAAAGGCGCTCCGTATCATTACTCATTGAGCCAGATCTGTCGATAACCCAAATAATATCAGTACCATTAACACTGGCAATCTGTGTAAACGAGTCAACCCAAACTAATCCGGCGTCTTCAGGTACCTCACTTTCAATATAGATAGGAATTTCGATATATCGAGTATCTGAATAAATGATACCATAATCAGGGCTGCAGCCCGATACTATAATAAGGCTGCATAGTGCCGCTACAATCGCAAAAAGTTTTCCCATCCCTATTAGTAGGTAGGGGTATTAATCGGAAAAAGCGAAGACTCAACGACTTTTCTTTTCTTTCCTTCTCCATCAACAAAGATCTCATAATCATATACACCGAATTCTTCGCGATAAATCCACAGTATTACCGCGCGTTTGGGCGTAGAAAATTCATAGGGCTTATAGATAACCCAGTCATCGATCTTGTAATTGTATGTTTTCTTGACACTCATCGCTTTTAACTAGTTGAACGATTTCATATAAGCGACGGGGTGAAAGATCTGCCTGATCATAAATTTTAATAATTTTCCAATCTACAATTCCAGAAATTCTCAACGCATATGCGATCCATTCACTGCAATACCACTTGTTCTTTCGCTTAATATGATAAGGCAAGAACTGTGATAAGATCATTCCCCACCAATCATAACGGCATCCTTTAGTTTCTTCGAAAAACTCATTAATGACTCGAACCTGATCTTCATTAACTTCAAGGCTGATGAAATCCCAGTTTTCTATATCATATTCTGTTTGAATCCTAGAGGAAACTTCAGAATTCCGAAGAGGTGTGATTGTAATCCAAGTAAAGTGGTCGGGCATGATGAGTTCGGCGTGAGTATATACGCTTTTTGTCCACCATCGAATGATTTTATTTTTCCAACTTCCTTTGCCTTTATAAAAGGCAACTTTCACTTTCACTATAGAGTCCTCTTGTAGTAACTATGGTGATTATAAAAGAAAAGGGCTGCAATTGCAACCCTTTTTTAAAAATAATACTTTTTTTGTTATTATTGAATCTTTACCATTTGAATTTCGAAGTTAAGAGATTTGCCGGCCAACGGATGATTCATATCAAGTTGGACCTCCTGTTGTTCTTCTTCGACTGCATGGATTTTAGCTATAAATGGACCTTGGGGACCATTGCCTTGGATCATCTCTCCTAACTCAAATTTGAATCCTGGTCCGAAAGCTGCCATGGGAACAGTTTGAATAGCTTCTTCGAGCCTGTGTCCGTAAGCTGTGTCCGGTTTTAGAGAAATTGTTTTTGTCTCTCCTTCAGTCATTCCCACGACGGCATCATCAAAGCCTTTAATCATGCGTCCGGAGCCGACCTCAAATTCTAGAGTAGAGCCTCTAGTATGAGAGTTGTCAAATTCAGTGCCATCTTCGAAAGTTCCCACATAATGTACTGCTACGTTATTGCCGGTTGTTACTGTTTTCATTGTTTTTCCTTTTTTATTAAATGAAATGGGGCGCCCGAAGGCGCCATATCCAAGGGATATAATTTATAAATTGTTTATTCTACCAAGAAGGGAACGGTATATCCCGAATGCACTTGAGCATAAACCGGTAGTCCGTCAGGTCCTTCTTGCAGTGTTAGCGACAAGTTGTAAACTGCTGCACCACCCCAGCCTGGTTCAAGCTGTGATAACGCAGTGGATGGAACGTTGAACCTTCCGCTATCTTCAAACTTACAAAGTACTTGCTGTTCGGCAACTACTGCAGAGAAGAAAACAAAGTCATCACTAGTGTTCCCATAGTTAATCGATAGAGGTCCACCGGTTGTCTCTATAAAGGGAGATTCGATAGTCAATTGATTAGGAATAGTCACAAATGCTGGATTTTTCCAAGGTCCGAAATAACTAGCAAAGTCTCCTTCAGCTTCAAGTCCGAGGCTTTGACCTTCATCAAATTCAGGACGAGTTGTAATCACTTCGTCGCCAGACACCTCGTGTACATCCCAAAGATAGAAGGGCAATCCGGACTCGTATGACCGGTCCATTCTATAATCATTGCGATCGGTTGATACCTCAACCCAAGTGCCCGCAGAGCGTGCAGTCTGTGGAATTCCAGGGAAGGCGCTCTCTGGGAACATAGAGACAATCTCTTCATTAGTGCCACTCCAGCATTCGCCGGCATCTAAATCGTTTAAGGGATTCACGCAATACGAGACATCTCCAGGGGGATCCCAGAATAATGCAGTTAAAGTGTCAGAATTTATACTAGATGGATTATCGATATCTGCGTTTGCTTCGTAATTCTGTACATTGATCGAGCCAGCAATTCGACATACATCAATTTGAATATCTTCAATTGGCTCACATTCAGCGGCAGAAGAGCCTTCGCTATCCATATAAATACCGCCATTTGTTTTTTGCCATGAACGTTGGGACACAAACGTTTGACCAGTAATATCAACAGTGTCGCCCACCATTATACTGCATACGTAATCGCCATTTTCATCTGTTACTGCGGTGGAGGTTGTTTGTCCTCCCGCACAAGTCACATCTGCACCGCGGATTGGAAAACCGCTGACGTCAATCACGCGACCAGAGGCACATGAAGGGACAAATCCCATATCACAATTCCACCACGAAAAATGTGGAGCTTCAAACGTAAAATATAGTTCGTCATCGATCTGATTGACAGTTCCAGATGACTCTTCAAGCCACTTACCCTGAATTGGGTCATATGACCATGTGGTTTGGATAGCTCCGTCGGCCATTTGGAGGCTCTCTGGGAGATCTCCATTAGCAATTGGAATATTTAATGTAGCCGGGAGACTGCTGTCGATTGATAGTTCTTGTCCATCCTCTCCGAAGAGGCTGACATTAACCATGCCGTAAGATACAAGCTGTGAATCATCACTATCAGAAATAGCTGATAAATCTCTAGGTGCGCCGGTGATCTCACTGGTTGATGGATCCACGTGTGTTATCTCTAAAGTAACATTGCCATCATAACGTACGCCAGTATTCTTGTTAACGAAGCTATCAGCCTGAAAATTAACTGTTGTTTCTTCAATAACAAAAGAACCAGCAACGTTGCTAGCAAATGTTTCACTACCGTCGATCTCTAAAAGAGAGGCGCTCGTGGCGACTGTTTCCCAGTTGAGGAGCGTTGTGACTTTGTAGTTTGTAGCATATCCGCGCTTACCAAACTCAACAACCAAGTCAGACCCGGGCTGAACTTCTAATAGTAAATAAGAACCATCAGCATTTGTAGTTGTTGAAATACCCTGTACAGAAACAGAGACACCTTCGAGGGTGGCGCCGTGTTGATCGGTTACAAATCCTCCAATGCGTCCTTGAGGTGCAAGTTCGGTGACAGCTGTATCAGAGCTATCTGTGTTTGGCTCATCTTTATTACATGCTGGTAATATCAAGAGTCCTAATAAAAATAATTTATTCATAGTTTTTCCTTTAGTTGTTTAATAGTTCTATGAGTTCTGCTTTCTTAAGAGAAGAATATCCCTTAAGTCCGCGGTCTTTTGCAATTGTTTTAAGTTGAACCACTGTTTTTGTGCTATAGTCCACGCTAGGTGTTGTAACAGCGGCGATGGTCGATAATTCTTCTTTGGTTGTTTTGCCGCCAGAGAATCCGAGGGCGCCCATAAGTTGTTTGCTGGTGCCGAAGAACCAATTAGTGATTTTATTTATTTGTTGAGGCATGCTCTTCCTTTTGTTATGTAAGTGGTGGAGGCTATCTTTGATTTTTAACGACTGCTTCACAGATTTGGAGGTGGCGGAAGTCGAATCCGCGTCCAAGATAAATCATAATTCAAGTCATTCACAAGTTTATCTGGTTTCTAATTCCAGCAAAGATTGTTAGTTCATCCATCCAACGCTTACTAACCTGTTGCGTTCCACCCGATGCAAACGGGGTAACCATTCTGATTCGTTTAAATGTCAGTGTGAATCAAACACTTAGCTTGGATTGGATAGAAGGCTCCAGGCGCCTCCCTACTAAGCTGCTAAAGCAGCGTTGTTGTAGAAATTATTGTTATTAGCAATTATTGTTTTGTATCTGCATTTAAAGTCTGCTGGTACCTTTGACTACTTGCACTATTCTTCTTTTTTACCCTGTCGAAACCCTTACACCCCCTTAATCTTGTGAACTATCACACCCATAGGTTTGCGATTCTCACTATCTAACCAAATAAATATTTGGCCTTTCTTTTTCTCTCTTTCAGAGAATTTAAATTCTATCTCTTTGTTGGCTTTTTTCAGCGCTGCGGATTCTGTCTTATGGGTGCTTATCAACTCGCCCATAATATAGTGTCCGTCGTATTTATATACTTTCCACATGTTCCTTACTTTAATTTTGGGGTACCTAACTGATCGTGGATCTTTTGCTCACCACTTGCTAAAACCGCAGTTTAGATTTTTTTCAACCTCCTGGTTTAGAAGGCTCATGATCGGCATGGAGCCTCCTTATTTTACTTATTAGATCAGAATTCTGGTATTTTAAAGATCAAAATATTCTTCTATATTATATTTAGTCACCAGCTTTTTGAATTCTAAATAATTTAATCCTAGGAACCTCGCAGCGTCTTTCTTTGAATTTCTAGTAGATATCGCAAATTTGAGTACGGATTCCTGAACAATAGGCTTTAAGTTTCTCCATATGTCAAAACCAAACAGCTTCTCGTTAATATCATTACAAGCTAATTCTAGCTTAAGAGCAATCAAATCTTCTAGCGATATACTTGAAATTAAAGTCAAAAGCTGGTTGTTAACCAATCCTCTTTCTTCTAATCTAATTCTTATACTCTTAGATGTGGTAGTATTGTGTCTATTGTGTTTTTTCATATACTATGTTATATTAAATTTAATATTAATTAACTTACATTGTGTTTTGCAATCACATACTATCAGACAACCACCACAAACTAAGAATAACGTTTATTGAAGCGCTTGTCAAGTAAAATTTTAAATTTTTTTTAAAGTTCTATCTCCAACTCATCTTCTGCGGGATCCATTTCGGACGACGTGTCGTCTTTAGCCATATCGTAAGCTTGGTTGGTTGGCTCTTCCACTTCTGGTGATAATTCGCCTTCAAACTTGTCAAAATAGAGCTTGGCGTTGGCAATTAGATAATCATAGAATAATTCTTGATCTTCAGGATTCGACAGCAACTCATAAGAGTCAATAATCGAGGTTTCGATCTTTTTAAAACTAGCATATGCCATATTCCGACCGGTCTCATCTTGGCCGTCTAATCCAAACTCCTCCCTAGGGTCGACTTCTTCGACTTCTTCTTCGTCTCTCTTTTCAGCATCGGTGCGAATATCAATAAACTTATCTTCATCTCCAACACTCTCGTCACCTATCTCGATATCGATCTCTTCCTCAAGATTAGGTTCTTTATATTCGCTATCGCCTTTAGATTTGTAGGCCGAGACAGAATGGTCAAACTCATTTAGCTCGCCATCGTCCTCGCCGGCGCCGTTATTAGCCTCCACAGGGGTCAATGTCGCGACTATGGCATTAATTACATGCGCACGGAAGGATTGCCTCTGTTCCGCATTGGTGGTGAGGCTCTTATAATCTATTTCTAAAACTGGCACTATTTTTTTGAGAAGATCTTCTAGTACGTTGATTCCCGTTGATTTATTCGGCGCCGGATCGACACTAGCAACTTCACTTTCTACTAACATATTTGAAAGTTCAAGTTTTGCCAACTCTACCAACTGCTCGCGAAACAACTTCTCTTCTTTTTTTCTTTTGGCTTTGACGTGCCTGATTAAGTGTTGTATATTTTCTCTAAGCTCTCGCTCTTCTTTCTGGTTCATGACATAATTCCTCTTTCCATAAGTAGCCTGATGACATCATCGACGGTTTGTTTATTTTCTCTTCTGACGATGCTCGGCTTTTTCCTCTTCTTACCGGTACCAACGGTAAGCGCTCCCATACCCATTGCTGATATCTCTTCCAAGTCGTTAGAAACTGGAGATGGTTGTCCTAGGATATTGAACAATTTATCAATTTTATCTTGGGGAATATATTCAGCTAGCGCTCGCAGTGATTCCACATCTTCTGGGTTGGTTGTTAAATTGCTGATCAATTGTCGCGAATCACTAGCACTAAAAGGTTTATTGTCAGATCGTTCAGCCGCCGGCACAGCGTATTCTTCACCAGCTAAGACATTGATCCCTCGCTTCTTCTTTTTCCATGCTGCAGCGCCATTCCAGCGCTCGTAATCGCGATCTTTACGGCTAGCTCCCAAAATAACATTGTCGCCAGCCCTAATATCTAGTGGAGTTGTCTCACTGATATATTCATAAGCAATGCTTATTGGGGATCTCATATCCGAGTCTGCAACTCGTACTTCAACACCCGGCAGGTTTGTAACATCAGAGAAAACTGTTTCCCAAATCCGCTCCGAATGTTCTGCACTAACTTCTGAACCATCATGCGGCAGTGTGCGCTTGGCGCCTTCGGGATTGGAAATCAAAACAATTGTTCTGTCTGCCTTTTCTACACCATCACCGGTAGCATAACGACGTACCATATCGGCATGCCCTCTATGCGGCGGCTTAAATGCTCCTGGGACAAGCGCGATAGTCTGACCCGGAGCATCTACATCGACTACAGGATCACCGGACTCGTCTTCAAGAGCCGCGACGTCATCGTCAGCAACTATGTCTAGCTCAATTGCATCTTCGGACTGCTCATTTAGGTTGCTGGCATAGTCCATAACTGCGTTGTAGATGGTTCTCTCTGCGTCTCCTTGAACAACAATGTCTATGATAGGGGTACCCGCCAAGACGCCCTTATAAACCATTTGTGGGAGTTTCTGGTGTTTGTGTCCTGCGTCCTTAATTTCTGTCAACCACTCGGCTATAGTTTTCGTTATTTGTTTATTTTTTGAGATTTGAACAGTAAAATCTTGTTCTAGGTGTTCCGAAACATGATTACCATGAGTTGAAGCCAAACCTTGTACAATAAAGTCTCCTGTTAATTTAACCAAAAAATTCTCCAATCCTCGTAGGACGACTCCTTCATGCCTTTCGAGATTGCCGGCCTCACTAGTAAGAACGTTCTTAACCGCCTGTCCTAAAAGACGTGTCGCATGATAAAAAATTCCACCGTCTATCGCGCTACTAATATCCTGGGCATCTTTAAGATAATCGTTAAGAGGTACGCCACCTTCTTCAGCGCTGCGTAAAACAGCCATATAAATATCTTTGCTAAGCGCGCCGACTGGTTTAGTGCCAGTTGGGGTTCCGTTTTCATCACGAATAATCTTTAAAATCTTTTTATCTTTTGGATGTTTTACTGTCTTTAACCACTCACGCAGTGTGGCTCTTTTTATATTTCCCTGTTCTAATTGGATTGAGATTGGACTATCTAAAACTGCTTCAATATCTAGTTCCATCTCAGGATCAAACGATACAGGCACATCTCCAAAAATCTGGAAATCATATTCAGCAGCATATGGTTGTACTTTACGAATTAGCTGTTCGAGAGCCTGGTGATCAAAATCTATTTCAATCCCGCCGCCTTTAATAGGTTTTCCATGATTATCTAACGGTCTAGGCAGTCCGGGTCTATCCATTGAAATACCCTTACGAATTGCATGCGGTTGTGCGCGCTTTTCATAGAATTGATTTATTCCATGGATAGCTAAAATATTGGCATTGTAATCTTGAACGTTAGAAGTTCCTTCAATATACTCTGTATTAAAGTATTTGGTAGGATCATCCCACATTCCCAAGGTCTTTAATTCGGGCTCTATTATTGGAATAGCTTGATTAAAAATAGATAATAACTTTTCAATAGCCGGCGGCATGCCATGACCTTTAGGCCACTTTTTATATGCTGCTGCTGCGTCTAAACCAACCACTGAATCAATATGATTCGAACCTCGAACCATGCGAAAGTCTTTCTTGCCGTCTTCATCGGTAATAAGCTTAAAGCTTGTGTTGATACCATCCCATTTCACACTACCAGCGATCTCACCGGCAGCTAGTTTGGTAATAGCGCTATTAATATAATCTAAAAGATCATCACCCGTTTGAATTTTTTCAACGTCAAAGGGGTGGGCCATGTGTCCCGGGGTACCCATTATTCACCTCCTTTGGACTCTTCCAGCAGTGTAAGCCTTTCGTGTAATTCAACATTTTCATTGAGCATACGTCGGGCATGCCGCTTGATCTCTCGCAAGTGTTGTTTTGCTAGAGTTAAGCGGTTTTTTTCTTTAACGGTTTTGGGCTGGAGGTTACTAATGACTTCTTGTAGACCCTGAATGTAGGTGAAAATTGTCTTTTCGCTTACACCTTCGCGAATAAAGTCACTCCAATCGGAGTTGATAGACATTATTTCATCGCTTCCTTGATAGCCTTACGAACCATCTCGCGCATTTTCTCTTCTTGCATAGGTCGAGTCCTATCATCAGAATCGCGCCCGGGCCGCTTGCGTACTGGGTCCTTACGACCGCTTCCGCCTTCTTCCATAGGGTCTTCATCTGCCATGTCCATACCTTCACCACCAGCGGTGAGTTGCATCAGCAATCCCTTAAGTTCATCCATCAACGCGTGTACACGCGCTGCAGGATCTTCCGCGCCAACTTCGACGCCAGGCTCTTCATCTCCCATTACGACAATCTCACCTTCTTCTGGCATTTCACCACATTCTTCGATTTCAGCATCGCTTTCCTCGTCGATGGTATTCCCGGCTGTTCTGTGTTCAGCTGCCTGATCCTCGTTTAATTTATTGAGGTCCATGTTGAAACCCCATGCTTCTGAAAGGAGAGTTTTAATTTCCCCATTTTTCCAATCTTTGGTTGACATCGTATAGTCTCCTTTTTGTAGATGCTCAAAATAAATAGTCTGTTTTATGCTGTCCTCCCAATCTCGGAAGCACATATTTCCTTTTTCGTATGCTTGGCGTTCCATTTCACGCATGTGAGGGTTGTCCTGCGCATAGCCCTCGCCCATTTCGCCGGCATCGCTAAAGTCGCCATTACAGTTTTGTGTATGATGGACGAGTTCGTGGGACAGCGACCGCATAATGTCTTTTGGGTGGCGATCTGTAGTATATAATGTTATCGAAACTGCTTCAGGATCATAAAACGCTGTTCGTCCTAATGGGTTGGCAGCATTTTTTGAATCTCCCTTTAAAAACAATCTTGGCGGATCTTGAAAACCCATCCTTTCTTTTGCAAAAGGCAAAAACTGTTTTATTAGCGGCATCAAATCTTCAATATCAGCCATATCTCAAAAAAACCTCTTTTTCATAGTTGGAACACCAAATATACATTAAATAGTTTCTAAATGAACGTTTTAATCATTTAAATCGTTTGACCGAGAAACTAGTTTCAAACTAGCAGTAAAAAACTTAATCTCTGGCTGGATTCCGTTGATGGGTACCACTTTTGACACAGAGATTAGTCGACCAGAGCTTATCTCCTTGTTGATGGTTGTAATAATACCATAATTTGTTAGCCACTCTTGTTGGGCCTTATCAAAAGTTGTCCATTCTACAATATCACCAATATTAAAGTCTTTCTCTAATAGGCTGCCAAAGTCGTCTTTTCTATCCATTATATGAAACTATCCACGAGCAAACGCCATCTGATAGTTTTTTCCTCATGATCGTCTCTGCTTCATTGTGATCTGTATAAGGCCCATCTGATTGCAAGTATTCTGCATGCTCGTCGTATACATAAACCAAGAACAATGCGCCGTCATTGACGTCCCAATGCCTAGAGAGATATCTTCTCTTTTTTCTTACTGCCTTTTTTAGTGCCATCCCATCCATAATTAGAGGCACAATTAGATAATACCTTATTGTGGGAGCCTTTGTATATAAAACTCTTGATTTTTTTATCTAATTCGATAATCTCAACGGCGCCTTTGTTGTTGCGCACGACTTCTATTTTCATTTTTCATCTCTTTTTGAATAAATTAAAGCTAATAAAGTTATGACACAAAATTCATAACCAAGGAAGCCGTAAGTTAGCCAACTTGTTAATAAAATAACTAATCTAATCCAAAATGAATTAAATGTATAAAACATTAATTAAATCCTATTTCTTCTATCTCTTCATGCTCAATACATATTATATCAGAGTTTGTACAATATATTAAGGTGCGTCCTTGTGAATCATACTCTTTTTCTAAAACATAGACAATTGAGCCTCTTTCAATATTAACCATAATTTTACTAAACGGATCATAAGCCCACATTGAGCCTTGTCCTTTGATTATTACCGGCGGAATCGCTTCATCTTTCTCGGTTAGTTTCCCAGAAAGCTGTTTATATAAAATTTTTAAAGTTTTTTCTGCCTGGGAGCTTGTTTTCGATTTTTTAGCTGCCATGATGACCGCCTATAAGTAGCTCATAAGCGCTAGCGCTAAACCCATGCCAAACTGGACAACCATAAAAACTGTGACTGCCTTTGTCTTAAAAAGCTTTAATTCTTCAACTTCATCAAGGGCACTCTTTATTTGAGAAGGAGAGGCTACATCATCCATTCTCTCTTTCCATGCTTTAAGTTCTTGTACTCTGTCTTCTTTTGCTTTAAGTTCAGTTAATTGGTTTTTTACATCTTGAAGTTCTTGCCGCAAAGCTTCTATTCCAGTCGACAGGGTTTCTAGCTGCTGCAGCACTAACATAGAATATTGATCCCATCCGGGATTATCTTGTGACATTTTTTTGTCCTCCATGATTATAAATAGAGCCCGGGCCTGCTAATGGGACAAACGTTTTATATGTCGCCTAGTAATCTCTATTATTCTTCAGACATGTATTTAAATAAGGCTGTTTTCCAGGATCCTAATCTATGCTTTTATAAAATCCTTCCATGTGTTTACTATCCTCTTACTTTCCGAAAGAGGATCTTTAGATTGTTTATTTTGGCTTACTTTTCTCATGGACGCATCGACCACACTTTTAACGGCTGCTCTCAACTCGTCTTGATCCTCCCACTCTTCGACAGTTTCTCTCATAGAACGTATTGCCCCATCAAGGTCGTCAGAGTCAGCACCCATACGGATAAGGATTTCTACCTCACCATCATCAGTAGGCATCACTCGATGCTTCACACTCCAGTTGGGAGGCCAATACCCGGACTCATCTAAATGTGGTCCCACTAACTTTTGTTTAAGCGCGAGAGAGAACTCTCTACTTTCAAGCACCTTTTTAATCATGTCGTAAGCATACTCATTATTTGCTTGTCCTGCTTCAATAGATGCCTTAACTGTTTCGAAAGACTTATAATAACCATTCATGTTCTCTGATTCTGTTACTTCAAAGCCGCCGTCATCTGCACGATAGACATACGCCACGGGATAGTTGTTCACAAAAGCTTTTATGGGAGTACCGCTGGTATCCCATTTAACTGCGTATTTTTCTATTGGGACGTATTCAGAGAGATCTAAATACGTGTCAGTTGTATAAACGTCTATACTTTCGAAATGATCGCCGTCGTAAGAGTCTTCTACGTCATAACCCCACTCATAATACAGATTTGAATCTACAGATAGCTCATTGGCCCACTGTATAAAAGCCCCGCCGGACATAAAACCTTCGGTCTTAAATAACTTTTCGAAGATCTTGGAAAATACGTCGTGGTCATTCTGTAGGTCGTCAAACTTATTGATTTCTGCACAAAAGGATCCAAACCCGTCGGGACCAAATACATACCCCGCTTCCAGGTCATCTAGCCCCTCTGGCTCAACATCTATGAAGAAAGTTATCTTGGGTTCTGTTTTAGAAATCTTTCCAGCGCGGTGAAACTCTTGTGATGGAGTGTTAGTGATCCTAGGGTAATCATTGAAGACATCTCTTATCACCCCATCTCTCGAATAAGGATAATCATTCATTTGTCCTATGGCTTCTTGTGCGATGTCGAAAGCTTGGTGTGTATTTGGTAGTCTTTCAAAATCATCAAAACTCAACTCTAATGTTGCGGTGACACCTATGTAGAAGTCTCCACCCCCATCATCCATTACTTGAAATCCAACTGTAAAATACTTCATGACCTCGTGGTTGAATTTGTCTGCAATTTCTTCACATTCGTTATGAATGGCCCTCTCTCTTGAACTATACAACAAATCATCGTCTAAATTATCTTCCACAGAACCATCTTGGCGGCTTTTACCGTGTGTCTCATCTGACGTCAGCCCTATGAGTTCCCGGAATCTTTGATCTAATCCCTCTATACCTCCACTATCTGAATACTTCCCGCCAAAGAAGGTAATTTGATTTAAATCAATCTTGCCATCTTCGGCTCTAGGTAGACTTTCGATAATGTCAGCTTGTTGTTCTTGGACCCAGCGCAATAGTCGATCTCCAATGCCGGGAAGCTTCTCACCATAAACTCGCGTCTCTGGTACGGCTATCTCTGTGCTCATTTTTGAATTCGCTGGGAGGTTCTTATAATCTCCCGATTTAAACGCCTCGACCTCCTCCGGGGACATGTCTTTAAGTTTCTTTTTCAAGAATTGATCTTGTCCCATTTCTCTCATTACTTTCGCCAGTCGCAATCGCAACCGCGACACAGGCATGATTGTTCCGCCTAGGGATCTGCCGGTAGGTGAGTAGCTATAAGGCAGACCTTGAACACCTCTCGTTCTATCATCGAAAATCTCTTCAACTGTATTTATCTTTTCTTCTGCTTCGTCGACAGTGCCGGAATCGGTCATAGCCAGAAGTTCGTCAGTATTTACAACATAAGCAACAGCACCTTCGCCATGCGCTTC
>Ga0098050_1000241_pt1 | contig 20970 bp, 31 predicted proteins | sample 14_taG_FD_77070 | JGI IMG/M metagenome (GOLD analysis project Ga0098050, IMG submission 77070) | Marine viral communities from the Subarctic Pacific Ocean - 14_ETSP_OMZ_AT15311 metaG | ecosystem: Environmental > Aquatic > Marine > Oceanic | place: Pacific Ocean | collected 2015-01-18
AGGGTCTGCTGGGGCATCAAAGAAGAAAGAATATCTCATTGAATAGAGATAAACTGGCGAGCAGCGACACTCAGTAGATAAGTTATAACTATTTACTGGAGAACAACATGAAACATTTAATCCACATATTGGAAAAAAATGAAGACGTTGCCGAGACCTTAAAAACTGCTACATTGAGCATTATTATTACATTGTTAATTTTAGGATTAGCACCAGCAATAATGATAGCTCAAGCATCCAGTTTTTAGGTTTCATTGACAATCATGCGGGGGTAAGAAATTACCCCCAACCTTTTGAAAATAACGGTGTACATTCACCGTAAACTATGGTATAATATACATTATGTTACAATTCTACACTAACGTTTCTCGTTACGGCAATCAAATTCTACTCAGAGGATATGACCACGGAAGACGTATCGAAAAACGAATCAAATACGAACCAATACTTTTTACATCAACTAATCTTCCAACAAAATGGAAAGCACTTGATAGCGCACCTGTGGGTGTAGCAAATGCTGGTAAAAGATTTGAATCAATGAGAGCAGCCAATGAATACGTAAATGCAAACAAAGGCGTATCAGGCAAAAAGATTTATGGTAATACAAAATACATTCCAGCATTTATAAACGATTACTATCCTGGTGATATTGAATTCAATCGAAATAAAATTAATGTATGTACAATTGATATTGAGGTTGCATCTGATGATGGATTTCCAGAGCCAGAAAAAGCAGACCATAAGATTACAGCAATTTGTATGAAAAGCAATATTGGTGGAACTTATTACGTGTGGGGTTTAGGTGATTATGATTCTGAAAAATCTCTTATGAAAGACCACATGGTAGTATATCGTAAGTTTGACCGTGAAGATGATTTGCTTATAAACTTCATTACACATTGGTCTTCTCAACAACACAGTCCTGATGTTGTAACTGGTTGGAACTCAAGATTCTTTGATATTCCATATCTAGTAAATCGTATCAATCGTATGCTTGGTGAAACCTATGTAAAAAGACTCAGTCCGTGGGGATTAGTTGATAGACAAGAAATTACTAAGATGGGTAGAACTCAAACAGCATACGAACTTAAAGGTATATCACAACTTGATTACCTTGACCTATTTAAAAAGTTTGGTTACTCTTATGGTCCGCAAGAATCATATAAACTTGACCATATTGCACATGTCGTATTAGGAGAAAAGAAACTATCCTATGAAGAGTATTCGAACCTACATACACTATATAAACACAATCATCAAAAGTTTATTGATTATAATATTAAAGACGTAGAGTTGGTTGACCGTATCGAAGACAAACTCGGTTTGATTACTTTATGTATGACAATGGCTTATAAAGGTGGTGTAAACTATAATGACACATTTGGTACTACAATGATATGGGACACAATCATATATCGTAGACTATATGCAAACAATATTGTAGTTCCTTTCGTAGAAGATAAAGTAAAAACGAACTATCCAGGTGGCTTTGTAAAAGAACCACAGGTAGGAATACATGATAATGTCGTATCGTTTGACTTAAACTCTCTTTATCCTTCTATCATTATGCAATATAATATGTCACCTGAAACAATATCAGAAGGTGAGATTACACAATTCGATATCGAAAATGTTCTAACTAAATCCGTAAGACCTGATAATCGTGGCAAAGCTCTTGCCGCGAACGGGCAGTATTTTCGAACTGATAAGCCTGGCATTATTCCATTCATTATTGATGAGATGTATAAAGAACGTGTTGGCATAAAACAAGAAATGATTACTGCACAAAAAGAATTGCAAAAGGTAGATAAAAATGACAAACAAGAAATGTATCGTATTGAAAGAGATATCGCAATTGCCGAGAATAGACAAATGGCTATTAAGATTCTTCTTAACAGTTTGTATGGTGCTCTTGGTAATCGCTATTTTAGATTCTTCGACCAAAGAATCGCAGAAGCAATTACCCTTACAGGACAACTTACAATTCGATGGGCTGAATATTCACTTAATGCCTATCTCAATCGAGTGCTTAAAACTTCAAAATGGAAAGACTTTGTTATTGCAATCGACACCGATTCGTTGTATGTATGCTTAGATGATTTTGTACAAAAGTTTAAACCTGAAAATACAATCGACTTTCTAGATAAAGTTTGTAATGACGCATTAGAAGCAGAACTTGAAAAGTCTTATAGTCAACTATATGATATACTTGGTGGTGTAGATAATCGTATGGTAATGAAACGTGAAGCAATTGCTGACCGTGCTCTTTGGACTGCAAAGAAAAGATATATTATGAATGTTCATGATAACGAAGGTGTAAGATATGCTGAACCTAAATTAAAGATTATGGGTATTGAAGCAATCAAATCTTCTACACCTGAACCATGTCGAGATGCTCTCAAAAAAATGTTTAAAGTCATAATGAAAGAAGATGAAAAAACAGTACAAGAAGCAATCGAAAAGTTCAAAGGCTATTTTAAAACTCTTGACCCAGACCAAATTGCTTTTCCAAGAGGTGTAACACAAGTTCGTAAATGGCAAGATAGAAATTCGCTTTATAAAAAAGGTACACCAATTCATGTTCGTGGTTCTATTCTATATAATAAACTAATCGAAGACATGCAACTTAAAAAGAAATACGAACCAATTAACAATGGCGAAAAGATTAAGTTCTTATATCTTCGTCAACCAAATTCAATTCATGAAAATGTTATTGCTTTTCCAGATTATCTTCCAGAAGAGTTTGGCTTACGCAAATACATCGACCATGAGCTACAGTTTCAAAAAACATTCCTTGACCCAATCGAGCCAATCCTCGACGCAGTGGGTTGGACATCGAAAGAAGTCGCAAGCCTCGAGGATTTTTTTGGATAAAACAGTGTACATTTACTTAAAAATGTGGTATAATATATACAACTATGGAGAAAAATATGAAATTAGTTAGATTGTCCTCAGGAGAGGAAGTAATCGGTAAAGTAAGAGAAAGCGAAAATTCAATTGTTATTAAAGATGGCTATTCACTTATTCCTGCCGGAGAAGGTAAGATAGGCTTTATGCCGTTTATGGCTTATACAAAAGCAAAGGAAGGTATCTTAATTGATAGAAAGTTTGTTGTCTTTATTGTAGAACCAGTTGATGAATTAGTCGACCAGGTAAGACAAATGGATAGTGGAATCGTAACAGCAAAATCAGGAATTATTACATGAGCAAAGACTGGGTAAAAGATATATCCGATATGCAATACAAATATGGCGTAAAGTCATGGATGCATAACAATAAAGAAGATGCTGAAAAACTACGTAAGTATCTTGAATTTAGAGTTAAGTTTATAAGAGAAGAACTAATGGAAACAGAAGCAGCTCTTACACATAATGACCCAGAAGAAATTGTCGATGGTCTTATTGATATATGTGTTGTTGCTATTGGTACTCTTGATGCATTTGGTATTGACTCATACAAGGCGTGGGATGAAGTACTTAAAGCAAACCTATCAAAAGAAGTAGGTGTAAAAGAATCAAGACCAAATCCACTAGGATTGCCGGACTTAATAAAACCAGAAGGTTGGGAGGCTCCTTCACACGAAGGAAATCATGGTAAGTTTAACGATATTTGATAGCATATACGATAACAAAACAGATAAGCGTATGAATTATACAAGCTTCGACGAGTTCGAGGCTATTCTATATAAGCTATCTGAATCAACCAAATATCCAACAAAAAAAGATGCTCCACTCATAAGTCCTGCAGTATATATCCCCGATACAACAAGGGCTAATGACAACGTCACAGCATGGGGCAGCTTCGGGATTCTTGATATAGATGACTTTGACGGTAAGATGCATGACATCGAAGAGAAATACTCTCAATATCGATATGTCTGTTATTCAACTGCATCATCAACAGTTGAGAATCCCAAATTTAGATTAGTGTTTCCACTAACACAAGCTGTAATGAAAGATGATATCAAACATTTTTGGTATGCATTAAATAAAGAGATTGGCGATATTGCTGATGCTCAAACAAAAGATTTAAGTCGTATGTATTATGTACCAGCTAAATATAAGAATAGTTTTAATTTTATATTCTCACATGCTGGTGAAATAATGAATCCTGAAACACTCATGAATAAACATCCTTATGTCAAACCTAATCAAACAATGTTCGATAGATTTCCACCTGCAATACAAAAAGCTTTGCTTGAAAGAAAAAGAAATGAATTGAACAATACTAATTTTACATGGACATCTTATCGCGATTGTCCTTTTGTAAATAAAAAACAAATAGACGAATACAAAGGAATCACCGGCACAGGTTGGTATTCTAAAATGTATCAAATCATGTTAACAACAGCTGGCAATGCAATGTCAAGAGGTTATCCAATTACATCAAAAGAAATCGAATATATCTGTAGAGATTTAGATATTGATACAGGTGGTTGGTATGGTAAAAGAGATTTAGAAAAGGAGGCAGCACGAGCTATTGAGTTTGTGTTTAAAAATAATATATGAATAAAGAAACACACCCATTTAAAGCGTTTTTATATGGAATGGGATTTGGCGCATTATTAATGTTTATATTACTGTTGCCAGGTCAAGTAAAAGCGAGTGATGCAAACAATGATATTTATTGTATGGCACAAAACATTTATTTTGAAGCTGGTAATCAACCATTAGCAGGAAAGATTGCAGTAGCTCAAGTAGTTCTTAATCGATTAAAACATCCTAATTACCCAGCGACAATGTGTGATGTCATATATCAAGCAAAGTGGAAAAAAAATTGGAAAGGTAATATGGTACCAATAAGAAATCAATGTCAGTTTAGCTGGTTTTGTGATGGTAAATCAGATGACCCTGTGGATAGTCCTACATGGCTTTTATCATTACATGTTGCAAGAGATGTAGTACAAAGTAGGTATGATGATATAACAGAAGGTTCTACTCATTACCACAACGATTCAATTCATCCATATTGGGCTGATTCACTTAATGAAACGGTTATTATTAATAACCATATATTTTATAAATAGGAGATAGAACATGAAAATGTTAGGAAATAACGTACTAATAACTGAAGTACAAGAAGAAAATCAATCATCAGGAGGTATTATACTTACTGATTCAATTGATAATGCAAGTAAACCAGGCTTAGTTTTAGCTGTATCATATAGAGCTTTAGGTCCAATAATGACAGGATATAGAGTATATTTAGATTGGTCAAAAGCTATGCCAGTAAATGTTGATGGAAATGCAGCAGTTATAATAGATGCTGAACATATCAAAGCGGTTATAAGCGAAGAATAATGATAGAAGAACAATATAAAGAATGGTTAAGTGAAGTTTCTTTTGCAAAAAATGAATTTATAAAAGAAAGAACTGATTGGCAAGCAAAAGGTATTATTGCTAATAAGAAAAAAATGAATGATAAAAGACCTGATGAGGTTATATATCGTAATACATGGGATTCAGTTGCATGCGAAATAGGTATTTCAAATATGATTGAATCTTCTTATTTGAATGAACAGGAGTTTGATTTTAGAGACCCATCTACGTATGCTTGGGATATATATGAAAAGTTATTAGAACATCATATAGAAATTAAGTGGATGAGCTTAGAATCTAAATGGTGGTCTTTTACGACTGGAATGTATATGAAAATCAAAAAGAATATTACAAGAGGTTATCCGGATTCAATTGTGGTAGCTACACATATACCTGATATAAAAGCAGATGGAAGTAAAGTTTATCCTAGATTAGTTATAAATCCACACACCTTTGAAAAATATATTAGACAGTCTAAATTTAACAACTACAAACCTTATTATTATGACCACATGACAGCATCAAGAGATGAAGAATGCCATATATTTCATAGTGAAATAAATGAAAAAAACAGTGTACAATAGTTTAAAACTGTGGTATAATATAACTATTAATAAATTATGGAGATACTATGAAAGAAAGCTTAAGAGTACTGCAAGAATGTGCAGAATTACAAACTAAAAAATCAAACGATTATCAAAATCAAGAATCTAATGTAACTCAAGCAATGCATTATCGTAGAGGTGTCGATAGTATACATGACATCATCAACGGTAAAATGTTACGTGCCCAATCATTACTCGAAGCTGGTACACATGGTGAACCTAACTTTGAATCTCTTGAAGATACCTATAAAGATATGATTAACTATGCATCGTTTGCAGTATCATATATGCGTGGTCAAATGGAAGGCCAAGATTCAACAAGAGATATGTTCAACAGGAAGGTAAATAATGCAGACGACTAAAGATATCGCAGAGATATTTATTAATGCTCTTGAAAGCAAACAGTTTACTAAAGATAAAACTGGCTGTAGAACAATCGAAATATTAGGTGCGTCTTTTCTTGCTGATAAGCCGTCAATATTTGGCGATGTAAATCAAACATATGTTGATGCAGAAATAAAATGGTATGAATCTCGTTCCACTAATGTTAACAAACTTGCAGAATGTTATGGTACTAAAAAAGCTCCAGTTGCTTGGTTATATTCAGCTAATGATTATGGCGAAATTAATTCTAATTATGGTAAGCTTATTTTCGGTAAGAAATACTTTAAACAATATAAAAGAGTTCTTGAAGAATTATCTGAAGTAAACCCTGATTCACGTAGAGCTTCTATGATTTATCAAAGACCAAGTATTTGGCATGAGTTTAACGAAGACGGTAAAAATGATTTTATCTGTACAAATGCAGTAACATATTATATTCGTGATAATAAACTACATTGTGTAGTTCAAATGCGTAGTAATGATGTTGTGTTTGGTTATAAGAATGATTTTGCTTGGCAGCATTATGTTCTTAACAAACTAAGAAATGACTTGTACTATGTTGGATATAAACTCGATGAAGGTGATATCTATTGGCAAGTACAAAACTTACATGTATATGAGAGGCATTTTGACCTTGTTAAATAAGTGGGATAAAAGATTTCTTAGTATTGCATCTGAAATATCTACATGGAGCAAAGACCCAAGTAGAAAGATAGGTGCAATTGCAGTAAGAAATAGAAAAATATTATCTACAGGATATAATGGATTTCCTAAAGGTATTGAAGATAGCGAAGAAAGATATAACAATAGAGAAATAAAGTATCAATATGTTGTGCATGCTGAAATGAACTGTATATACAATGCTGCAGAAAATGGAATATCACTAAGAGATTCTACTTTATACATTTACGGTTTACCAGTTTGTGGTGATTGTGCACTAGGCATTATACAAGCTGGAGTATCAAGAGTTGTTTCAATATCAGAAGGAACTCCAGATAGATGGATAGAAGCAATAGGAAAAACAAATGAAATATTTAAAGAAGCTGGAGTGGAATATGAGTTCTCAGAAGTTTGACCCAAAAGAAATACAAAATTCTACACGTATATATAAGAGTGCGACACCAAAATATACGATTGATTGGTATATTAAATGGATAGCATCTGTGTTTGTATTAGCAGGAATGTCAATACGAGGAGTAGATGGATTTCAATTTTATGATTTAATATTTTCAATTATTGGCGTAACACTTTGGACAGTTGTTGCAGCTTTATGGAAAGATAGAGCTTTATTATTATTAAATGGAGTAGGAGTAATGTTTCTAATACGAAACTTAATTCAATCAATATGAGATTAGATTATAAAGAAAAAGGCAAGATAGGTATTACATTTTCATGTTTTGATTTATTACATGCAGGTCATGTTACAATGTTAGAAGAAGCCAAAAGACATTGTGATTATTTAATTGTAGGATTACAAACTGACCCGACCATCGATAGACCAGATAAAAACAAACCAATTCAATCAATAGTTGAAAGACAAATACAATTAGCAGGATTAAAATACGTAGATGAAATTGTCACGTATCAATCTGAAGAAGATATTATTGACTTACTTCTTACGTTACCAATTAGTGTAAGAGTAGTAGGTGAAGATTATAAAGGCAAAGACTTTACTGGTAAAGAGCTTTGTATACAACAGAAAATTAAAATCATATATAATAGTAGGAAACACAGTTTTAGTACTACAAGTTTGAGGGAAAGATTAAATGAAAATAGCAATAACAGGAAGTGATGGTTATATAGGTCAATGCCTAGTAGAAAAATTAAAAGATACAGAACATGAATTACTTTGTATTGATATGAATGAAGACCATAGACATCCTGCAGGTATAAATGAAGTAAAACATAGAGCTTCTGAAACTTATTGGAATATTCGTAATACTCCAAATCATGGTGGACTACCTTGGCATTGGATAAACTTTGATTGTGTAGTACATTTAGGAGCATTAGTAAAAGTAGGAGAGAGTGTTAAAAGACCGTGGGACTACTATGATACAAATGTAAATGGCACAAAGAAAGTCATTGAAGCTTTTCATGGTGCTAAGTTTATATTTGCTTCTACCGGTGCAGCATTTGACCCAACATCTCCGTATGCCAGGTCTAAAGTTGCTGCTGAAGATATTGTAAAAGAAATGTGTGATGAATATACAATCTTTCGTTTCTTCAACGTAGGTGGAGGACAACCAACAAATCCTGAAGGTTTATACGCAGCAACAATGAATGCATGTGAATCAGGAACGTTTACAATTCATGGTAACGATTATAATACAAAAGATGGAACATGTGTAAGAGATTATGTTCATGTAGATGATTTATGTGATGCGATTATAAAAGCAATTCATGAACCAGGAGCTAATTCAGATTATGAACCACTAGGTTCTGGTAAGTCCTATACAGTTTCTGAATATGTAAATGCTTTCTTAGAAGTCAATGGTCCTAAATTTAAAGTAGAATATGGTCCAAGAAGAGAAGGAGATAATGAATCAAGTGAGGTACCATTTATGAGTAAGTTTATGAGCCCTCAAAAAACACTAGAGGATATAGTTAAATTATGAAGATATTAATTACAGGAATGAATAAGAATCAAACAACAAAAGATTTTTATTTAAGACAACAATTAAAAGTTGTACCATCTCACTATTCGTTAATACGATGTTTAGAAGATATGGGTTATGAAGTAGAACAAAGATTAGTCAAGATTGGAGAAGACTTAAGTGATTACGATAAAGTCATATGTTTTCTTGCTTCACCAAGACAAGCATTACAACTTGCATTTTATAATGGACTATGGGCAATACATTCTACACCAAAAGAAAATTTAGTTCTTGCAATGGATGATTGGCAAACAGAAGATATCTTTAAAGGTATTCAATCATGTAAAGATAAAGAATCTCTTTTAAAAGAATTTACAATTGGTCAAAACAAAATGACTGACCCTGATATGTCATATGAATTACTTGAACCACATACACAAACATTATTAGATGCAGTTAACTTCATTGGTTCAAAACAAGCACCAATGCTATTATCAGTGTTTATGGGCGGCGATATGACAAAGCTTATCGATTATCCAAAAGATTTATTAGTCGGTTATGACCCAAATCCATATCATAGAAACAGAGCACCAGGTAATAGAGGTGATGTTGAAATTGAAGATATGGAATTCATGGAACAACAAATGATGCCAACAATTGAAGAAGATACTGTGGTGCCAGAAGATAAACTAAAGTGTTTTAACTTTGCTTCATTAGTACAAGGTAAAACTAAAAGATGGTTAAAGCAACAAAATGTAACTGATTGGGACATTGAATTCTTTGGCTCAAGAAAAGAAAAGCAAAGAAGATTAGTTGAAGGTGATATGTGTAAAGTATATGCAGAACAATGGGGAAGTCTTATGCCAGGTTATCATCATGCTGGTTCAGGCTGGTGGAGAGCAAGACCTTATCAAGTTGCAGATGCTGGCTCTATTCTAATAGGTGAATATGATGAAATGTTTTTATTATATGGCGATGAAGAACTTGCTAATCTTACTGCAAGAGACCTAGAAATAAGTAATATAAATAAACTTACAATATTAGCAAAAAGACAAAGAGATGCTCTATATGAAAGACATCCACTTGATAAAGAGAAACAACAAAAAGAATTGAAAGTTATATTATGAGAATATTAATCGTAGGAGCCGGATTCTCCGGTGCTGTGATAGCAAGAGAATGTGCAGCAGCAGGTCATTTAGTAAAAGTAATCGATAAGAGAGACCATATAGGCGGTAACGCTTATGATTATACTGATTCAAATGGAATACGTATACACAAATATGGACCACATTTATTTCACACAAATAACGAAAAGGTAGTGCAATGGCTATCACAATTTACTGAATGGGTTCCATATCAACATAAAGTCAAAGCACAATTAAATGATGGAACTTATGTTACATTACCGGTAAATAAAGAAACAAAAAAGATTGTAGGTGAAGAGAATGTGTTAGATATTTTCTTTCGACCATACACAAAAAAGATGTGGGGCAAAACACTTGATGAATTAGACCCATCAATTATAAATCGTGTACCTATTCGTGATGATGACAATGAGTTATACTTTCCAAATGATGAATATCAAATGATGCCAAAGAATGGTTATACAGAAATATTTAAGAATATATTTAATCATTCAAATATTGAAGTAGAATGTAATGTAGAGTTTCATCAATCAATGGAAGAAGAATACGATTATGTATTTAATTCAATGCCAATTGACATGTACTTTAACTATGATTATGGTGAACTTCCATATCGTTCAATTAAGTTTCATAATGTTACACTTCAACAACCAAAAGTATTACCTACAGGAACAGTAAACTTTACGCACGATGGTCCATATACAAGAGTTACTGAATGGAAGAATATTCCAGCTCATGGCAAAAATGATTATACAACAGTTCTTACATACGAAGAACCATGCGACTATAAAGATAATAACTATGAAAGATATTATCCAGTAAAAGATTTAGAAGGAGCAAATAGAGAAACATACAAAAAATATAAAGATAAAGTCAATGAAGATAAGATGACTTTTATTGGAAGATGTGGAATGTATGTTTATGTTGATATGCACCAGGCGATTAGTTCTGCTTTGGCAACTGCAAGGAGATTTTTAGACAAATGAATTATGCAAGTATTGTACCATTAATAGGTGGTGAAACCATTGCAATGGAAAACGTGTTTGGTCAAAGACCAGATTATATGTTAACCTTTGATGGATTTCAAGCAAATGAAACTCATTTAAATAATTACTATAAACATGAAGTACCTTACTTAAATTTATCAGAAGGAAAGAAACATCCTCATAGTGTAGATGTTATTAATACAGTTTGTCCTTGTGCAGGTTTAAGTTCTTTAAGTCCATCTGCTTCAAGCAACAATCCAATGAATGAATGGATGTATACATCAGCAGAATATATATTAAATAAAGTACAACCTAAAGTTTTCTGGGGAGAGAATGCACCAAGATTAGCAAGTAAAATGGGAGAGCCAGTTGTAAAGAGACTGAGAAAAATTGGAGAGGAGAATGGATATACGTTTAGTATATTTAAAACAAAATCATTATTACATGGTTTAAGTCAAGTAAGAGATAGAACATTTTATTTCTTTTGGAAAGATGATAGAATACCATTATTTGATTATATACAAGAACAACCTACAATGATTGCTGATGATATACGTGCAGTAAAAAGATGTGATAATGACCCAATGAGTCGAATACTTTGTAATGAAAAGAAACCATCTGAAGAACCGTATTATCGGTATGTACTTGAAGTATTAGAAGGTGGAATATCACATAGTGAGTTTCAAGATAAAATAGAAAAGACAACAAACCCTATGGATTACATAGAGGAAAGAACAACATATAAAGAAGTAGCGCAATGGATGAGAGAAAATGGCTATGAAAGTATGGCAAAGAAATGTGATAGGCAATATCATAAGCTAAAAGCTGGTGGTAATATCATGAGAAAAACCACAGAGATTCCTAAAGATAAAATAGGAGCTTTTGTAGGTCATATGCCAACTATGTTGACTCATCCAGATGAGGATAGATATCTTACAGTAAGAGAAGCTCTATCACTTATGAAATTACCTTTTGACTTTATATTATTAAACCCTAAGAGGTCACTTAATCATATATGTCAAAACGTACCTGTTACCACTGCAGAACATCCAGCAAGAATGGTACAGAAATATTTAAACAATGATTTAGATATGATTGATACAAAGTTTATGGTTCAAGATAATAAAAAAAGAACCTACGAATATGAAAAAAACAGTGTACAATTGTCTGAATTTATGGTATAATATACATATTAAAATAAAAAACTAGGAGTGACTATATGCCAAGTATTGATTTAAGGCCAAAGCCAAATCGAAACAAACGAGATAAGCGACCACAAAAGGAAATGCCTTTTGATATTGCTTTAAGAAAATTTAAAAAGGCCTGTGAGAAAGCAGGTATTGTACAAGAAGTACGAAATAGAGAGTTCTATGAAAAACCTACTGCTAAAAGAAAAAGAAAAAAAGCAGAAGCTGTTTCAAGAGCTCGTAAACTACAACGCATAAATGATGCATACAACAGGCCGTCAAAAGCCAGGAGAAGATAATTATGTCTATAATGGATAAATTAAAAAAGAATAGTAAAGTAAAAGAAACTGCTATTCTTTCAAAGTCGAAATTATTCGCTGAAAAAGATATCATTACAACAGACGTGCCAATGGTTAATGTTGCATTGTCAGGCGATATTGAGGGTGGACTAACATCAGGACTTACAGTTCTAGCAGGTCCATCTAAACATTTTAAAACTTCATTTGCTTTACTAATGGGTGCTGCCTATTTAAAACAACATGAAGATGCAGTAATGCTTTTTTATGATTCAGAGTTTGGGTCACCTCAATCTTATTTCGAATCATTTGGTATTTATACATCAAGAGTATTACATACACCAATCACAGATGTCGAACAGTTAAAGTTTGACTTAGTGGGCCAACTCGAAAATATCGAAAGAGGAGATAAGGTCATAGTTGTTATTGATTCTATTGGTAACCTTGCCTCTAAGAAAGAGTTGGAAGATGCTCTTAATGAAAAGTCAGTCGCTGATATGACAAGAGCTAAAGCATTAAAGGGATTATTCAGAATGGTCACTCCTTATCTTACTATGAAGAATATCCCTTTACTTGCTGTGAACCACACTTATCAAGAAATTGGATTATTTCCTAAAGCAGTTGTTTCAGGCGGTACAGGTATCTATTACTCAGCTGATAACATTTGGATTATTGGAAGACAACAAGATAAAAAAGGTACAGAGATTCAAGGATATCACTTTGTAATCAATGTAGAGAAATCAAGGTTTGTAAAAGAAAAATCTAAAGTGCCAATCTCAGTATCATGGGAAGGTGGTATCGAACAATATAGTGGTCTGTTAACAGTTGCAATGGCAGGTGGATATGTAACAAAACCAAATGTTGGTTGGTATGCTGCTGTTGATATGAAGACAGGTGAAATACTAGAACCAAAAGTAAGAGAAAAAGATACTCTAAAGAAAAAGTTCTGGGAACCAATCTTTAAAGATACAGATTTTAAAGAATTTGTCAAAACATATTATTCAATTGGCCATAGACCAATGATTGATATTGACCTTGACCTTGAAATGGAAAGCTAATGTATACAGTAACTGATAAAGATTACTCAATCGTAGAACACGAGAATAGTGCTTTTTATGGTGTAAAGTTAAAGACAGGAACATGGAAAGATGTAACTGTAATATACGGACAAGTAGGTATTAAAGAAGATGAAAATCTAGATATGGCTACACTAAGTTTTAACTACACAGTACAAGACCCAGCTGATTTTAATATAGATGAATTAAATAAAGATGAACCTTTTAAAAATTATCTTGGTGCAGTATTACAATATATAATAACAGATAGTTTAGAAAATGGAGGACATATTGGAGAATCAACTACCGACACACATACTCAATCATCTACTTAATAACGAAGATTATTGTAGAAGAGTAGTACCTTATCTGAAGCCAGATTATTTTGAAGGTACATATAGAACGGTATTCGACCTGATTGTCAGATTTGTTGGTAAACATAATAAGTTGCCAACATCCAAAATTTTAGACCTTGAGTTAAAGAAAATAAATGCACCTGAAGATATATTAAATAATGCTTCCAGGTTAATCAATGAAATTGCTACTAAATCAGATATCGATACTGATTATCTATTAGATGAATCTGAAAAGTGGTGTAAAGAAAGAGCAGTATATAATGCCATCATGGATTCAATACAAATTATTGATGGCAAAGATAAAGAACGAAGTGAAGGTGCTATACCTGAAATACTTTCAACAGCTTTAGGTGTTTCTTTCGATGAAGCAATAGGTCATGATTATATTGATAACTCAGAGGAAAGGTTTGAATTTTACAATCGTAAGGAAGATAGAATACCATTCGATTTAGATTATTTTAATAAAATAACAAAAGGTGGTCTACCTAATAAGACACTTAATATTGCCTTAGCCGGAACAGGTGTAGGTAAGTCATTGTTCATGTGTCATTGTGCAGCTGGCGTTCTAAGTCAAGGAAAGAATGTTTTGTATGTGACAATGGAAATGGCTGAAGAAAGAATTGCAGAAAGAATTGATGCGAATCTAATGAACTTACCAATTGAATCTCTTGGGTCTTTACCTAAGAATGTATTTGATGATAAGATTGGAAAGATTGCAAAAGCATCAGTAGGTAAACTTATAGTAAAAGAATATCCTACAGGTTCTGCACATACAGGTCATTTCAGGGCTTTACTCAATGAATTAAGATTGAAAAAGAACTTTAGTCCTGATATGATATATATTGACTATTTAAATATTTGTGCATCAAGTCGTATGAAAGGCATGGGCGGAAGTATAAATAGTTATACTTATATAAAAGCTATAGCGGAAGAACTCCGTGGTTTAGCTGTGGAATTCAATGTACCGATAGTATCGGCAACTCAGACCACGAGGTCTGGTTTCAGTAATACTGATGTTGGTCTAGAGGATACATCTGAATCATTTGGTTTACCAGCAACGGCTGATTTAATGTTTGCTCTTATATCAACAGAGGAACTTGAAGAATTAGGCCAGATAATGGTAAAACAATTGAAGAATCGTTATAACGACCCGACGAAATATCGCAGGTTTGTGGTAGGCGTCGATCGTTCCCGCATGAAACTATATGATGTAGAGGAGTCGGCTCAATCAGACATTATGTCAGACATGGTGCCAGATAAGCCGATTAACAAGTTTGGTGAACGCGAAAGCAATGACTCGTTTGCTGACTTTAAAATATAAAGGAGAACTATATGAATATGTTAAATAACGCAAAAGCTTGGGTAATGGCAAGATGGTCAGAAAGAACATCTTGGGACGGCGGACTTATTGTCGGTCTATCATTATCTTACCTACTATTAGGTGGCTTAGTTGACTTAGTAGCTTGGGTAGCCCTTGCTTATGGTATTTACACTTTTGTAAAAAAGGAAGTATAATAACCTTTTAATAATGACAATTCGTGGGGGAGTTTCATACTCCCCTTTTATTCAAAAATATATATAAAATTTATATACTTTTTTTCACAAAAAGGGTGTACATTTGCGATGTACTATGGTATAATATAACTATAAATTGATAAGGAGAATATAAATGTCACATCACATAAACGAACAAATCCTCGAAAGAATTGCAGAGGATGTAGAGCAAATGTCCACTAGCCAAATTCTAAGAGAATTAGATGGTGGAATGAAACCAGGTATTTGTGAATCCTGGGATATGAGAGTTGGAATGACCGACAGAAACTGGGCTGTAGAATCTTTAATAACTAAAAGATTCGAAGCTATGCCGGAGGGTCCACAATGAAAAACATATTATCACTAACACATCTTGCTACAAACATACCTGTAGAAATTGAATTGGACCTGGTTGAAATGACTTGGGCCAAAGATAAAAATCCAAAAACCATAAACGAATCCTGGGATAAATTATGTGAATCAGTCAGAGTAAGAACTGGTCACAATATACCAGGTGAATTTGAAATTGAAACTTTAGGCGGGAGGCCATTACATTAATATGAAAAATACAAGAACAACTAGTTATGTCATGACAGTACATACAGAAAGCGCAGGCGATATGCTTGAATTAAAAACACTTAGAAAGACTATAAGTATAGTTAATAAACATGCAAAAGATAATGAAAAATGGTCTAAAATTAGATTTGAAAATGGTTATTCTGTAAAACAACCAACAAAGCTTCCTAGGTACTATGTTAAGTGCCAAGCAAGAGGTCCTAGAACTAAGTTTGCAAAAGCATTAGGAAGACATCCTAGAGCTTTTGACCAATCATTACCTCTTAAATTTGCGGAGAAAATGGATGTCTATGTCTACCAAAGATAAAGCTTATAAAATAATAGCTAAGAAAAATCAAAAGGTTGTGGCTGAATATCTCTATGAACTAGAGGAATCTGCTGCAGCTTTTGCCAGTAAAATGAAAGAAAAAGGATATCAAGTTTGGGTTGAAAAGGTATACCTATAATGGAATATATTATTTTCTTTATTATGATTGGTGCTTGTGCATATCAATCATTTCAAATTGGTATTAAAGAAGGTTGTGAAAGAACAGTAAGAAAATTAATTGACGAAAGAATTATATCCATTAAATTAAATGGTGATATTGTTCCAAATAAATTTTTTAAACATTAAAAGTTTATAAATAGTATAAATTAATTTTTCTAGGAGTACTATGAAAAGCCTTAAAACTTTTATAAACAAAGATATTATTATTGAAGCAGTGGCTTTAACTCCTGCACAATTAGATGCAAATAATTCAAAAACTGGAAAAGCAAGAATTGATATTCTTAAACAATTAGTTGTACAAAAAAAGCCATTAGAATTGGCAAAAGGTGGTTCTATTGTTGTAACAAATATAGAAGCTGCTTTAATTCACATAGCTAATTTTAAAAAAAATCCATTACATTACGGTAAAAAAGGATTTCCATTAGAAACAGATTCAGGCACCTATATGTCAAATCAATTAGCTAAATCAAAAGTATTTGGTGGCGGAGGCGGCGGCGCAGGAAGTGGTACCAAAGATACAAAAAGAAATGAATCTCATAATGCTGTAATGATACATGCGATGTTAGAGCATGGTTATAACCAGCCATTAGAATTTTTTACTAATGATATATTAAAAAATGCTTACAATCTAGCAAACGTTGATGCATCATGGAATGAATTATCTGATATGCCAGATGCTTGGATATTATCATCATATAATATTTCGAAAGAACTAATAAAAAAAGGTTATGTTAAAAAAGGAATGACCATACATCGAGGTAGTTCAGAAATGATACGCATATATGCTAAGAAAAATGAAGCATATAAAAATATGGGATTAACTAAACTTAAAGATGATAAATGGAATCCAGGAGATGTATGGGCAATAGACAAAGGATTTAATGTAGAATCGCTTGATGCGTCAAATATTAAATCATTAAATAATAACATATTAGAAAATTTTGTAGATAAAAAATTAATTGGTATATCTCTTAAAGGTCCTATGACTAAAAATGTTCCAATAAAAGAATATAATGTCGATGTGTCTTCATTAAAAAAATACAAATATGCACGCTTTGAATTAGAAACAAAAGGCGGAAACTATTGGTCTGCTAAAAATGGTTCACTAGTTTATAGCTCAGGCATATTAATGTTTAAAGATAATAAACAGTTTGGAAATATTAAAGCTGAAATTAAAGGCGGTAAAGCAAGAGGCGGAGGATTGTCATGGGGAATTATGCATGACTATTTAGTTAGAAATGGCCGTCAATATGGATTAAAACCTCACGCTGCATATATTGTTAAACAAGCTAAAAAAATGGATAAAGGCGATGAAAGAGCAATAAAAGAATATTATACATATTTTAATTATTTTTATAATAATGTTTCTTATGAAGAATTTAAAAAGAATTTAAAAGAAAAAGATGGACAATGGATATCATCTAAATTTGCTATTACGATGGTAGCTTATCAATTAGAAAAATTAGGTGGTACAAAATTAAATGATACAATTACAAATTTTATTAACTATGCAGGTTCTGAATTATCAGAATCAAGTGCATATGTAAAAGCAGGAAAATAATGAAATCACTAACTAACTACTTATCAGAAGCCGCAGGTAAAAATACTCATATGACACATATTGAGGATTTGATTCTTGACGGCGGAGTTAAGGGGGCTCGCCAAGCTATCCTAGCGCTTAGGTCAATGAGGGATATGTTGAGCGGTAATGCAAAAGCACCAATAGACATTACTGTAAAGTGGGACGGAGCCCCCGCCGTATTTGCTGGAGAAGACCCGAGAGATGGTCAATTCTTTGTAGCAAAAAAAGGTATATTTAATGCAAATCCAAAAGTATACAAAAGTCATGCTGATATTGATGCAGATACATCAGGTGACTTATCTAAAAAATTAAAACTTGCATTCGACCATTTAAAAGGCCTTGGCATTAAAGATGTGATACAAGGCGACTTTATGTTTGATTCAAGTGATTTAAAAAAGGAGAAAATAAATGGAGTTGGACATATTACTTTCCATCCTAATACTATCCTCTATGCTGTACCTCTTACTACGCCATTAGCGAAAGAAATACAAAGAGCAAAGATTGGTATTATTTGGCATACATCTTATAGTGGTTCATCATTCGAAACAATGTCTGCATCTTTTGGTAAAGACATTGTAACTAAACTTAAAAAATCAAATGATGTTTGGATGGATGATGCTACATTAAAAGATGTAAGTGGAACTGCAACATTAACAAAGGCAGAATCATTATTACTTAGTAAAAAGTTATCTGATGCTGGTAAAATATTTCAAAAGATTGCTTCTAAAACATTAAAAGAAATCGAATCAAATAAAGAATTAAACCTAGTAATTAATGTATATAATAATTCAATGGTAAGAAAAGGCCAAAGAATTACAGATACATCAAAACATGCGAAAGGTTTAATACAATTTGTGACTGATAGATATCAAAAACAAATCGACAAACGTACATCACAAAAAGGAAAAGATATACAAATAACTAAAAGAGATGAATTATTATCCTTTTTTAGTTCAAGTAATCTAAAAAACTTAAAAAATGTATTCGATTTACATAATTTAGTTACAGATAGCAAATTAATTATTATAAATAAACTAAATACTCTCAGTAAAATGGGAACATTTGTAAAAACTAAATCCGGGTTTAAAGTAACCAACGTAGAAGGTTTTGTTGCTATAGACCGAATGGAAGGTGGCGCTGTTAAGTTAGTTGATAGATTAGAATTTTCAACTAATAACTTCAGCAAAGATATTATAAAAGGCTGGGATAATCCAGGCTAAATGGGAACCGAGGATAAATGACAATTAAATCATTCAGTGATTATTTAACTGAAAACACAAAAGAAGTTTCATTCGTATTTGGGCGATTCAATCCGCCTACAATAGGTCATGAGAAACTATTTGAAGCACTAAAGAAACAATCACGTGGTGGTTCATATCGCATATATGCATCTAAATCTGTTGATGCAAAAAAGAATCCTCTTCAATTTAAAGACAAAATAAAATTCTTACGTAAGATGTTTCCAAAGCATGCTCGTAATGTAATGGCTGATAAAGATATTCGTACAGTACTCGATGTAGCAGTAAAATTGTATGACCAAGGCTTTACCAAATTAAACATGGTTGCAGGTAGTGACCGTGTAAAAGAGTTTAATATATTATTAAACAAATATAATGGTAAACAAGCTAAACATGGCTTTTACAATTTCGAAGGTGCAATTAATGTAGTAAGCGCAGGAGAAAGAGACCCAGATGCAGAAGGTGCAACTGGAATGTCTGCTTCTAAAATGCGCATGACCGCTCAACAAAACGACTTAGCTGGTTTCGCGAAAGGGTTACCAGCTGGGTTCAATCCAAATGATTTGTTTAATGCTGTACGTAAAGGTATGGGATTAAAACAAGAAAGTACTTTTAGACAACATGTTGATTTACCTGTTGTTTCAGAAGTAAGAGAAGAATATGTAAGTGGTAATCTTTTTCAACAAGGAGATATTGTAAAAATAAAAGAAAGCTCTGAATTTGGTGAAATTGTTGTATGTGGAACTAACTATGTTATAGTTGAAACAGAAAATGGTAAGAAAAGACATTGGTTAGATAATGTTGCAATAGTAGAATATAATGAAATAGGAACTGATGAGTATACACAATACTTACTTAAAAATACACCTTTCGCTAAATTAGTAAAAGAAAGACAAGATAAAGATATTGGAAAAAGAAAAGGTTCACAACCTGCATCATATCATACAGGACTATCAAAGTCTACAAAAGTAAAAAGAGATGCTCAGTTTAAAAAACAAGCTAAAATGGATGATGATAATCCAGCAGCATATAAGCCTGCTCCTGGTGATGCTTCAGCAAAAACAAAGCCATCTAAACATACAAAGAAATTTAAACAAATGTTTGGTGAAATGGCAGAACATATTACATTCGAAGATTTTATGGTCGAAGCAAAAGGAACAGATACTGCTTTAAAGAAAAAAGCAGATAAGTCAGGTATGCCGTTAGGTATATTAAGACAAGTATTTAATAGAGGAGTAGCAGCATGGAAGACAGGTCATAGGCCTGGAACTACTGCAATACAATGGGGGTTAGCAAGAGTTAATTCATTTGTAACAAAATCAAAAGGAACATGGGGTAAGGCAGATAAAGACTTAGCCGCAAAAGTAAGAGGATAAAATGAAAACGTTTTTTCAATTAAGAGAAGCCAAAGTTAAAAAACTTAAATTGGACTTTGATATGGGAGACCCAAGAAAACATCAAGCTGATTGGCAGGAAGAAGATGTTTTTATAGTCAACTGGAACAAAAGTAAAATGGAAGTAACTGTTGAAGGAGAGCCTAAAGCTTTAGAGCAATGGTTAGTAGGAACTTATGGATACGATAAAAAAGAAGCTAAAGATGCAATGAGGAATGCAAAATGAAATTTAAA
>Ga0098050_1000246_pt1 | contig 20891 bp, 10 predicted proteins | sample 14_taG_FD_77070 | JGI IMG/M metagenome (GOLD analysis project Ga0098050, IMG submission 77070) | Marine viral communities from the Subarctic Pacific Ocean - 14_ETSP_OMZ_AT15311 metaG | ecosystem: Environmental > Aquatic > Marine > Oceanic | place: Pacific Ocean | collected 2015-01-18
GTTATAAAAGTAAATAATGGTGTTATACTTGACGAAAATACAACTTGGGATCAAATACAAACCTATTTAGATGATAATACTTTAGAAAAAATAAACATTGAAAATGTTGTAATAGGTGATCAACTACTTTCAGGGGTATATAAAGATTGTCCTTTCTCATCTCAAGATTATAACGATGCGGTTATTAGTGGTTATTCGTTCTCTTATGATTATAAGGTCGTAACAGTTGAAAATAAAGACTGTTTAGGTTCTACTAAAATTAACAAGATAAATGAAAGATTTAGTTTTTTACCTAATACTAGATTATGGGTAATGACTAAAACAATGGAAGATGGAAGTCAGGGGGATAATTGGAGATTTATTGAAAAGTATCCTGAAGAATTATATCCAAGACCTGATGATCCTACAGATCCTTGTTGTACTTATCAAGTTGGTTACTACGAAAGGGGAGACTTTATTTTTAACGAACACGGTTTTCCTATTGAAGTACTCAAGGTCGATTTAGACTACTGCGCAAGAGATTTGTTCTACCATTTAAATGTCACACAGAAAACAGATGCTAACGTTAGTTGTACTGAAGTAATATTATTTAATGGTGATTCTGAGGACTGTATATTAGTTGGACATGACGAACAGAAGTTCGAAAACATGGACATGAAAATGCAACAATACTTCCAAGACAAGTTAGATTGTTCTGACATGCCGGACATAGATGACATTGAGAGGGATTTAACAGGATTAGATGATTGTAACACATTAAATGCGTTTAAAATTAAACACTTTGACACTGGGGAGATAAGATATACCGAAATAAACGATGACTTTGATATAGGAGATACGGTAAATATTGAATTTATTTACAGTGGTTCTTACAACGAAGAAATTAACTCAATTCAGAAACTATCACCGGGACAAAATTGTTGGGTTGTAATCTCTAAAGTTTATGCTAATGTCATTGAATATTTGGCATCGGGCCCATGTGATGATGTTAGACGACCAGGTCCAAGCGCTACCCCAACTAACACACCAACACCAACACCTACAAGTACTCCAACGAGCACACCTACAAGTACCCCAACTCCAACACCAACGAGCACACCTACGAGTACACCAACATCAACACCAACGAGTACACCAACAAGTACTCCTACCCCAACACCTACAAGTACACCAACGAGCACTCCGACTAGCACTCCGACTAGCACTCCGACTAGTACTCCTACATCAACACCTACAAGTACTCCTACACCCACACCTTCACCTACACCAAATTGTGATTTTGATATTGATGTTGATGTCGTAACCCCTACACCAACACCTACAGAAAGTAGTACTCCTACACCCACACCTACACCAAATTGTGATTTCGATATTGATGTTGATGTTGTTACCCCTACTCCTACACCAACACCTTCACCCACACCAAATTGTGACTTTGATGTGGACATTGATTTAATAACTCCAACCCCAACACCCACTCCAAGTCCAACACCAGATTGTGACTTTGATATAGATATTGATGTAGTAACTCCAACACCTACAGAAAGTAGTACTCCTACACCAACGCCAACTCCAACTCCGAACTGTGATTTCGATATTGATGTAGACTTAATAACTCCTACACCTACCCCAAGCCCAACAGGTAGCCCAACCCCAACTCCAACTATTGATTGTGACTTTGACATAGATATTGATGTCGTAACCCCAACACCTACTCCAAGCCCAACAGGTAGCCCAACCCCTACACCTACACCAGATTGTGATTTTGATATAGACGTTGATTTAGTTACTCCTACACCTAGCCCAACAAGTAGTCCAACACCTTCACCAACACCTACGATAGACTGTGATTTCGATATTGATGTGGATTTAGTTACACCTACACCAACTCCTACACCAACAAGTAGTCCATCACCTACCCCAACACCAGATTGTGATTTTGATATAGACGTTGATTTAGTTACTCCTACCCCAACAAGTACTAATATACCACCCACATCAACACCAACCCCTACACCTACACCAGATTGTGATTTCGATATTGATGTAGATTTAATAACTCCAACGCCTACCCCTACGGAAAGTAGTATTCCATCACCAACCCCTACACCTACACCAGATTGTGACTTTGATATAGACGTTGATGTCGTAACCCCTACACCAACACCAACAAGTAGTCCATCACCCACCCCAACAAACACACCAACTCCAACTCCGAACTGTGATTTCGATATTGATGTGGATTTAGTTACTCCTACACCTTCACCAACAAGTAGTCCTACACCAAGTCCTACCAACACTCCTACACCTTCACCAACGCCGAATTGTGATTTTGATATAGATGTGGATTTGGTAACTCCAACACCAACACCTAGCCCAACAAGTAGTTCAACTCCAACACCTACAGAAAGTAGTACTCCTACACCCACCCCAACACCTAATTGTGATTTTGACATAGATGTGGATTTGGTTACTCCTACCCCAACACCTTCACCAAGCCCAACTAATACACCTACTAATACCCCAACTCCAAGTCCAACACCTAATTGTGATTTCGATATTGATGTTGATGTAGTTACACCAACCCCTACCCCAAGTCCAACGAGTACTCCGACTAACACGCCAACACCAAGTCCAACGAGTACTCCGACTAATACGCCTACACCAAGTCCAACCCCTAACTGTGATTTTGACATAGATGTGGATTTGGTAACTCCAACACCAACAAGTACTCCAACTAACACACCAACACCAACAAGTACTAACACACCTACACCAAGTCCTACTAACACACCTACACCTTCACCAACGCCGAATTGTGACTTTGATATTGATGTGGATGTCGTAACACCTACTCCTACACCTAGCCCAACAAGTACTAACACACCTACACCAAGTCCTACTAATACGCCTACACCAAGTCCAACCCCTAACTGTGATTTCGATATTGATATTGACGTGGTAACCCCTACACCAACACCTACTAACACACCAACACCAAGTCCAACTAATACCCCAACACCTTCACCAACAAGTAGTCCTACACCAAGTCCAACTAATACACCCACACCTACCCCTACACCGAATTGTGATTTCGATATAGACATTGATGTGGTAACCCCAACACCTACACCAAGTCCGAGTCCAACCAACACACCAACACCTAGCCCAACTAACACACCTACACCTACACCTACACCGAATTGTGATTTTGATATTGATGTTGATGTAGTAACACCTACACCAACCCCGACAACTAGTCCTACACCTACACCAACAAGTAGCCCTACCCCTACACCAACAAGTAGTCCAACACCAAGCCCAACTAATACACCTACACCAACACCTACACCTAACTGTGATTTCGACGTAGACGTTGATGTAGTTACACCAACTCCTACACCAAGCCCAACAAGTACTCCTACACCTACACCAAGTCCGAGTCCAACTAACACACCAACGCCAAGTCCGACAAGTACCCCAACCAACACACCTACACCAAGCCCTACTAGTACTCCAACACCAACACCTACACCTAACTGTGATTTCGACGTAGACGTTGATGTGGTAACACCTACACCAACACCTACTCCAAGCCCAACACCTTCACCAACTCCATCACCCACACCAATAGATTGTCCTGCACCATGTACGACAACAATAAACTCAGATCTATTCCAAACTTGGAACACTAACTTGGTTGGGTCCAACTTTAAAGAATTGGGTGGATATTGTAATGAAGTGAGAAATAAGAGTGGTAATGTAGTATCAACGAATAGTGAAGAATGGACTTACGATACAAACACATGTATTGTTTACGTTTACTATGAAGGTAGTACTATGAGAAGGAGTTGTATTGGGGAGCATACATCACCCGTAGGGACTGAAGTAAGTTCTTTTGACCATACAGATGGTACCCTTACACCAACAGGTTCAAATAGGTTATTTGATACTGATATAAGATTTATAGATAATGATAACAATGCAATAATAATAGTAACCGAGTGGGATTCCACATTAACATCATTATTACATGTTCACATTTTATGTGACTGTAGTTTTGAGGGGGATGTTACCGTTCATAATTTGAAATAAAAAGTATATATTTTAATAATGGCAAGAATATTCGACATAAAAATAACATCAGGGACTTCACACAGTCTCTATACGATATACTACGATCAAGTCGATGCTGCCAATATCGCAACAAGAGTGAGTACCTCATTACCTGCAACAGGTGTGACATATAATGATTTAATAAGTGGTTCGGGAGTCACAGTTAGTGTCCCTAACAGTGCAACTTCAATACTACTATATAATAATTCATGTGTGATTGATGATGAAATTATTTTACCAACCCCAACTCCATCACCTAGCCCAACAAGTACACCAACACCAACACCAACAAGTAGTCCTACACCAAGTCCTACACCAAGTCCAAGTCCAACAGAGACACCTACCCCAACACCATCACCGAGCCCAACAAGTACTCCAACTCCTAGTCCAACGACTAGTCCAACACCAACACCTACACCAAGTCCAACTCCAAATTGTGATTTTGATATGGACATCAATGTGGTTACACCCACACCAACACCCACACCAAGCCCAACAAGTAGTCCAACACCTACACCTACAAGTACTCCGACTCCAACACCAAGTCCGAGTCCAAGCCCAACAGAGACACCTACACCAACACCGAGTCCGACAACAAGTCCTACTCCAACTCCAACTAGTACACCAACACCTACTCCAAGTCCAACACCAAATTGTGACTTTGACGTTGATGTCACCCTTAATACAAGACCCTCCATAATAGTACCTAATTTTTCTCAAACAGAAAACACGGCAACAGGAACTACAATAGGTAACTTAGTTGCAAATGATGATGAGGGAGGAACGTTTACGTGGGTATTTGAAGATACCGCAAGTTATCCTGATAATAATTCTTTCTCATTGACTAGTGGTGGGGTATTATCTAACGCGGAGGTTTTCAACCATGAGGTAAAAAGTTTATATACTTTATATGTTAAGGTCACCGATAACGGTGGATTAACAAATACAAGAGAATTTACGGTAGATATAGTCGATGTTAATGAAACACCATACGGTTTAACCTTAAGTAATAATTCGCAAAGAGAAAACACACCAACGGGGACAACAATTGGTATTTTTTCGGGGTTAGATGTTGACAGTAACGAAACATTTACATACGCACTAACGGGTAGCGGTAATAATAATTCGGCGTTCGCCTTATCAAGTTCGGGTGTACTCAAAAATGCAATAGTTTTTAATTATGAGGTTAAAAACTCTTATAGTATTGAAGTGACGGTTACGGATAGTGGTAATAACACTTATACGGATACATTTACAATTTCAGTACTTGACGTTAATGAATCACCAACAAATTTATCCTTATCAAGTAATAGTATTGCGGAAAATCAATCTACAGGAACAACAATAGGTACTTTCAGTAGTACGGATGTTGATTCGGGAGATAGTCATTCTTATGAACTTGTTAGTGGTTTAGGAGATACTAATAATGGTTCATTTACATTAACAAGTGGTGGTGTTCTAAAAAGTAAAGAAGTTTATAACTATGAAGGTAAGAACAGTTATTCTATAAGAGTAAAAACTACTGATTCGGGGGGATTAACCTACATAGGTATATTTACGATTTTGATTACAGATCTTAACGAAACCCCTTCTAACATAACACCATCAACAGTGTCGTTTCAAGAAAATCAATCGACAGGAACAACAGTGACTACATTCACCGCCACCGATGTTGATGCGGGCGATACACATACTTTTGAATTAGTAAGTGGTGTTGGAGATACCAACAACGATTCGTTTAGTTTGAATAGTAATGGTACTCTGACATCTAACGAGGTGTTTAACTACGAAGTTAAAAACTCGTATACAATAAGAGTCAAAGCAACAGATTCAGGTGATTTAACATACGAAAGATCAGTAACAATTAATATCACCAACGCAAACGAAGTACCCACAGATATAACTTTATTAGATAATAATATCCCTGAAAATAGTTCTACAGGTACTACGGTTGGTCAATTATCAACTACAGATCCTGATGCATCAAATACATTTACATATACATTAGTAAGTGGTGTAGGAGACACTAATAACAGTTCATTTAAGATAAGTGGTAATAAGATTCAAAGTAGTGAAGTATTCAACTATGAAGTTAAGAACACTTATTCAGTTAGAGTAAGGTCAACAGATCAAGGAGGGTTATATAGAGAAGAATCGTTTACCATTAATGTAACTAATGTTAATGAAACTCCAACAAACATATCATTATCTAATTCATCTATTGATGAGAATGTGGCAACAGGGACCACTGTGGGGACACTATCAACTACAGACCCTGACGCAGGAAATACATTCACATATACATTAGTAAGTGGTGCGGGTGACACTAATAACGGTTCGTTCTATATAGACGGAACAACCTTAAAAAGTAATCAAGTTTTTGATTATGAAACCAAGAATTCATACACAATAAGAGTAAGAACAACAGACCAAGGTGGATTATGGTATGAAAAGAAAATAACGATATCAATTACAAATATCAGTGTTTCAGGAACTGCGGATGTAACCAATATTACATGTAGCAATCTAAAGAATGGTAGTATTGAGGTTACCTCAACTACAGGAGGTGATTCACCATATACATATTCAATTAACGGTACTAATTACCAAACATCAACGACATTTTCAAATCTCGACTCAGGAACCTACACAATTTATATAAAAGACGACAATGGTGAAATAGGTACTATAAGTAAAACAGTTACAAAACCATCCGCAATAACAATATCCGACACCCATACAGACCCAACATGTGATGGTGATTCTGATGGTACAATTACTTTCACCGTTGGTGGAGGAACAGGAACCAAAACATATACGTTAAATGGTGTGGCGATTACTAATCTTTCTCAAACAGGGTTGGATGAAGGCAACTACACTTTAGTTGTAACCGATGAAAATGGATGTACAAATTCAAGAACAGTGGTACTAACTAAGTCAGCGATAACCTTATCGGTATCCATAACAAATACAATATGTAATGGATTACAATCGGGTGAAATTAGGATAACTAATATAGGTGGTGGTAATGGTGGTCCGTACAAGATAAAATTTGATGACGGAGAGTTTGAAGATGATAATGGGGCTAATCGTACAATAAGTAATTTATATGCGGGTACATACACAATAACAATACAAGATGGGAGTTTCTGTGAGAGAGAATTCTCGGTAACAATAACAGAACCATCACAAGTATCATTTACATCAACACATACTGATCCAACATGTTGGGACGGTTCGGATGGTGAAATAATTATAACGGCAACGGGAGGTAGTGCACCATATGAATACAAACTAAATAATCAGTGGTATCCTTCAGGGAACTTCACAGGGTTAACAACTGGAAATTATACATTAGACGTTAGAGATGTTAATTTATGTCAAACAACAGGATCAAGTAGTTTAACGTTATTAAAATCAGCACCTATAGTAACGTGGTCATTTACAAATGTCACATGTAATGGGGCTGGTGATGGTACTATATCGGTGGCAAACCCATCTGGTGGAAACGGTGGAACATATCAGGTAAAACTTAATAAATTAGGTACCTATGTAGACCTACCAAACAATACTATTCAAGACTATACGTCATTAGCACCTGGTACACATACCATATTCATTAAAGATGGTGAGGGTTGTATAAAAACATACACACAAACCATAACACAAAATGCAGTGGTAGGTATATCTGTTTCAAACACAATGCCGACATGTAGATTTGATAGTGACGGTCAAATTGTTGTTACAGGTAGTGGTGGGACTGGGTCTTACACTTATAGTAAAGACGGTACTAATTATCAAACATCCAACACATTTTCAAACCTTTCAAAAGGAAGTTATACGTTATACGTTAAAGATACTAATGGTTGTGTGGTGAATACATCAACCACATTAGATAAAGCACAAGTAACGGCATCAATTTATTCTAATGCACCTAACTGTCATAACGGTAGTGATGGTGATATTACATTGGCAGCAATTACGGGTGGAAACGGTGGACCATATCAGTTTAAATTTTCAAGTGGTAATTGGACTAATTTTACTACACCAGTAACGTTTACAGGTAAATCGGGAGCAACACCTTATTATGTGTACGTTAGGGACAAAGTTGAGTGTGAAAATGAATATCAAATAGTATTAAATAACCCACAAAACTTAGTAATAACCACATCGGTGACACATCCGACGTGTCGTGGAAATAGTGATGGCGAAATTGTAATCACATCTACTGGTGGTACAGGAACTAAATTATATTCAATAAATGGTGTTAATTATTTTACGTCAGGTACGTTCACAGGACAGACTGTAGGGACAAGAACAGCATATGTGAAAGATAGTAATAACTGTATTACGACTAAGAGTGTTACATTAACAAAAACTGATCCTTCATTTAATGCGTCACTTGAACATGTTTCATGTAATGGTGGTACAGGAACAATAACAGTATCAAGTCCAACAGGTGGAAACGGTGGACCATACCAAGTTAAATTAGATAGTCAATCGTACATAAACTTTAATACAGGCACACCACCTGAATATGAATTCACAGACGCGTCTGTGGGTCCACATACTGTAACAATAAAAGATAAGGACGGATGTACTAAAGGTTATACATATATTATTACACAACCACCGGTGGTCAATGTAACTACAAAAAGTGTTACTCACCCATCGTGTCGTAATTCTAATGATGGTTCGATAACATTTGAAGCAAGTGGAGGAACAGGATCACTAACATATACAATGAATGGGGTATCAACAACAGATCTCACATTCACAGGTTTAACCATAGGTGGGTACTCGTTTAGAGCGACAGACCAAAATGGTTGTTATGACCAAGTTACGGTAATTCTTCAAAAAAGTGATGTTACCGCAACGGTATCATCATCAAACCCTACGTGTTATGGTGGTACAGGATCAATAACAGTGTCTAACCCAATTGGTGGAAACGGTGGAACATATAGTTCTAAAATAGGTTCGGGAAGTTATTCTACAACATTCCCTAAAACATACAGTAATTTGAGTGGTGGTTCACATACTATCACTGTTAGAGACGGTGATGGATGTACAAGAACATACACAAAAACAATAACAGTACCCACACAAGTTAGTTTTACCACAACATTAACACACCCTTCATGTAGTGGAGATAATGATGGTGAAATAGTAATTAATGCAAGTGGGGGTAGTGGATCGTACACATATTCTTTAAATAACGGATTTAATTACCAATCGAGTAATACTTTTTCTACTTTAAGTTCCGCTATCTATTTGATAAGAGTCAAAGATAGTGCTAACTGTGTTCGATCAGGAAGTGCACAACTAAATAAGACCGCTCCAAACGCGACATTTACAACAAGTAGTGTAAGTTGTCATGGTGGTAGTGACGGTGAGATAACAGTGTCGAATCCAACAGGAGGTAACGGAGCAACATATAGTTCTAAAATAGGGTCAGGAAGTTACACAACGACTTTCCCTAAAACATATACAGGTTTATCGGAAGGAAAAAGTACAATCACAATTAAAGATAAAGACGGTTGTGAACAATCTTATCAGGTAACCATAACTGAACCTTTAGATGATACTGCAACAATAACATCATTTACCACAGGTGCTAATGGTGACATTACTGTTACATCTGCGGGTGGGACGTGGAATAAAACATATAGATTATATGAGGACACAACGTCTCCCTATACTAATAGTGGGGGTGTTTTAGTCGCAACTATCACAGGTGTGACAGCGGCAAATCATTCACAAACATTCAGTAGTTTACCTGAAGGGTATTATTATGTTGTAGTTACCGATGCAAACGGTTGTGTCTCAAGTACATCAGAACAAAGTACATTTGCCGATGGTGATGACTGTAATTGTATAGAGGTTGGTGTTATTTCGAGTAAATTAACAAGCGGTGGTAATGATTTATACTACATTAATAATGATTGTGAAAATGGGATGACTTCTGTAAACTTAAACAATTATTTAGCTGAGATTGGTGAAGACGAGGAAAGTAATATTTTTAAATTCTGTAGTCAGTCACCGTATAGTCATAGTTTTAAATATGGTTTAGCTGGTGAGACTTTCGATGGACCTCAAGGTGGGGGAATAACAGTAACACCTTTTGATGATCCATGTACTAGTAACTCGGATTGTTCAAAAACCATTAAACCATTTTAACCTAATTGGTATATAATAAATAATAAATTAATAACAAAACGAATAAATCGTAAAAACGATATATTTATAATAAACAAAACAAAATTAAAATAACATGGCAGGAGCAACAGGATCGACGTATCAAGTAACATTCACCCTATCACCAGCATTTACTGGAACGACAGAGGCTGATAGTTTTACAATAATTGGAAAACACTGTAATGGTAATCCTTCAGACACTACTATAGCGTCAGGGGTTTCTAAAGCAGAATTAACCACAGGAATGACATACACAATTGCACAAACAATTTCAGGTGGAACTATAACATCAACAGGAGATTGTACTAACTCTGTCAATTGGACAGGTTTAGCGTGTGAAGGTGACCCAAGTCCAACACCTACACCAACATCTGAAGGAGAACCTGGAGGTGGTGGAGGATCACTATTCCAAGTGAGTAGATGTAACGATGATTCCACATGGTTAATTGCTGACGATATAAGTTGTATTGAAGGTAATCCGAGTACACCACCTAACCCAAGTATTTATCAAGTAGGTGAATATATACAGATGACGACAGGAACTTCTTGTTCAAGTCCACAAACTTCATATTGTGCGTTAATTACGGCGGTTGATGTAAGTGGTACAAGAAATGCGGTACTAATACAACACGCTCTTCTTAACAAAGATAAAGGTTGTACTAACACTGAATGTATTGAATAATACATTTTAATTAATATATTAAAAAAAAACCCGTCTTTATGATGGGTTTTTTTATTTAAAGTAATCTACTTATTAATGTATTTATATGTATGGGATTAATTGTTAGAGTATTTGATATTGTTTCACCTAATGACTTTGATTTAAGTATTGGGTTGTCACCGTATGGGCCGTTCACAAAATTAGACGGACCTGAACCTGACAATTCTTGGCCAAACTCTACGGATAGAGACTATAGAACGGAACCAATTTATATTGGAGACAATGAACCCGAAGTGATTAATGGTGTACCACCATCATCAGAAGTAATATTTTATGATTTAGAGTTTGATACTGAATTTTGGTTGAAAATGGAGGATAAGGTAAATGTTATAGATATATGTGGAGATAATCAAACACCAAGGTACATTGTAGAAAACATATACATACATGATAGTAAGACATTTGAATGTTACGATAAGATAAACTTTAGTGTGTCTTATGAATGTGTATTACCACCAACCCCAACACCCGAACCGACACCAGGAACAACCCCAACCCCAACTCCATCACCAACAGGTGTAGTTATAGACGACAAGACTGAAATTAATATATACTTTGATAATTCAGGTTCTATGGGTAGTACTGAAGCCCCACTAAATACTATGGCCACAACCATTCTTAAAAACTGTTTACTACCGTTTTATAACAACGACTCTGCCTTATATGATAGTAGGGTAAAAGTTTTAACTATGGGTCAACTTAATTTAAGTGAAAGAAGTTACGGTTGTATGGCAAGAACTGGTACAACAATTAATATTACTAAAGTCATAAACTTATCATTTCAAGATGAAGGACAATCAGTTTATCACGGTGGTAATGGGTGGACTAATGCACAAACGAGAACGAATGCCTTTAATGCCGATATAACATTATTAAGAAATAACATTGATAATAACCCATCAGATTATATAGTTGGGGAGATTTTCCAAGTCCAAACCAATACTACTGGACAGTGGTTGTCCTTTAGAAATTTATTGGAATCGGTTGATGGTGGTTTAGGTCAATATACTGGTGTTTATGGATTATCCGATAAACCTGAAATACATAATACCTATGGTGTTACACCAGGGAGTACTCCACAATATTATATGGGACTTATAATCACAGCAATTAATAATTTAGGTTATAGTATACCTAACTGTACAGAATAAAGATAATATGGGGAGAATAGTAAGACTAAATATTTCGTTAGATAACAGTCATTCATTAGATGACTTTCCCGTTGATTTATATTCGGGTTTAACAAGTGGGGATACAACTAATTTAGTATATGCAAATATAGTTAGTACGGATATACCACTTGATCTAATGTTTGAAGATAGTGATTTAAATGTTAGTAATGACCCTAATAATCCTTTTGCACCACACTGTTATATGAGAATATCATCTGACGGATGTTATGATGAAATAATAAAATTAGAGGTACCAAAAGTAGATTGTGAAATGTGTGTTGATTTCCAAGAAATTATACCAGAACCAACACCCACTTCAATACCACCAACACCTACTTCAATACCACCAACACCTACTTCAATACCACCAACACCTACGGAAGGACCAACACCTACCCCAACACCGACATTACCACCTGGACCAAGTCCTACACCAACAACTACGAGTACACCAACCCCTACACCAACAAGTAGTCCTACACCAAGTCCTACACCAACAAGTACTGACGGACCAACAACATGTAATGAGTACTCATTATATATGACAGGACAAGGTGAAACGTCCTCACAGTGGGAATGGACTGAATGTGGAGGTTCGGTTACAACATGGACAAATGTGGGTGCTAACTATAGGGTTGTATGTTCAGAAACAATACCGACATTAAATTACGGTGATGGGTTTAGTTTACTTAACGGGGATTGTGGTAATTATACGGTAAGTAGATGTACTGATGGACAACAATTTACTGTTGCCAAAAATAAGAACTGTAACACAGGTACACCACCAGCATATAGTGTTGGAGATATTATCCAATTCAAAGAAATGAGCGTTACTAATGGTCAGTGTTTTGGTGCGTCCTACTGCGGTACTATTACCGCCACGGACTCAAATACACCACATGATGCGTTAGTAAGTAGGGCCGCAACAGTTGATGGTTGTGACGATGTAATACATTGTGAGAATTAAAAATTTTAATTTAAAATAAAGTATTTATATAATAAGAATAAAAAAATAGTAGAATGGCAAGACAGTTTACAGTAACATTGACATCAGGAACCGATTCAGGTCCTTACAACATATATTATGATTCGGTATCATCAGGTACGTTAGCCACTTTATGTGGAACATCTAATTTAGCGGAGAACCTAACATTATCTCAAGTACAATCGGGAGTATGTGTTGAAGTTCCAAATGATGCGGACCGTATTATATTTTATAATACCAACCCTGACATTGCAAAAGACTGTGAAACTAATCAGGAAGTTCATGAATTAACGAGTGAGCCAAGTCCTTCACCAACAACTACGAGTACACCAACCCCTACACCTACAGAAAGTAGTACACCAACACCAACACCTACACCAAGTTCAACAGAAGATATTGCATGTCAATGTTTTGAGTTTATTAACACAACTCAAAATAATATTTCATATATATATACCGATTGTAACGGTACAAGTGTAGAGGCGGTCTCTGATAAAGAACCATGGACATTCTACGTCTGTGCTCAAAGTATAGACAGTGTAACAAGTAATAAATTAACTTATAGTGTTTATGGCCCATGTGCTGAAGGAGTTTGTGTTAATACTCCATCACCAACACCAACTAACACACCAACATCAACACCTACGAGTACTCCTACATCAACACCAACTCCAACACCTACAGCAACGGATATACAAGGAGTTCAATCGAGAGATCGAAAGTTCCAGAATTGTGGTACAACACCTGGATCTCCGGATAGTGCTGAAGTGGAAACTCAAGCAGCACCTGGTGACGGAGAATCGACTATTCCAATTTTTATATACCTAACGATAGATGAATATGGTAGTACACCAGGGTTAGGTGATAAAGTCCGTGTTAATTTCGGTACGAGTGATCAATATTGTTATGAATATGTTGGTATTGAAACAGGTGAGGAAAACACATCATTAGTGGTTGAATTAGATGATTGTAATTGTGACACCGCTCAAGGTGTATGTAAATTCTTTGAAGTTGGTTCAGAAGTAGATCAAAGTAGATATGGTTTACGTTGGGTCCGTTCAAATGAGGAAACACCCACGACGGCTAAATTTAATAGTATGACCTCCACACCAATGGGACAGGAAGTCGGTAGTTCTGTAGCCGTCGGGGTATGTACCGCCATTGGAACTTCAGTAAGTATATGGGATTCTAATGATGATTCATTAGTTTCGAATTTACCAGGAGTCAGTACTCTAGCTCAAAAGAATTCAAGTTGTGATGAGACTCCACTTGGAAGATGTCAATACAATGTCCCTGATGAACCTACTCAAACGAATAGAACAGTTACGGGTTGTACTTCAGGTAATATATATGTCATTAATCATACTGAAACGTGTGACGCCGGTACTATACAAGCGTCTACAGATGAATTAGAATTAGGTGATGTAATATGGATTACCGTAGGTGATTGTGGTGAGGCTGTTGATGAATGTGCAACTGTGGGACAAGTTACCAATGATGAAATAACCGCGATTAGAAGAGGTCAAGAAACATTTAATGGGTGTTCCAATGATGAGGGCAACGCCACAGGGTGTTACATGCCTTAATTAAATTTAACCTATAAGTTGTGGTTTATTAATTTGTTTCCATTGTATTTATATACATAGACTAAATATATATAATGGGTAATCTTGTAACAGTTAAAAATAATTATGATAATGGAGTGTGTAGTGGATTTACCATATACACAGGTACCACTTACAATGGACACCCATTTACAATACCACCTTCCGCAAATAGTATAGGTTTTCACACATTACCACATACCTTTGATATTGGATATTATAGTGGTCCATTATATGTCTTTTTAGAGCATTGTGACAATCATATTTCACCCCCACCAAACGAAGACCCAAAAAAACAAGGTGGATTCCAAGTAGTACTAATCGATGTTGATTGTGAAGTATGTCCACCAAATTCGGATTCAATTGACTGTACAATGATTGTTAGTTTTGTGGAAAATAAATCCACTGACTGTAACTTTACGGTAACTTTTGACGAGATACTTACATCACCATCACCAACACCGACATCAACAAGTACACCAACACCAACACCGACATCAACAAGTACACCAACACCAACACCAACATCAACAAGTACACCAACACCAACACCAACATCAACAAGTACACCAACACCAACACCAAGTTCAACAGAAGATATTGCATGTCAATGTTTTGAGATTAATAGTAACCGTCAGGGTTATTTCAATTACTCATATTTTGATTGTAATGGTGTGAGGGTAGATGCAACGTCTGAGACTCCACCAATGCAGGAAATAACATTTTACGTGTGTGCACAAAGTATAATATCAGTTGCTGATAAAGTGACTTATAGTGTTTATGGCCCATGTGCTGAAGGAGTTTGTGTTAATACTCCATCACCAACACCTACACAAACACCTACACCTACTCCAACGAGTACCCCAACAAGTACACCAACATCAACACCTACGAGTACTCCTACGAGTACACCAACATCAACACCAACAAACACACCAACATCAACACCTACGAGTACTCCTACACCAACACCAACTAATACTCCAACCCCAACTCCAACATCAACGTCACTTATACAGTTAGAATGTGTAATTGCCACCTTTACTGCTAGTGGAGGTAATTTAACGGTTACTTATGATCCGTGTGGTGGAGGTAAGAGACAAAATCTGTTTATATTTGATGGTCAGACAGGAGAGACCGTTTGTGCACAAAACAACTCATGGACATATGATTATCCTGATTATTTAGGTAGTGTAAGTATTGACCCATGTCCTCCCGATCAAACCCCAAGTCCATCAGGTGTAGATGATGAACCAAGTAATGGTAATAGGGCGGTTATAGGTTGTGATTCAAATACTGAATATATAATTAATGAGAACGAAACATGTTTAAATGGTCAGATGGCAATCACCGCAAACCAATTGCAACCGGGTGAAATAATATGGATCAGTGCTGAAGAGTGTGGTGATGTTATTGAATGTGCAACTGTAGGGGTACCTAAGGTAGGTCCAATAACTGCAGTTAGGTATAATGAGAATACGTTTGAGGATTGTAGTCAAGAAGAAAACTTTCAGGGTGGGTGTTACATGCCTTAATTTAATTATGACAATCCATAAAAATTTATTATATGATATTTATTATTAACACTAAAATACGTATACTTTAATTATGAGTTTCTTAAATCAAAATAATGCGGAATTTTTATCAGCAAGACTAACCCAAAAGGGTAGAAAATCTATTGCTGAGGGAGATTTTCAAATAAAGTTTTTTCAGGTAGGAGATTCTGAGTTCGATTATACTCAACCTTTTCACCAATTAAATGGAGAAATAAACACACCACAACAAAGTGTTTTCGCACCTTTTGATAAAGATAGTCAAGTAAAGTACCCTTATTTAATGGATGGTAATCGTGCAACTACTTATGGGGTACCTATTAAAGATTCCATTACTGAAACTTTAAGAAACGGAATGGGACCTGCAGGGTTTGTAACTGAATATAAAGAATATGATGAAGTTAACTGTAGTGGTACTACCATAGAATGTGCGACAGTCAGGTTACCTTTAAGTGGGGTAAGCGCAACCAATACAATAACATTTACAGAAACACAAGCGTATTTAGATTGTGATAATGGATCTACCTCTTCAATAGACACGAATTATTTATCTAGATTTAATCAATGTGAATACATCACTATTGTTTTTAATAATGAATTTGTAAGTGAAGAACAGGTTATAACGAGTAATTCAACTAGTTTAGTTTATAAAATTTTAAATATAACAACAGTAACAGGGATTACAACAACACCTAATTGTGATGAAGTCATAACAGGTCAAACCACAATAACTGTTGATAGGTATACACCCGATTTCACGTCGATTAACGGTTATGCCGAAATTGTGTGTAATAAATGTAAAATAGAACACCCTTTATCGGGAACTACAGCTGAGGTATGTGTCTCTAATCAAGTTGATCCGAGTGAACAACATGATCCATGGACATTAAATACCGTTTGGAAAGAATTACCTATTGGCGGACAGATTGATGATGAGAGTATAAGTGGGTATACTAGTGCTAAACACATATCCACAATGGAATACTTAGGATATGGGACTTCAAGTGGTCAGGTAACAAATACAGGAACCACTTACTTTAACTCATATGATGAAGAAATTACGGTTTCTCCTGAAGAACAAAAATGTATTGCGGTTATACATTACTCAGAATTAGGTCACGTATTTGAAGATCCTGAAAGGTTTTTTAAGTATGATGATTATATTGGTAGTTCTACAGGAACTACGGAAGGTGTGTTGGTAGATGAAGAAGTGGTATCGGATGTTGAATTCTTCAATATATACCTACCATTTATATATTATGAAAACAGTACAGGTACCACCGTTGGATCTGAATTCAAAATGGGTGAAACAGACTATTATTTAGATTCGACAGTTGCAGGAACACCGGGAGATATTAGAACTAGATATATTAAATTTCGTTACATACTAGATGAAATAGGTAAAAAGGTAGGTAAAGTATTTGTAGATAAAAAAATTATAGTATTTGATGATCAGGAGTTAGTTGCATTATTAGACTACAGATCAAATAGAAGATACACATTACCAACACCAAAAGTATACCACATCCCTAGTGATGGTGTAATTGCGGAATCATGTTTTTCAGGTACAACAGAACAAACATACCATATAACATATATGTTAAGTTATGTTGATGGGAACGAATTTGAATTAAATGGTTTACCATGTAATAACTTCTCTAAGGTACAGATAAATGTGGTGGATAATGAATGTGAAATCAAATATCCTGCAAATATAGGTATTAAATGGGGAGGTGAAGACCATCCAAATGGAGTAGGATCTTTTCAACATATGAATACGACTTTTAGTGGATCAACTAAAGGTTATATCGCAAATAAATTATGGATTTTGGTACAAGAAACCACAAATGAGGTTAATACGATACCTGATCCAACACAATGGACTAAAATAGATATTACCGATAAAATACCTAATCATGTTTCGGGTTTAATTGATCCAACTAAACTTAGAGACCACACTTTTGTTATTAAACAGACCGATATAGATGGGGGTAGTTTATTTGATATAGAGGACTACCTAAAAGAATTACCAACAGGAACAGATTATATGGGAAGTTCAGACCCCTCTACCGATCCACAATTCGGTGATGAACAACCCTTCCCTGGTAGTATAAAATTAGTTAGATCTACAGACATCGAAGAGATGAGATTCTTGGTTAATTTACCACACACTCAGTGGAATTTATCACAAAACCCTACACTCGATAACGGTATAAGAAGTAATGAGGAAAGAATAACTGAAGTCGCATTACTTAACCAAAATAAAGAAACCTTAGTTACCGCTAAGACATCATCACCTATTAAGAGAACAGGATCTCAAGTAATTTCAGTAAAAATAGATTTTTAATCTTTACAATCTCCTTAAATTTGTTTATTAATTGTCTATATACATTTATATGGACAAGAAATTTAAAAACAAACCGAAAATATTAGGATTAGACATTTCTACAAAAACCATTGGCTGGGCTCTGTTTGATATAACAGGATCACATCTACTTGAGTTAACTCACTTTTCACCTAAGATAAAACCAAAACCTGAGGATAAAATAGAGGAACTACTTAAAAAGGCCGACGGGTTCAGAAAACACTTAGAAAACTATAAAGACATCGGTATTACTAAGGTTATTATCGAAGAACCACTGTTAAACTCAAACAATGTTTATACGGTTGGTACTTTACTTAGATATAATAGTATGATTCTTTTATCTTGTTTCGATGTTTTAGGTATTGTACCCACATTTATATCAACATACAACGCTAGAAAATTTGCATTCCCCGATTTAGTGGGACAGAACTCGAAAGGACGAAACGTACTTTTTGGTGGTTATCCTAAAACTATTGATAAAAAACATGTGGTATGGGAACATGTGAATGATTTGTTTCCTGAAGTAGAATGGCCACTTGCAAGGACGGGTAATCTTAAAAAAGAAAATTACGATATGAGTGATGCCGCAACTGCGGTCATTGGTTACATAAATAAAATAAAAAGTGAAGAGAAGTAATATAGGTCCTTTACTTTGTTGAATTAATTACTTATATTTATTAAAAACGGGGCGTATAGGGTTTATTCTCTATACGTTGGTTGGTTGTCCCCAGGGAGTGGTGTTCCTGGGGACTTTTTTTTCTCATTTATTTTTCGTATATTCTAAGTATGATGACCCAAGAAGTAGATTTTATACCGTTAGTCGATGTTCTCCACGATATATTTGGTGAAAGTAGATCACATAATGATGTTAGAGGTCAGATTACGTTTGATTGTCCTGTGTGTTCTCACGATATAAAGGGTTTAAATGAGGGTGATGGTAAGGGTAACTTGGAGATAAACTATAAGATGTTTGTTTATAAATGTTGGGTTTGTTCCGAGACATATCATACACATGGTCATCTAAATAAGTTAGTTTATAAGTACGGAAGTAAATTACAAATTAGAGATTTCAAATTATATAGTCCTGATGAGTTTGTATACCGTGCAGACAAACAATTTAAAAAATTAAGACTACCTAAAGAGTTTATAGAATTTTCTGAAGCGAGTATGGGTAGGAAATTAACTCACCATTACAAACAGGCATACAAATATCTAAGAGGTAGAAATATAAGTGATGATATGATACAGAAGTATCGTATTGGTTATTGTGATAATGGTTTATATGAAAATAGAGTTATTATACCATCCTATGACGAGTATGATGATATCAATTATTTTGTTGCTAGGTCGTTTACAAGATACAGTAGGAGAAAATATATGAATCCTCAAGCGGATAAAGAGAGTTTGATATGGAATGAACATTTAATCGATTGGGAAAAACCAGTTTATATTGTTGAGGGTGCGTTTGATAGTTTATTTTTAGAAAATTCCATACCAATGTTAGGTAAGTTCATTACCGACAACTTATTGGAGAAGATATATGACAACGCAAGTAAAGTAACCATTGTTTTAGATGGAGACGCGTGGTCAGACACTAAAAAATTATACCACAGAATGAATGTGGGGAGACTCATGGGTAAGGTATGGGTAATAAAATTAGATATAGATAAAGATATTGCCGATATGGGTGGTGATTTATCAAATTATAACGAAATACAATTAGATTAATGGATTTAAATCAAGAAGCGGAGAAAATAAGGAAAATATTAAATAAAAGAAGGGATGATATAAGTTTAACTTTCATTGAGGAGGATCACTTATATTTCATGAGAGACAATAATGGGATGATTAGGTCTAACTATCCATCAGTCTCTAAAGTAATCAAAAAATTCTATGAAGAGTTTGATTCTGAAGGTATCTCATGGAGAATGTCTAAGGGAGATAAACAAAGACAAAAAGAATTATTAAAAGAGTGGGCGGACAAGGGAACTTATGCAACCAATCAAGGGAGTAGAGTTCATTATATCTTAGAAAAGGTACTGATTGAGGAGTACGGTGATTATAAAGATGTAAGAGAACCAATATATCAATGTGATGAGGAACAAATAGAACGAAGTAATAATATGATAGGTGCGGGAAAAGACTTTATAAAGTTAATGCACGAAAGAAATGCAGTATTA
>Ga0098050_1000248_pt1 | contig 20855 bp, 21 predicted proteins | sample 14_taG_FD_77070 | JGI IMG/M metagenome (GOLD analysis project Ga0098050, IMG submission 77070) | Marine viral communities from the Subarctic Pacific Ocean - 14_ETSP_OMZ_AT15311 metaG | ecosystem: Environmental > Aquatic > Marine > Oceanic | place: Pacific Ocean | collected 2015-01-18
ATACAGATGCTGAAGCGGAGACAAAGGTCGAAGCAAAATCTGAAACTAAGGCCTCTACAGGTGTAGAAGTTAGAGATGGCAAGATGTATGTGGCGGGTGTAAGAGTTTACACCAGAGATGACACAAACAGAATCGCGGCAAATGCCAAGAAGGACGCTGAAAGCAGAATTCTTAGTGATTTAGAAGTTGAAAGTTTTGACAAAGTCAAATCAGTTGTTTCACAATTGCGTGATGCACCAGAAGGCGAAAGTCTAAATGTTCAAAGTCTAAAAGATGCTGTTAAGAAACGTGAGCAAACAGTGGAAGAGTTACGTGCAGAATTACAATCGGTTAAAACTGATTATGCACTTAAAAGCCACATAGGTTCATTGAAAGATTCAATGCCAACTGCATGGAACAGTGATCAAAAGTCAGCAGTAGTTGATTTAATGAAAGCAAGGAACATGCTACACTTGGAAGGAGATGTTTTTGCCATTAAGAGTGGTGAAGATTATCTCACAGTAGATGGAGAAACTCCAGACTATGCCTCAGCAGTTAAAGTTGTTGGGCAAACATTGGGTTTACCATTTGCTAAAAAAGGCAATAGTGTAATCGATGTAGATAAAACACCAGCAGGTGAAAGTAGTAATAAAGCACTTGACATGACAAAAGTCAACAGTGATAGTGCATACAGAGCCGCTTATGTTAGTATACGTCAACAGAACGCCACTTTACCACGTGATCAAATCACAAATAAAATGGTGCTCGACCAAATAAAACGAACAGGTAGAGGATAGGTTTCCAATACCAAATTAAATAAATTATATAGGAGATACCATCATGGCATCAACAACAAGCGTAACAGCACTATATGAAGACATCGTTGCAGACTTAATTCCGTTTTATGACAATTTTGTCCTATTACCGAATCAGCAATTAATCGTCAACTCATATAACATAGAAGGCGGAACTGGAAATTCAATGAAAATTCCAACTGTCAATTCATGGACAACAGGTTCAGTAGTAAACCCAGGTGCGGCAATCGTCGATATCGGCGGAACCGACCAATCAACACCAGTAAATGACTTCGATCCAGATCCAGTTTCTTTAGGCGTAAGCAAAAGAGCTTCTGGAACACTCGTAAACATGGAAGACTTTGAAGACGGCGGAATCGACACAGTTCGTAACGCAGTAGTAACAAGACTTGCAAGAGCAATTGCTCAAAGCACAGACAAAGCAGGTTTCAACGTATTAGGCGCTGGATCAGAAACTGTAATGACTGACCTTTCAGACGTAACAACAATTGGAATGGACGGTTTAGCATCAGGCGACAACAAAGGCGATTGCGAATTAGCATACGTTATGTCACCAGAAGCACTTGCATACGCAGTTAAGCGTTCACCAGAAGTTAAATTCTTCGAAAACGTAAACCACGACAGAGCTGAATATACTTCAACTGTGAGAAACGGTTTTGCAAGAATCAGACCTGAGTTCATCAGAGGTATTGCTACTAAAGAAGGAATTGGCGGCGCTACAGACGGAGCATCACTTGACTTCTTCGCTACTTCAGTTGCTAACTTAAGAGCAGTAAACGCACCAACAGATGGCGCAGGTTTCTATGCCGCAGTTATTACACCAGCACAAGAATTAGCACTTGCTAAACAACTTAATGGTGCAGGTGCAGTTAGCAGTGGTTCAATTGGTTCAGTTGCACAAGACATGGCTAATGACGCATTACTAAGAAGTTTGATCACTCAAGCACTTGGTTGTTCATTCATCCGTTCTAACAACTTACCATCTGGCTTAGCATCAGCGTAATTTAACAATAGGAGATTTGATATGGCATTTATAGTAGCAGGCGGTAGTGTAGTAAGTTATGCTGAAGCACTTGACGTAAGAGATAAAGATCAAAGGGTTTTTGAAGCCAATGAGATCAACTTCACTGACGTGCCTGACGCACCTGCAAATCTCGACGAATACATTGAGGATCTCGCTACCAAGGCAACTGATCGTATCAACACAAAGATACGTTTAAGCCGACAGTGGCGAGAATACTTAGGTAAGACTGGCAGTGGTTCAACATCACTAAATGACTTGCCTGATTTCAATCCAAATTATATTGTGACCCACAAGGCAATGTTCACAGACATGTGTGCATATTATGTGCTCAAAGAGTTTTTATTGCCTAAGGTTGCAGACTTTGGAGACCCAGAATCACCAGACGTTCAGAAAATACAGTATTATGAAAATAAGTTTAACGACTATTTTACTGAACTGATGAGTGATTTCATTTACTATGATGCAGACGGTGATGGCACCGTGCAAGATGGTGAAAAACAGGTCACATTCAATATCCTCAGACGTGGACGTGGACGCAGGAACGTGGTGAGGGTTAGATAATGAGTATCAGAGATACGTTATTAGCCAACGTTACAACAAGTTTAAGCGGTAGTAGTGTTAGTGTAAGCAGTGAGTTGCCATGGAATAGTGGACAACGACCATTGTATGAAAAAAACATGAAACACTTTTATCTCAGTGAAGCATCACTGGATATAACGCAAAACCAAATAACGTTGGATAGAAATGACGTATTTCAAACTGAAACTCAATTGACAGCCTTTGTCTCAGTAGACGCCAAAAATCAACCAACAGATATTAGCACTGTGATTTCTGCAGTGCTAAATTCGAAGAACTCTGTTTCGGACCAGTATATCATGGAATGTAACGGAACAACAGAAATAGTTGAAGATCGAATCACTTATCAATTTGATTACCGATTTGTTAAAATTAATTAATAGGAGAAACCCATGGGTTATATAGCAGTAAACGAAGAAGCAGAATTTGTTAAATTGCAAATAGTCGCAAATGGTAATGCCTACGCAAACGCTAATGTGGCGATGGCTGTCACAACCGACGTTATGGTGGTGCCTGCAATGCAGGAAATAACACTAAACATGACGCCAGGCACATTCCGTTGGAAACAACTGGATGAGTTAAGCGAACAAGTAGTAACTACCTCAAGCACAAACAGTCTTGAAGCAACGATTGTCTTAGATGACGAATCATTCTTCACAGGCAAAGGTGCAACGACTGGCATATTCAATGTCACAAATAACAAAACTGAAGCATACTTTAGAATGTATTGGCAAGGCGACAGCACTGGCGATAGATATGTTGAAGGAACAGGATACTTAACAGGTGTAGCACCTACAGTATCACCAGACTCACCAGTTTGGACATCACCTTTAACAATTGAAATCTCAGGTGACTTAGTTCCTGGCGTAGTATAAACATAAAGTAATTGTTATTAGATTATATAGGGAGATTTATTTCTCCCTGTATTTTTACAAGGAGCAGATATGAAACATCATCCGAAACACAGACGCATTGTAGAACAATGCATCAAAGATGGAAAACAAGAAGTGATACTAAGTGGCCAATTACACAATGTCAACGACATAGCAGTGGAAATGGGCATAGAATCTCACAATGCAGATAAATATAGGAAAGAACATGCAGATATGGAAACAGAAGACCACAGCAGAGATATTGAAGACTCTGGAGATGGAATTAGCGAAAGCGAAGAATGAATTAAAGTGCCTCACACAAGATGCAGGCAAAGTAAGTAACAGAGTGAACTTTTTATTAACGGCAGTTCACGCACTACAAGATAAGGATTTGAAGATATGAAATTACAAGAATTAGCAGTTAAACCCGTTTTAATCACAGTCACAATCGATGACGAAGACATCATAGAACAATATGGAGAGCCACTCGAATTTTACGTGTGGGACAGACAACCATTGGAAAAATTTATGATGTTTGCAGGTAAAAAACTGGAAGCAGAAGATTTACCTATGATGCTGGACTTTTGTCGTGAGATGATTCTCGATGACAAAGGCAAGCCAGTGTTAACAAATGAAAAAGTTCTACCAACTCAGGTGATGACAAAGTGTGTCACTAAAGTTATGGAACAATTGGGAAAGTAACAGGAAGTAGTTTCTCTCCCAACGATCCAGTGTTAAGCAGTGCTATAATGCTGGATCAAATGGCTAATCGATATGGTATGTTGCCCAGTCAAGTATTAGAGATAGCCACAACGCAAGATCTGTTTGTGTATGATGCTTATATAACATATACCAATCATGAAGCAGAGAAACGTAATCGCAAAAATGGAGGCCCGCCAAAGGCCCAAAGTATTACTTCCGATAATTTACAAGAACGTTTGGCTAAATTTAGAGAACAATAAATGAAAATGGATCGTAAACAATTTGACAAACTGATGACACAACTTGAAGATGTGCCACCAGCAGTGATGCGTGAAGCATTACCACGTATGCAAAAGTTTACACCAAGAGCATCAGGTAATGCTCGTAGTAAAACTCAGAAACGAGATGAAACAACCATAATAGCCGATTATGCTTATGCAGATAGATTGGACAATGGTTGGAGTAAACAAGCACCAAAAGGTTTTACAGATCCCACAATAGATTTCATAGAGCAACAAATCATGCGTGACATTGGGAGGATGTAAGTGTGGCTAAAAGTATAAAAATTGCATTAGAATTAGATACCAGTCAATTTGACAAAGGCATAAAAAGTGCCAAACGTGATTTAAGTGGTTTAAATTCTGAATTAGGCAATGGCAAAAGCAAAGGTGATGGTTATAAGGTCAGCATGATTGGAGTTGCTGGTGCCGTAGCCGCAGTAGGCACAGCCGCAATGGGACTGAAGAGTGCCCTGGATGCCGCTCAAAGTGTTGAGAACCTCAATGTAACATTGACCACATTGTATGGTGATGCAGGACTGGCCGCAGAGGCAATGGCCACTGTTAAAGAACAAGCCGCAGGACTAACATTTGCACTCAGTGATATTCAAAGTGGTGTTCCTTCACTGGCATTGGTAGAAGAAAAGTTTGGTGGATTGGATAACGCAATTCAATTTACATCTGGTGTTGCAAGTGCATTTGGAATGACGTTCCAAGAAGCCGCAACCAACGTTCAGAGATCCATGACTGCTGGTATTGGTGCCGCAGACTTATTCAGAGACAAAGGTGTTAAAGCATTCCTCGGATTCCAAGAGGGTGTAAAATACACTGCTGATGAAACACAGGCCATGATGTTAGCATCATTTGAAAAAGTAACAGATGCAAACGAGGCTGCCGCTGACACACTAACAGGTCAGTTCTCTATGATGGAAGATGCCGCTTTCCAATTAAGTGAAGCAGTAGGCACAGCATTTGGTGCCACACTGAAAGCAGAATTATCAGAACTAAACACTGCATTCGCAGAAAACAAAGAACAAATTTTAGCAGTTGCAAGAACAATTGGTGAAACACTGGGTAGAGCATTAACACTGGCAGTGAACAATGCAGATATCTTGCTTGGTGTGATGAGTGGTATATTTGCCGCGGCCGCAGTAGGTCGTGTTGTTGCAGTTGTAACAGCAGTTATGAACTTCACAAAGGCAATGCAAGCCGCCGCAGTAGCAGGAACCATATTGCAAGGTGTTACTGGTGTAGGTTTACTCAAAGTAGGTGCTGGGTTAACAGCCGCGGCAGCCAGTATAGCAGTGATGAATGGCATGTTCGAAGAACAAGAAGAAGTTGTGAACGATGTTCTTATTGCAGATGACGACCTTGAATCCAGCAGAGCAGAAAATGATGCCGCAGAGAAGAAACGTGCAGAAGAACGTGATGCAAGACAACGTGCCGAAGAAGCAAGACTACAAGCAATAGCGGCCGCAGAAGTAGACAAAGCCGCTAAAGTAGAAGAAGCCGCACAAAAGAAAGCAGAAAAAGATGCAGAACGTGCCGCCAAGGAAGAAGAACGCAGAGCAGAGAAAGAACAACGTGCCGCGGAACGTCATCAGAAAGAATTGTTAAGAGCTCAAGAAGTAATGGAGCAGGCAAATAACAAATTTGAAGCAGATTTACGTGATATAAACAGCACAACAGAAAAAATAGGCTTAACAGAAACACAAATTCAGCAATTAGATGCCGTGAATGCATTAAACGCCGAAAGAGAAGTCAAATTAGCAGAGATTGCCAAGTATAATATATCAGATGCAGAAAAGAACCAGTTACAAGAAGAATTAAACGCACTGTATGACGCTCAAATACCCAAGATCAGAGACGCAATAGAGGCTGTAGACACGCAACAACGTAAATTCAGCACAGGTTGGACCAAAGCATGGACACAATACAAAGATGATGCTGAAAACAATGCCAAAACAGCAGAGCAAATGTTCACCGCTGTTACTGGCACAATGGAAAGTGCATTTGTAGACTTTGTTGCCACAGGTAAAGGCAGTTTTAAAGATCTTGTTGATGACATGATTAACCAATTGAAACGTATCATTGCTAAAAAGATATTTGTTACCATACTTGAGTTTCTTGTGCCAGGATTGGGCAATATATTTTCTTTTCTTGATTCAGGTGGAACTATTGGCCCCGGCAAATTAGGTATTGTGGGTGAGAAAGGTCCAGAGATTGTGAGAGGACCAGCACAAATCATCGGCAGACAACAAAGTGCAAGTATGTTAGGTGGTGGTGCAGGTGGCCAAGTCACATACAACATCAATGCAGTTGATGCCAGTTCATTCAAAACACTGGTTGCACAAGATCCTGAGTTCATATACAACGTTACTGTAGCAGGCAGTAGGAGAATACCACGATGAGTTTACAAACAATAATTGACAATGCCACCAGCATAAACATAGGCAGAACAAAATTAGCCAGTAGCACAATAAGTCGCAGTGGCAGAATCAAAACAGGCATACAAGCAGGTAACCAACCATTCTTCTTTAACGTTGCAATGAATCCTGCAAGTTTATATGTTAACTTCAGAGACACACTGGAAGAGATAGACAGATTGGATGCCATATTCAGTGCTAACATCAACATAGGTTCTTCCAATGCAGGACTAAGTTGGATAACACAATATCAAGGTGATTTAAGTTCAGCACAACTTGGTCAAATAACAGCCACAACAACATTTGCAGGCAACACCATTGAATTAGGTGTAAGTGGTGTATCAGGTGGTAACAGCACAGATCTCGTTTTCAAAGCAGGTGATTATTTCACATTTGATTCAGGATACAAATATCCATACACTGTGGTCAGTGATGTCACATTGGGAACAGGTAGCACCATAAGTGTAACACTGAACAGACCAATTATAACACAAACAGGTTATACCATAGACAGTGGCAAAGGCATATTGGTAGGCACTGATGTAACATGGCAAGTTAAAATGTTAACCAAACCCACTTACACAATAACACCAGATAGATTTGTTGAATTCAACGGAGAGTTCGAATTAGTAGAAGTTGTGGAGGACTAAATGTCAACATCCATTCCAGCAGTAGGGGCCAATCAAGTAAACAGTGCAACATTCATTGATTTGCAACTTGGTGGCACAACATACTATATCACAGATGCATACAAGCCAATGACCATAAACAGTAACAGTTATACTCAATTGGGCATATTGCTTGATGTCAGTGAAATCACATACGATTACAAAACCACATCAGGCACAATGACGTTTGCCATATCAGGTGTGCCTAACACACCAGACTTTTTACAGTTGATTGAGAACACAGAAATCAAAGGTGGTGACGTAGAAATAAGACGTGCATTCTTTGATCCTGTAGACAGTGATGTGATTGCTGGAGAAGATTATTTACGTTTCAAAGGCATAGTGTCAAACTATGGCATTGAAGAAGAAACAAACATCATAGAAGGCAGAGCCACTAACACAATCATATTTGAATGTGCATCTACATTTGCCATATTAGAAAAGAAAATAGCAGGACAAAGAACAAACGGATCAGATAGACGTAGATTTTATCCTGGTTCCATAGACTTTGATCGTATTAAGTTTATACAAGATGATAATTTACCGGAGTTTGATCGATGAGTTTAAAAAGTTTACTTGAAGCGGTAAGTCAAAACGCCACCATTGTCACAGAAAGCGAAAGTGTTAGAGCCGCTATAGGCACACAATTATTACCAGGCAGTTTGGGTGTGAGCGGATTACCTTCTGATGTGGTCAGCCAAAGTATAAGAATATCCAGCAGTGCAGACACCAACATTCAAGGTGGTAGTTCACAAGCAGACAGAGCTCAAGTAAATCCAAATACCTTAAACAAAGTTCCAAGAGTATATGGTAGGATTGTTTCAGGTGGTGTTATCACAGATGCACACAAAAACAATGCTAACAGTTTGGTGTATTGCATGACGTTAAGTGACATCAACACAGATGGCAATGATTATGTAGACAATGGCAGTGGACAAAGACCAGGATGGCAGTTCAATGATGTATTCAGAGACAAAGACAAATTGGTGTTCAGTGCTGTAAGTGGTTCAGAACACAAAGTTATCACATTGAACAACATAGAAGACAATTCAAATGCAGACTTAACAGGCACAGATGCCATAAGTGTTTATGCATGGAGCGGCAATGCTCATGCTAATGCACAGATATTTCCTGCATACAGTAAAAGCAGTATATACAGACAAAATGCATATGACATAATGCCCAATTGGACCAGTGCTAACACCATGGAAGATCTTGTGTTTGCCATTGTGGAAGTAAATGTGTTGGAAAATGTAAATGCCAACATAACACAATTTGGCACATTCTTATTTGATGAACAAAGTTTGGGTTTTGTTAATTCAGGACTACAAGCAGACCACAGACCATTAGATAATCCTGCTTATGCATTGTGGGACTATTTAACAGACAGCAGATATGGTGGTGGATTGAGCAATGTAGACCTCGATGTCAATGCCATAGAATCATGGGCTGATTACTGTAAAGAAACTGTTCAATTTGTCACAGGCACTTATGCTTCACCTGTTGGTCCATTCAGCAGAGATAGATTTCAATCAAACATATACGTGAATCCACATAACACTGTGATGACAAACGTAAATGAATTGTGCAAAGCAGGACAAGCCACATTCGCATATGATGGCAAGCAAGGCAAGTTCACAGTGTTCACAAACAGAGCAATAACAGCCTCAGAAAAGTCAAACGCATTCCTATTTGATGACGACAACATAGTGAGCAGAATAAATGTAAACAGCACTGACTTATTCAGTTTGTTTAATTTTGCAGAAGTAACATTTCCAAACATATTAGAAAATGATGTCACAGACACAATGTTTGTGGAAACACCTACTGCAGACAAGTTGAGCAATGAACCAACCAGTGGTATGACAATATCATTTCAAGGTGCTAATCAACGCAGTCAAACAGCCGCAATTGCAAACACCACATTGAAACAAAGTCGTGTAACAGATGTTGTTTCATTCACAGCAGACCACAGCACCATGGTTGTTGATGTAGGTGACTTTGTGAAAGTTACTAATGCAGAGAAAGGCTATGATGAAAAGTTATTCCGTGTGGTGAGAACAGTAGAACAAAACATCATGGGTGCATTGACAGTGAAGTTTACACTTGCTGAATATTCAGATGCGCCATTTGAAGATATCATATACTTGGATACCACTGATGAACCATTTGCCACAGGCGTAGGCACATTGGAAAATTACAGTGACAACGGCAGTTTCTCATTTGTTGACAAGTGGACAACATTCCAACCAAATCCAGAAACATCAGGCATATATCAAGGTTGTTACATTGTGAACAATCCTCAAAGTGGTAATGGTAGCATAGTTGATTTGTCAACAGGCAATGTCACAGGCACAGAAACAATCACAAACATAAATGCATTGACCATAGTGGGTGGTTCATTTGATCCCACAGAAGAAAGTTGGATGATTGTGAGAGGGGGACTTGATGGCACAGTGGATCCTGCATACAATGATATAACAGTGACACTTGAGAATCAAAACACAGGCCAATCCATACAAAGCAGTAGTGCTAAAATGGGTGCAAGTGGACAAATATACACTTACAGTTTATTCAAATTAAACAAGATAACACCTGGCACATACAAAGTGAAAACACAATATGATTACACTGGATTTGCACCTAAGAAACAAAGTTTGACATACACCAGTGCAAGTATCACAATGGATGATTACAGTATAACAGGCAATGCACTTGTTGACACATATGGATATAAAACAGCAGTAACACAAAATCCTGTGCAAGTTCAAGGACCAACTAACACCAGAGGTTATGACATTACCAACAGTAAGCAACATGACTTCACAGGTGTAACACCAGGTAAATTTACCATAGAAACAAAAGTAACACCAACTTGGAATACTATACAAACATACAGTGAAATACAATTTGTTCCACATGTTGAAATAGTGTTTGTTAACAGTGTGGACAATGAAACAGTCACACAATTGCACAACAGTGGTGGATTTGATTATGTTGGCAGTAATGCTATCAACAACAGTGGTATACAAAACACAGAACAAACCATAACTTCAGAATTCTTTGTAGATCCAAAAGCATATGGATTAGACAGCACATGGTATGTGAGCAGAGTGAATGTGGTTATGAAAGGTTCTTCATATGGTGCACCAAACGATATAGCATTCACAAACATTGAATATACCTTAAGTCAACGCACATCCTACTGGCGTTATCTCGATAGTGATGAAACACCAATAATAGACAGAATAGGAAATGCTGGATATACACCGTAACGGAGATTAATAAATGTTAAGCAAAGTAGCATACAGAAAAAGCATGGTCCCACAACAACTTCCGCCAGGAACTCCACCTACGTATGATGTAACTTATACAACAGTAGTAGAACATTACACAGGAACATCTTTTACTAATCAAATTAATGTAGACATAGATAGTTCTATAGGACAAGGCAACGTATTATACATAGAATATGCTGGGTTGGCAAATAGTTTTATCACTGGTGGAGCAAATGTAATTCCAGTCTCACTTGATGTAAATGGAGATGGCAATGCTTCTACAATTATAACACCAGCAAGTTACAACAGTGGCACATATCCTTTTACCATTAACGTAAGAACAGGTGATCCTCGATTAGGTCAAATAGTTAGTAGCACCACAGGAAATATTACCAGCTCTACAGTTAATATTAGTTCATCAGGCAGTAATTTAAGCACAGGCACAGCATATGGTAAAAATTACTATAAATGGGAACCATCATCAAATAAAACCACAGCAGGTGATTTAGATACTACTGGTTCTTTTGCTTCAACTACACCAGCAACAATTAATATTTTTGCTTTATCAGGTGGTGGAGCAGGTGGTGTTACTGCCAGAGGTGGTGGTGGAGGAGCAGGTAAAGCTCTAACAGCAAATTCGTTTATCATTAATAGCTCTACTCCTTCAGGAATCACTGTAGGTGGAGGCGGATATGTTGGATTCTATGGTAACAACGAACCAAGCGATTTTACCAACGAAGGTTTCAATGCAGGTGAAGGTAATTCCACAGTAGTATTTGGTAACGAAATATTTGGTGGAGGACGAGGCGGTCATACAAATACAAGCATGATTGGCACAGGCACCACAATTGCAGAAATTATGGGAGGTTCTCAAAACTCTTATACATACGCATACTGTTCGGCTCCTTTAGGAAACGTTAGTGGTAACTTCACTGGCACAGGTGGCGGTGGATATGGCTTTGGCACTAATTATGGTGTAAATTATGGTGCCGGTGGTGGAATAACGCCAACAATCTTTGGAGGCGGTGGAGCATCATATCCATATAATTATGATGTGTGTTCTAATGGCACAATTGAATATCCAGTGAGTGCTGAAATGATTGATAAAGGAATCTTAGCAGGCTTTAGCGGTGGTGACGGCGGAGGCAACGGCGGTGCTGGAGGGGGCGGCACTGGTAGTAGAGGATCAGATGGATCCACTTCTGGTGCAACTGCAAGTGGCGGTGTTGGCATAACAAATAATTTTACAGGTTCTACTATAACATACGGCATAGGTGGTCAAGGTTTAGGTTCAAGCACCACAGGCGGTAATTTGCCTGCATCACAATTTGGTAAAGGCCATGGTGGTGGTTGCATGGGTGCAAAAAGAACTGGTTACGAGAATTCAGGTGGTGGCGGAGTTGTAATCTTTCAATTAGAAGGCGATCATAACCATACTGTAATATTAGATTGATAAAAATTTTAGATTAGATAAATATAACTTATAGAACTTCAATACACCTTAGTGTGTTGATTTTACCCCTTAGGAGAACAATATGTCCGGTAGATTACTCGATTTTAAATCATATATTGGCGGAGCCGATAATGTGGTTGTTCAGGAAATGTTTCCTGGAGACCAACAAACTTTTTCATATGACTTTGGAAGTATAAATTTAACAAACTATACTTTCTCAGCAGACTATCAAAGCCTTTTATTAAGCAGTGTAGCATACGATCGTGTCACAGGCGATGTAAACTTTGCAGATACATCTGTTAGCGGTTATTTCACAAACACAGCAAATATTTCAGCAAGTTTCATTGATAGATCAAGTCAAAGTTCAGGTGTGATAGCATTCACAATACCTGAAAACAGATATACCGGAAACGTTCTCCCTAACGCAAGAACAAATGTTGTTGCTACTATTGTTTCTTTTGAATGGGAAACAGATGATGCAACACCTCAAAAACAACGACACAGGTATTGCATACTTGAACGCTTTGATCCAACTGTGGGCAAAGTTCCAGGAGATCCGGCCGACGAAGCCAACTTTATATCATTGACAACATAAGGAGTAAAAAATGCCAATAACATTAACAACTAATACTTCTAACGTAACTGTCGATGCAACCACAAATACCATAACAGTAAGTTCAACGCCAGCAAATGTTGTTGTAAGCACCCAAGCAAGTGGTATATCAAATGCTGTGATTAGATCAGCATTCAGTGTAAACGACACAGGCGGTGATGGAAGTTTAACATACGCAGAAGCAACAGGCGAATTCACATACGCAGGCCCAAGTGCGGCAGAAGTGAGAAGTCATTTCAGTGCAACATCACCTATATCATTGAGCTCAGGTGTTATAAGCATAGATTCAAGTGCTTTGTTCAGTGGTAAAACCACAGATGACTTAGCAGAAGGTTCTACTAACTTATACTTCACAGATGCAAGAGCAAATGCTGTTCTTGCCGCAAACACCACTGATGAGTTATCTGAAGGCACACAAAATTTATACTGGAGTAAAATAGGCGATCCAGTAATTACCACATATTTGCCAGAAGGAACAAATTTATACTTCACAGATGCAAGAGCAGATGCTCGTGTAAATGCTTTATTGCCAAACACTGACAGTTTGTCAGAAGGTTCTACTAACTTATACTTCACAGATGCAAGAGCAGACGCAAGAGTAAATTTACAAACAGGTATTAACCTTGATCTACAACACAAAACCACAGATGAGTTACACGAAGGCACAAACAATTTATTTTATACCACTGATAGATCAAACACTGCTATAACGGCCCATTTTGCAAATGCATCAGCGGCACCATTTGTGTTCAACGGTAACGTAGACGTTCAAGGTAACTTGAATTACGTTAACACTGAAGACTTATTAGTAAAAGACAGCAGTATCACTCTCAATGTTGGCAATGTGGCACAAGATGCACACATATTTGTTGATAGAACAGGTGCAAGTGGTAATAATGTTGCTATTAGATGGAATGAAACCACAGACAAGTGGCAGTTTACCAATAACGGAACTACATATCAAGACATAGGCAGTTTTGGTGGTGCAACTTCAGATGATTTACCGCAAGGCACAAACAACATTTACTTCAGCACAACTGGTGCGGCAGTAAACACAACAAATTTAACTGAAGGCACTAATCTTTATTACACAACTGCAAGACAAAACACAGATTTTGACACAAGACTTGCAACAAAGACCACAAGTGATATCGCAGAAGGCACTAACTTATATTACACTGATGGTAGATTTGACACAAGATTTGATTCAAGACTTGCATCAAAATCAACTTCAAACTTAACAGAAGGCACCAACTTATACTATACCACTGATAGAGCTAACACAGCCATCGGTGCATACACTGGTGACATGTTGAACATAAACAACATCACACCTGATATCATAACACTAAAAGACGTTAAAGAAACAAGACACGATCATGGTAACGTGAGTAACCAAGTGTCAGTTGATATATCAGATGGCACAATACAATCAATGAGACTTGTGAGTAACATCACAGGATTTACATTCTCAGATCTCGATGATGGTGGCAGTGTAACATTAATATTACAGCAAGATGGTGTGGGTTTTAGAACACTTGACTTTACAACCACACCCAGCAATTGGACAAATTGGAAATGGGTAAGCGATTATAAAACACTAAACACTGCAAATGATTCATATGATCTTATTTCAATCACATATGATGGCACATACTATTTTGCAAGTCTTGTTGCATTTGAAGATTCCAGTGTTATACAAAATTCAGATCTTGCTAACAGCAGTATCACAATAAACAACAAAGTATACAATCTCGGTGATGATGCAACTTTAGAAGGCTTAACAGGAAATATTGCAACAACAGGCAATTTATCAATAACAGGACATATTGCAACAACAGGCAATGTAGATGCTTCATACTTTATTGGTGATGGTAGCCAATTAACAAACTTACCAGGCGGTGGTGGAGGAAGTGGCACAGTTACTTCTGTTACTGCTGGCGATGGTATGACACAAAGTGGAACAAGCACTATAAATCCAACACTGGATGTTGTAGGTGGATTTGGTATCACAGTAAATGCAGACAACATTGAATTGTCAAATGCTGATTTGGCATCTTTGACTGATCCAATTACCACAACAGGCACTATCACAGCAGGATTATTTGAAGGTAATATCAATGGTGCAGTATTACTAAAAGTGTTTAACAACACAGGCACAAGAATTGACAAAGGCAATGTTGTATACTTGCCAGGTGGCAACCATGGTGCTGAAGCATACGTAGAAAATGCAAGAGCAGACAGTGCCACCACAATGCCAGCATTTGGTATAGCATATGAAGACATCACAGCAGGTAATCCAGGTGAAATAGTAACATTAGGTGAACTAACTGGTCTTGATCTAACAGGCTTTACCACAGGTGATCATTTGTTTGTGTCACCAACAACTGCAGGTGCATTCCAAAATACACAACCAACAGGCGAAGCAAACCTCATACAAAACATAGGTAAAGTGGTCAAAGGCGGTAACGGCGGAGCACTTGAATTCACAGGAGCAGGTCGAGCCAATGACACAGATAACTTAGATGAAGGCAACATCTTCCTTGGGTCTACAAGCAACACAGCAATTAATGTAACGCCCTCTAACAACTTTAATACATTAAGTAATGCATTTGACTTATCTAATGATTTAACCAACATAAACAGCATTACAAGTGCTACTAACAGCGATTTAAAACTGTATGCTGGTAACGTAAGTCCTGGATCAACACAATTTCACAGTAAATTTGGTGCTGGCTTAGTAGACACCAATGTTGGTAGCATAGTAGGTGATGGTTATGGTATCAATAATACTTTTAATTTCAGAGACACCATAAACACAGATGCTCAAGCAATTACCACAACATTGTTAAATGACAGCAGTCAAAACATTGATGCATATGCATTCGCAGGAACAACCACAGCAGGCAGTAATCAATTTGCAATCACAGATGGTGGAACATTTAGATCATTTAATTTAAACGGATCATTTACATCTGATTTCACAACTGCTAAAGCAGGTATTGGTCAATATTGTGGTTGGCAAGACATTTATCTTGCAAACTGGTTATTACCACAATTCACAAATCAAGTTCCAGGTTTCCCACCAGACGTATATGTGGTCAGTGTTGACACAGTAGGCAACACAATCACAATGAGCAAAAACGCTCAAACATCAGAAACATTTACTGCAAGTTCACCAGCAATTATACCACAAGGTGCAGTGGACACTGCCAGTGGTTTCTTGTTAGACATCACCAGTGAAAATGACTTTGGTATAAGCACAGATAGAACTGTGATACCAATGGGAACTGGTGCTCAGTTTGGTGTTATAGGTGTTGGTGTGAGAAAATTAAGTGATACTTATAATTATCCATTAACTGGTCCTACACAAGATGACTTCCAATGGAGTTTGGGCTCAAGCAGTGATTGGACATACAATTTAGGTAGTGTTCAAGCAAACAGAGAACCATTTTTAAAACAAAGATCAAGTCTTGAAGTTGAACAAGGACATTACAAAGCACCACGTGGAATGTTAATTGGTAACAGCACAGAAATGTCAAACAGAGGTTTTGCTGATCCAATTACCAGTTTTGGTCTCAACATTATGTGGGATGGCTCCACAGACAGCACAAACTTGCAAGATTTTGACAGTGCTGGTTCGGCTCTTCCTCAGATATTGTTAAAATCATATAACACTGGAACATTTGGCGGTATAGGTGCAAGTCAAAGAAGCAGAGGTGGTCCAAGATTATTCTTTGCGGCTGCCAATGGTAGTGTAAATGACAGTGAAGTCAGTGTATATCCAATACAAGATCAAGAATTAGGTAGACTGAGTTTTTGGGGTAGTGCAGGCGATAATGCCACTCCAAGTAGTGTTAACGTTCCAGCATTGATCAATGTGAATGCACATGATGATTGGACTTCACAAGGCGGATCTGGCGTAGGCGGTAACTCAGACATGCATCTTGCCGCAACATCAAACAAAGACAATGGCGCAGATGTGTTTATGAGTTATGAGGCAGGAGAACTTGTTCTTGCTTCAGGTAAAACCACAGCCAGTGCAAACATTGTATTAGCACCAGCACAACAATCAAACAATGGTAACGTTAGTTCAGCATACAGTGGTGCAGTGCATCAGTATGCAAGAGCAAACTACAACAACATGGGAACCGAAACAGGTAGTAAATTAAGTGTTGTGCAAGGCACAAACTCAAATACTATAGGTGATATTGCATTAAGCATAACCAGAGACTACATTGAAGGCACAGACAGTGTGTCATTAGCACAATATGCCAGTTGGATCAATGGTAATGACGTAGCAGAAGGTGACACAGTTATTATTCTCAGTAATCCAGGCACTTTTAACAGCATTGAAACAGATGGAACTCAAATAACCATATCAGGTGTTAGTGGCCCAGGAAGCAGTAACTTAAATGGTGGAACATTCTATGTTAAAACCATAGCAAGTGAAGACGTTGGCACTGGTTTAGGTGGCTCTGGTTCTGCAGTATTTTTATACACAGATGCCGCAACAACCACAAGAGCAACAAATACTGCAATAGGTGTGCAGACTGATTTTGGACCCCCAAGTGGTGGCACTGGAACGCAATCAGGAACTGTTTCATGGACTGTAACAGGCACAGCCGCTAAGGAATGGGAATTTGAACTTGAATCAGGTAGCACTGATCTAAAAATCAAAGAAGATGGTGTAACCAGAGTAACTGTTGACAGTGCTGGTGATATAACTGCTAACTCATTTATAGGTGATGGTAGTCAATTAACAGGTTTACCAGGTGGTGGTAGTGTGACATCAGTGGGATCAGGAAATGGTCTAACAGGTGGTCCAATCACAGGATCAGGTTCATTGGAAATAGACACAGGTGTTGTAGTAGACTTAACCACAGCACAAACCTTAACTGGTGCTAAAACACTTGATGATGCAACACTTAAAAAGTTCAAAGAAACAGTGGTAGCACTGGGTAATCAAAGTGGTGATATCAGCAGTCAATTAGATGCAAACAATGGTTCAATATACACTGTCACAGCAACAGGTGGTATAACCATAGACAGCATTGCAAACGCACAAACAGGCACATCAATGACAATCAAAGTTGTGCAAGATGGCACAGGTTCTCATGCATTAAGTAGCACAATGAAGTTTGCAGGCGCTGAAAAAACATTAAGCGCCGCACCAAACGCCATTGATGTTATAAGTGTGTTCTATGATGGATCAGATTACTTAGCAAGTCTAACCAAAGGATATGCGTAATGCCATTTAGTGCCAGGGGTGGATTTCTTGCACAGGCAGGAGCACCTCCAGGACCTCCATTGTGGACACCAGCAGACATAACCACAGAAGCATGGGTTGAAGCAACAGTAAGTGATTTAACACTCAGTGGCACCAATGTTACAAGTTGGACTAACAAAGCCAATGGCACAAACACAGTGGATTATGCTAATTCAACCAGCAGTGAACAACCTACATGGGATAGTGCAGGTGGTTATGTGCATTTTGATGGTGTTGATGATTATTTACAAGCAGACAGTGCCTTTGCATTCAGTGGACGTGATGATATCATGGTTATATGTGTTGTAGACATACCAGCAAGTTCAAGTTATTTTAGTGGTGTAGCAGACAAGTTCTTCCAGCAATCAGGACTTCCAGGTGGTGGTTCCAGCACACATGGTGCATACAGTTTGGCAGCAGGTTCAGGCTCAATTGGTTGGAACAACAGATACAACAATGGCTTTAGTGCATTTGCCAATGGTTCATTTGCCACTAAAAATTTACATGCAGGCTTTATGGCAAGTTCAGATAACTATGGCAGTGCAGAATGGTATTTGAATGGCTCAGACATAGGCCCAAGAAGCAGTGGTAACAATGCTAATAACAGTTTGGCATTGAATAATGCATACAGTTATCTTGGTGGTGGACCTGCAGGAAACAGTGGACAGTTTATGTATGCAAATTGTAAAATGTATGAATTGGTAGTGCTCAATGATGTCACAACCACAAACAGACAATTGGTAGAAGGATACATGGCATGGAAACATGGACTTGAAGGTGACTTACCCAGTGGACATCCTTACAAAACAGCGGCACCTACAACATGATAAATTTATATTTTAACACACAAGCAGAAGCAATAACTGCCATGGCCACAATCAATGGTAGATTGGGTATACCAGATGAACATGGCACAACAACATGGGCAAACATAAAACCATGTGTGAATGGCACTTGGACATTTATAAAACCTGAATGTGATTTAGGTGGATTACCTGAATACACAGAAAAAGAATTTGACAAAGTCACTGATTTAGGACTGGGCAACAGTGCCAGTGACGCAGACGGATAGGATATAACATGAATACAATAGCAGAATTATTAACAGAATTTGCCAAGCACACTGATGCAAGTGCAGAACGCAAAAAGAAAGTGTTTAACATGATACGCAAAGAAGAAATAGACACTGTGGAACAAGTAAAATATATCATGAATCTCGGTCATCATGGCGAGTAGACGCATGTATAAAGGTTCACCATGCAAAGCAAATTGTGGTGGACACAGAGCCGGTGCCGCATATGCAAGAAGAGGTGGTCAAACACCTTCAGGTAGCAGTAGCAGTTTCAACAATGGAATGAAGATTGCAAACGGCACATTCAAAAGACCAAAAAAGAAAAAGAAATAGGAGAATAACATGCCAGGTAAAAACAGAGGCGGAAGCAAAATGCCTAAGAAGAAAAAGTCACGTGGTGGCAAAAAGAAAAGAGGTTAATTGGTTAGAATACTACAAGAGCATAGCAAATGTGTGCCCTTGGAGTTACAAATCATTTATCATGGGTAAAATAATAACCATACCTTACACGGATAACACTTTTATGACTTTTGCAAGTGCATTTAGAAGTTGTAAAGACATGCACGGTGTAGCAACAGATTGTTTTGTTTACACCTGTGAAGGCAAAGGTGTTAGATGGCTGGAAAGCATGGTAGATGAAATGAATGAAGAATATCCAGATGCAGAATGGTTATACAGCACACCAGAAGATAATTCAGGCAATGCAACACCAATACCAGTATTGATACAACAACACCGAGCAAAGCTCGAATATTTAAGGGATAAGATAGGATATGAAGACCAAGACTGCACAGGTAGTGAAGATGAATAACAGGACCACTGTGAAGGATTTAGCAGTGGAAATTGACACAATGAAATGTGAGAATGCAGTGCAACATGCACAAATGCGTGAACGCATTGATCTATTGCAAGACAATATCAAAGAAAACAAGTCATGGTTCAATGGCAGATTAGACAAATTAGATCAGCGTATATGGGCTATAGTTATGTTAACATTGGGTTCACTGTTAGCCAGTGTGCTCACAATGGTGTTATCATAATGCCAAGACCCACACAAACCATACGTAATGCGGCTAAAAGGGCACTTGAAGCCAGAGAAAAAGCACCAGCAAGTCGCAAAAGCATGACGCTCACAGGACTTGCAAGAGCTAACCAATTGGCCAGAGGTGATAATTTAAGCATACAAACTCTCAAACGCATGGTTAGTTTTTTAAGCAGACATGAGGGCAATTACAAACGTGCAAAAGCCAAAGGACTTAGTGCAGAACAATCACCTGCTATACAAAGTTATCTTGGTTGGGGTGGACCTTCTGCTCTTGCATGGGCAAAACGTGAACTCGAAAAAGCAGGACGTTAATCACAGACTTGCAAAATTCTTTGCAAGGGCAACATATTCACAAACAGGTTGTTTAGAATATCACGCAGAAAAGTTTGACAACTATATAAATCTCAAAAATGCACCTGAACAATACTTTAAAACCAAAAGCACATCATTGCACAGATTTGTGTATGCTGTTTGGCATCAACAACCACTGACCACAGATGATGTTATCATGCACACATGCGATAATCGTATATGCATCAATCCCAGACACTTGAAATTGGGCACTATTCAAACCAACAATGCTGATAGGACCAGAAAAGCTCGTGCAAAAAATAATAATAAATAAGTAACAGTAACATATAATATATTTTTAGATGTTACTCCAGTGAAAGAGGATAGAATGTGTGCTATCCTCTTTTTTTATGACTTTTTTACCTTATTTTGACCAGATTTATCGCTTTGTTTTGATAAAACAGATAAATAAATATATACAATGCAATAAAGCA